>Ga0265780_10001797_pt1 | contig 29708 bp, 21 predicted proteins | sample P1T30metagenome_FD_192432 | JGI IMG/M metagenome (GOLD analysis project Ga0265780, IMG submission 192432) | Plant litter microbial communities from East Loma Ridge, Irvine, California - P1 T30 | ecosystem: Environmental > Terrestrial > Plant litter > Unclassified | place: USA: California... | reverse complement strand
TTGTTGTCTCCAGGGTCGTCGCTGACATCGGTTTACTCCGAGCGCTGATGCCCGTCAAAGGTTGCGGCCTAGCGGACACTCGGAGTGGAAGAAGAGAGCCGAGAAAATCGCTGCCAGAGTTACCAAAACCCAGAAGGCGCTCTTCAACGCATCCATTGAGGTGACCATGCTTGCATTGTAGCTGAACGCAACAATACAATCCAGGACGAGGACAACAGCGGCCAGAGTTGCGAGCGCTGAATTGTCCAGTCCCTCAACATTGTGTATCCTCCAGCCCAAATTGAGTCCGTCTGCGTTGATGCTGTTTAGCGCCGTCATGCTGGTGCCGAGTTTCTTCGGCAAGCAATGAAAGAGTAACGCGCTCCGAGGGATGTAGTTCTGGTGTTGCCAGAAATACATGTAAAAAACGTCCGGGGAATCGGTAGTCGGTCGTCAAGATGGCAGAAATACTGATGGCGCTACTCGTCGACTTCAACAGGAGGCGGGAGTGATGAGGTTTCGAGGAACTCCACCAACTGCCTGTGGACGTCGAACTGGACGTAGTGAATATCGGATGGCCGGAACATGAAGGCGAAGAAGTCTTTACGCTTCGTGGAGTTGTACGCATAGCGGATGCTGGCGAACAGCTCGACGTCTGTGGTGATCAATTGCTATCCAATTCCTGCAAGTGCGATGGAAAGGTTGGTGATACGCAAAACACTGTAATGAAGTCGTTGCCATTTCATACAGAGTAAAAGAAGAAAATCGACAGAAAAGCCGATCGAGAAAGTCTAAAAGCTACCAAAGGTAGAGAACAAGAAACGAAAAATGAAATTGGTTGTCAGAGTACTGCCTCCATGACACATCGAGCTCTTCGCTTGCTCACGCCGATCGCCGAAATTTCGAATTGCCTCTACTTGTTGAACTTGCCAGCAACGCACTTGGAGACAATGTCCTTGTCGGTCCACTTGCTACCGCTGAGGGTGGGGGTCTCAGTGAGCTCGTAGCTGCTGTCGAACATACCAGCAGACCAGCCAGTCCAGCCGAGGTAGACGTCCGAGTACTTGTTCATGGCGTCGAATTGCTCGCAAAGAGCCTGCAGGCAGCTGGCATCGCTGGAGCCACCAGTCTCGGTGAGGATGGCCTGGCGCTTGTTCTTCTGGAGCCACGCGCCGAGAGTCTCGAACACGTCGACGTTGTTGGTGGTGCAAGTGGTGTGGGTGCCGGATCCATCGGTGTCCAAGTATTGGTGGACGTCGAAGATGAGGTCGGTGGTGCTGCCGTCAAGGTTGGTGACCTTGGAGAGCTCATCGCCGGAGCCGTTGGAGATGAAAGCACTGGCGTGAGTCCACTCGTTACCGGGGAGGAGAATCTTGTTCTTAGTGGCACCGGCCTTGCGGATGGCGGTGACGGCGGCCTGAACAGTGGTTCCCCAGCTCTTGATATCAACGTCGTGCTAGGTGAAATGTCAGTAAGGAGTCGTGTGTTTGGAATTGAATGCTCTCATGGAGGTGACGTACAGGCTCGTTCATCACACCGAAAGCAATCTTAGCGTTGCCCTTGTACTTGGCAGCAATCTGCGACCAAAGGCTGGCAAACTGGACGTCGGTAGGACCGCCCTGGCCGACAATGGCGCCGTTCCAGCGGGCGTAGTTGTGAACGTCAACGATACACATGGCAGCACCGGCGTCCAAGCAGCCTTGGATCTGCTTGTCATAAGTGGCCCAGTGGTTGGCGTTGAGGGTGCCGCCAACAGTGTCCACGAGGTATTGCCAGCCAACGGGGAGACGGAAGGTGTTGAGGCCATCGTCAGTGACGAAGTGCTTCATCTGGTCGAGACCAGTTTGACCAGGGTCGACAACGTTGCCGCTGCATGAGCCGTCGGTTCCACAGCCAAAGTCGAGACCAGCAATCTGTCAAACAGCAAGTCAGTAATCCATTTTGCCAACACTCCGAGGTTGATTCCTTGCATACGTTGACACCAGCATACTGGACGCCACCAGAAGAGGCGTGGCTGACGGTAGTCGGAGAAGGCTTCGCAGCCGAAGACATCTGAGAGGTAGCGGCAGGCTTGACCGCGGCGGCCTTGGTGGAGGTGGTCTTAGCAGCAGCTGAAGAGGACTTGGCCGAGGTGGGTTTGGATGCAGCCTTGGTGGACGCGGGCTTGGTGCTCGCGGCCTTGGTGGCAGCGGCGGTTCCAGGAACGCACTGCGAGTACCAATCGTTCTGCTTCTGGCAAGAGAATCCAGAAGCGCAGCTGGTCTCACCGGTCCAGTTGGAGCCACCACCACACTGTCCGTAGCCAGAAACCGACGCAGAAGCCGAACCAGCGGCAGTCATCGCTGCCAGAGCGAAGAAAGTGGACTTCATGATTGATAGAGAGTGAATGTAGTTGGTTTGAGAAGTTCAAAAGAGTGTGTGGGCGTTGGATGTTGGGATTAGATCTGCTGGGGAGACACCAGGCGCCTTTATAAGAAGACAATATCGAGATTTACCTACCTTCTGGGCGGATGCGACATGGGCTTGGAAATGATCAAGAGCAGCCCTGGAGGCTTGTTTCCAGCCTTAAGCTACCAAGCGAGTTTCAAGTAGAGGAACTGCGGCAAAATCCAGTCGGCTAGAACGAGACTTTTGAACAAACCCCGTCTCTGCAATCTAGGTGTTAGATGTGGATACGTGATGATCTTCAACTAGGAACTGGGACGGGGCAATCGTACGTGGCAAGCATGGAAGTATTTTCGCATGCCTTGTGAATCGAGGAGGCTAGCCCCAGACCGGAAGTCAGAAATGAATCGACATTCACCTGTTCGCCGGACGTTCCCTCCAGATGGATGTATCAGTCATGATGGCGTTGCGGGTGAAGTTACATGTACGTGTAGAGCTGTCGCACGTGTTTCAAGAGCCCGGATGTGGGCGGCGGCGTCTGGGCCTTGAGCAAATTTAGAGCGCCAGACCCGAGGCGTTTCGAAACAAGCCGCTTATATTAGGGCAAACGTAATGCTTAGTGATTGAGAAATGACACTCTCGATCTCTATAAAGAAGTCACTCTATTTATCCTTTTCTTTCCAGAAGGACAGCGAAACGCACGAACGCCACTGATGACGCAAGACATCGTGTTTTAACCGAAGCACATTTTTGTAAGAACACTGAATGTTATCAGTCCTTTGTCACGCTCGTGAACCAGTGAGGCACGTTTCGCGATAGGGCTATCTTTGATCTCTACTGTGGTTCAGTCTCTTCGCGTGGACAGAACCAAATTCTCATTCTGGTTTTACACGTACACAGAACCGCCTCATTCGTGATCGTCTCCATCTTTGGATGTCGCTTTGAGATCGCCATGGCTTGACGGATCTAACCTGGAAACTGACACGTGACGCTGGGGCCGAACCTCATGATCAAGATTTCGCCGCCAAGGTCCAAGTGGACAAGTCTAAGTGAGCTGCCTTCAACCTCGTGTTGGGATTTTGTAACTAGAATTCGACATGACGGTAATCCTGCGGGGCGTGTACCATCGCACGGCGGAGCACCTTGACCAGAGTGCAGATATGCGAAGCTGAACCGGCCATGTCTGGCTTCGTGAGGCCGGGCTCGCGCTGTTGTGATGTATCTGCATTCAACCGTACGAAGATCAAGCCACAGTCTTCGCGTCAGCTGTGCGAAGCTCGGCAGGCTGGGGCTCTTGCGCGCCGGTGCTGAGGTCGACATCAATCGGGTTGGCGAACGGGCATCGAGTGATGACTTTGTGGCCGACATACAGCACAGCGAACAACAGCAGGCTGATGTAAGCTGCGAAAAAGTCCGAAGTGCTCCAGGGCGCGAAAGTTTGGAAGCCCTGGGTGAGGATGATAAGGATGTTGAAGCCGATGCCGTACCAGGTGAAGTAGGGTTGCAACATGGCCTTGTATGGCAAGCTGTCCCGAGAGATGCCCTTGGCGTCGAGTGCGCGCATGAAGCCGATGTGTGACAACCCAATGCAGGCCCACGTGATGAAGCCAGCAACTCCGGAGATGTTCATGAACCAATTGAAGACGACACCGCCATCCGAGGATTCGTTGAGGAAGCCGAGTAGGCCGAACATGGCAGTGAAACCAACTGCATAGTATGGTACACCTTTCTTCGATGTTTTCTTGAAGATCTGCGGCGCAAAGCCCTGGTCCGCAAGACCAACGAGGATTCGGGAACCGGAGAACACATTCGAATTCGCTGCGCTCAAGACAACAGTGAAGATAACGCCGTTGATGATGTTTGGAAGCACAGAGACTCCGGCCAGGTTCGCGGCGATGACCAGGGGAGAACTAGCAGCGTCGGTACTGCCATTCAGCAACTGCTTGTTGTCGTAAGGGATGAGGATTCCAATAAAGAAGATGGTGAGCACGAAGAAGAAGAGGATACGCCAAAAGGTCTGACGAATTGCCTTTGGTACGTTCGTACGCGGATCAGCGGTCTCTCCAGCAGCGATGCCGACTAATTCAGTGCCTTGGTATGAGAAACCAGCTTGAACCATCACTGCCCATAAGCCAACAAACTTGGCCAGCGGGATGTTGTCTGCAAGAGTCTTGCTAGTGTCCGTCATGAAAGGCGCAAAAGCTCCTGGATTGTTCCATGTGTCGAAGCCAAGGTATCCATGCTGTCCAGCACCAGCATTAATACAGATTCCAAAGATGAGGAAGCCAGTAATTGTGACGACTTTGACGCTAGCGAACCAGAATTCGATCTCTCCGTAAACAGAGACCGGGAAGAGATTCAGAGCTGTGATCACGGTGAAGAATACACCGATCAGAATTCCGATATTGACGTTTGGTTCCCAGTATTGGATAATCAAGCCTGAGGCCGTAAGCTCCAGGGCGAAAGTGATTGCCCAGTTAAACCAATAGATCCATCCCATGGAGAATCCCAAGCTTCTGTCGACGAATCGACTGGCATAAATGGTGAACGCTCCAGAGACAGGCATGTAGGTTGCCATTTCTCCAATGGCAACCATGACTGAATAGACCAGAGTACCGACGAATGCATACGCGATAAGGGCTCCAGCTGGTCCTGCCTTTGCGAGAGCACCTCCGGATCCGATGAACTTGGGCCGTCAGCAATAGTTCTGTGGATTTGATCATGCTAGAGCGATTGAAGCGATTGTGACGAACACAAGCGGCGCACGCATATTCGTCAGGCGACTGATTGTCGGAGGCTTACGTACCAGGCCTGTGCCTACAGTGCCTCCAATTGCAATCATTTGCAGATGACGCGATTTCAAACGCCGTTGAAGTGGCGCTGTGGGAACATTTTCGACAACAGTGTTTCCAGAACTCTGGTCGTTCTCGGACAGTGACCTGACATCGCTGGGTGTGCTTGAAGAAGCACCCTCCCCGGCGTTCGTCGATGCTGAATTGACGCGTCCCATCGGTGGATCAAAAGCGGTATGGGACAACCTCTGTGAAGTCCAGCTCGTTCGATGTAGATAGCGGCCAACCGAATTGAGGCAACCAGTAAGGATAGAGGTCAAGAGCGTTCGGTTCCTTGCCTGGTCGAAGTTGAGGCTAAACAAGAGGCCTTCCAAGAGCTGTGACGATAAAGCACAGTAACAGCGCCCTATGGTTAGCGAGAAAGATAGTCATCATCAAGTCGCAGAAGTCGGCCATATTGATTCATTCCGCACGGCAAGCGCATCCACGGTACGCAGAGATTTCCCCCGCAAGTATTAGCAAATACATTGATGGATTCCGTCAGTTAGCGGTCAATGCCCTTCTCTGTTAGTAAGTGGCAGGAAACAACTTAGTCGCCTCGCGTTATGTCATTCGGAAAGGCGCTTGTGTTTTGGAAATACACCGAACTGTGTGGCCGAATGCTTTCTCCGCGATTTCCAGCTGGGAAAATCTTGATCAAAACCGGCGGCCTCTTGCGGAACACGAGACACAGCGTTGCCCTAAGGTCCACAATGGCTCTGGTCGTTCTCAGGCTCGACGACCACCTGATGGATTTGTTGGAGCAGCACGCAATTGCCGATGTGGTTTCCCAAATACGGACCTACCTAGCCAGCAATTCGGACTGCCGAAACTCGAAGCGCCACATGGCAGAAGATCCGATCATGCACCATTTGGGCACAGAGTGGCAGTCATCAGATCGGGGCAGAGGACGCGGATGTCGAGATCGTGACTGCTATCGGTATGTAAAGGGTACGAAGTGGCATTGTCATGGAGCAGGACAATCTTCTGCACGACGATGAGGAGGAGTTTGTTATTCTACGTTGTAACTCTGAGTACGTTGCGTAGCACAGTGTACAGCTAGTGTACTCAAGTCAACGCTCACATGCCAAACTCAACACCAACACACTCCAGAGGGAAGCTACACGAGAACTACATAGGGTTGTACAGTACCATATACCAACCATTTCTTTCGTTAAGTCTGGACATCACTCTGTTTCTCGTTGACATCGCAAACGGCGAGCCGGGTAACACGACCTATAGTCCTGCATAGGGCGAGACCGATGGCCACCCATGATCGCGGTAGTGCAATACTGCATCCGCCTCTTCAGCACCGCATTGCTTACGCCATATCTGTTTTCTTCATCGCCAGCTTCCAATCACTTTCGACAACTTATATCATCCAGATTACCTGGCATTCGAAGTGAAGGGAGACGTCATTCAAGAGGTTTGGAGTCGATCTGCATGGACGCAATCTGTAGCCGTATCATCTGGTACTATGAGTGTTCGAATCCAAAAAGGTTATCCACACGTAAGGAAAGTGAATGAGGTGGCAGAAACGGCGAGGCAATCTGTTGTTGTAGCGCCTACTACATCATGTCACCAAAATGCGACGCTTTTCACGCGCCGTGTCAGACATGGTCCGGCGTTGTTGTGCGCATGAATTGCTTCGATGAGTGCTTCAGTAAGTGGAAGAAGTGGACACATGGGTGCGGATAATTTGTCTATCCTGAGAGCAAAGGCATCGCATAACCTCATGGCACCAGAGTTTTGGGGGCACTGTATTACTATGCAAGACATTCATGGCTGCTTTGAATCGATCGGTGATCGTTGGGCAACCCCATTCTGGAAGATCCTGTTGTGTTACGAAACCTCGAGTATCAACCATATGCCTGACCAAGAACATCCCCCCGAACGCGACTAACCCGTCGAGACTCGAGCTGACTAGCTCGACGAGTCTCAGTATGTGTCTCCCGATCAGCGGCAAGTTGCTGGGCGAATTTGCTCTTCGCCCGAATAGCCGGACCCTTCCAGTAGAAGACGTAGATAGGAATCAAAACCAAGCACCCAATGCAACCAAGTATCGTGCTTGCCCACTGGAGATGGTACTCGCCACCGATGTTCTGGTACATGGGTGTTGAGTACATGGTAGCGACACCAGCTAGGAAATCCCGCGCGAACCCGTTACCGCCCGTTGCGGAGGCAGAGTAAGGCCCGTAGGCGGCGACCATGTAATCGATTGTGGCCATGTAGATTGCGTAGTTGGCCATTGCAATCATGCATGCAAAGATGTTGGGTGCTATCCAGGGGATTGGGGGGCCCATTGTCGTCCAGGCGAACCCGAACAGACCAATTGGTTCCAGTGGGGCAACGAAGAGGAGCAAGAGAAGACGACGCTCAGCCAGTCTGCTCGTTGGGCCTTCTTTGTGACGGATTTTCATTTGGCGCCAGACGTCCGGTAGGAAAATGAAGTATGCAATGAGGTAGCCGATTAGAATTGAACCAAAGGTCAGTCCGGTGGTCAACACGCTGAAATTCCATTGTTCAAAGACCAGTGTGAAAGACTCGGTGAAGACGAAGATGAGGGCGTCCGAGAATCCGGAGAGTAGGGAAAGGAAGAGGACGATCGGTTCGCGAACGAACATTTCGAAAGGACGGATCCAGATGCGGAGCACGTCGTGCAGGTCGAGTCTGGGTGTTTTGATCTCGTTGGGACCCCAGATATCTTCTCCGTTCTTGCGACGGCGTTTTGCTTCGCGACCGATGAGCACCGTGGCCCGAGTTTCGGGGACAATGAAGAAGTGCATTGCTTGTGTGACTCCTCCGACGATCAGTTGAACCCAGAACACCCAGTGCCATGTTAGGTATTGACCTATGAACCCGCCGAAGAAAGGCCCGATGGTGGAGCCTCCGACGGAGGAGAGAACAACGAAGGCTACAGCGAAGCCTTGGTCGTCTGCCTCCCACATATCTGCAGTCATGCCGAGAGTGACGGAGCCACCTGCTGAACTAAGACCACCAAGAACGCGACACACGACAATTGTACCGTAGTTTGGAGCCAGTGCGCAGGGAATTTGCCAGATATTCACAAGAAAGAGGGAGAGCTGCATGATAGGCCAACGGCCGAATTCTTCACTCCAGGGAGCCCAGAGTTCACAACCAAAGGCGTATGCGACCAGGAATACACACTGGCCGACCCGGGCTGCTTGTTCGCTGATGTGGAACTCCTCTGTTAGACCTGTGACGGCGTTGGCGTAAACGCCTGTGTTGAAGTTCATAGACATTTGAACGGCGAAGATCACGCTGAGAATTGTCCACTTCTTCCATGTTGGAAAGCAAAACCCCAGTCTGCCGTAGCAGTCGTCCTCGGTAAGTTCGGGCTTGCCGCGTTTTTCAGAGTCGAATGGGTTTTCGGCGTGGGTATTGGTGGCGCTTTCCGTCTCTGTCTTTTTAATAGGTAGACCGGATTGATCTTGAAGGCTTAACTCGTCCTTAGAGTGTAAAGTCTCCGGACTCCCAGAGACCGGAGAATCGGTCGTCGCAGCCATACGACCGGCTGACATGGAGGGCTAAATTAGGTGAAGATAGAGACGACAAGTTGCGATGAGTATATGGAATAGTAGACGAGGACTGGGGGGATCAAAAAATGGCTGTGTCCATGGAGATTGATAAAGCGGAAGGCAACCTCGGGACATATTGTACGTACATTAGACGTATAGATATACTCGATACCATGGGCATATGAGTCCATGAGCAAATGAGTTCATGAGCAAACGAGTCCATGAGCATACAGTACCTAGTATGAGGCCATAAGCCAATATGTGAGACCGTGAGCCAATGAGAGCGCCGAAAACAGCATCGGAAAATCTCCCGATCGGGATACCACATACGGCAACGCGTGAACAAGGAGGATGATCTTACCGAGGTGTGGTGTCGTCACTATGAAGAAAGAAGTCGGTAAATTGCATACAGTAGCGAGAGTAGGCAAGACCAACGCATACAGGGCGTGTCGTAGAGCGATGAGGATGCGAAGCTATTCGCGCTCCCTCAGTCGGCACGATAAGCTGCTGCCAAGGGGCCGGGGGATTTCTTGCCGTCGTCCGCAGCCTTGGCAGTTGAAGTATGTTGATGGAAGCTGAACTGATCAACAGAACGATAATCTCATTAATCAACGGTGGACTCTCCGCCACCCTCGTGCTTACACAAAACATTTAATCCACACTGACATACATACATAAGCACTTGATTGGGCGATTAATGCTAGTACTAGAGCGGCGCGAGTGGGTGACCATCTGCGGATCCCGCCTATTGTATGTTTTTTGATTTTTGGTCGCACAACAGACTTCGATTTTTTGCAGTCGAGAGTTTCTTGCGTTGGAATCCGGCAGCTTTGTGGAGTTGTGATTTTGGTTTCAATCGACGATTTTTATCCCTCCTAGGACAGCTGGAATAGAGTGGTCGCCTTTCCAGCCCGTTCTTCGCGATTATTCGAATGAAGTGCGGACGGCATCGTCTACAGTTCGGCGTGCTCAGTCATCTGACGCCTCTACCGGTGCCAGACGGGCGGCTTTGGCGATCAGCGTGACCGCCGGTGATCTTCACGCTTTTGTTTGCCGTGGGAGTATTAGGCGGTGTACGTAATATCGAGAATCTGAATTTGATGGTGGGAGGAATGATACATAGGGAATCCGTTGACTGGGACGTATGCTTTCTGGTCGCATGGCGGTAACGAGTGGCTAAAGGGGGGCGTGAAGGCTTCACAGACCTTGCGTTATGGGAACGACAGCCTAAGATGATTATTTCAACCGTTGCCCGCGCACAAGAGTGCTAAATCCGGCCCTACGATTCGTAGACGCAAGTAGCGAGTGAACTCTTCCTGGCCTTGCATGTAGAGACCTGCGCCGCGATCAACGAGCAGTCGTGCAATGTCGAAACGGCCCATCTCGGCCGCGATGACCAGAGCCGTCCTGTGTGACATGTCAGTCGCATTGACGTCTGCACCGGCATCGAGTAGGATTTTCACCACACTATGAACACCACTCCTGACAGCCATGGTCAAAGCCGTGTTGTGTAACACATCAGCCTCGTTGACCTTTGCGTTGTTCTCGATAAGAAGTCGCACGACGTCGGCATTTCCCCTCTCGGTAGCCATCATCAATGCCGTTTCGCGTGTCGGATTCGTGGCATTGACGTCCGCTCCATCATCGATAAGAAGTTGTACCAAACTGGGGCTACCAACTCCAGCAGCCATGATGAAACCAGTCGTCCTGAGCATATCAGTTGTGCTGGTTCCTGCACCGGCGTCGATAAGTGCCTTTGCGATCGAGCTCGACGTGCGACAGAAACTTCTCATCGGACGATATCCTCCTAGACACCATATGTGCAGTAGAGTTCGATCAATCTCGTCCTTGGTCTTGGTATTTGCGCCTGCTTCCAACAACAGCCGGACTACTGCTTCGTCGCGATGGAAAACAGCCATGTGCAAAGGCCTGTGACCGCTCGAACCGTCTGGGTCCGCCCCACGTGCCAACAACAGGCGAACGTGTTCTTGCACCCCGTTTGACACTGCATCAGTCAGTGGCCCTCCAAGCCCTACACCGGAGCCATGTGAATCCGCGCCACGTTCCAGGAGAAGTGTAACGCATCTTGTACAACGCCGTGCCAGTGCTACAGAAAGAGGTGTCTGCGACACTCCTAAGCAATTGCTTATGGTGTTTGGATTCGCATCGTAGTCCAACAGGAGCTCAACAAAGTCACATTGTCGTTCATCATGAGCTGCGATCAAAGGGGTACCATCTGTGCTCTCGAGGTTGGCATCTGCGCCACGTTCCAGGAGAAGTGTGACGCATCTTTTACAGCGCTGTGCCAGTGCTACAGAAAGAGGTGTCTGCGACACCCCTGAGCAATTGCCCATAGTGTTTGGATTCGCATCGTAGTCCAACAGGAGCCCCACAATGTCACATTGTCGTTCATCATGAGCTGCGATCAAGGGCGTACCGTCTTCGCTCCCGAGGTTGGCATCTGCGCCACATTCCAGAAGAAGTTGGACCATATTCCTCAAGCTGCGTTTTATTGCCAATAGCAAGGCGGTAGAGTCGACTGCATTGCTTGTCGGAATTGTCGAATTGACGTCAAGATATGGTATCGTTGCTCGGAGGGCATCGGTGTGTTCAGTATAATACACATTCGTTTGGCCAAAGCGTCCTAGCTGGCGTTGTAGCAGGCCCTCGGCGAGGCAGTCTTGTTCCTCTTCAATCAATTCGAACAGCAAATTGCGTGATACCGTCCAGTTGGCGCGACGGCGAACCCCGGGTCTAATGTGATTGGGTATAGTGTCTATGAATGCCAAATGCAACGCTCCTCCATGAAAAGCGAACTCGCAGTGGACATACAAGTAGCGCTGCGCATAGTCAGAGAAACCAAATCTCACCTTGTCCGGACGCTGATAAGTGCGATGCGGAGAAGACGCGATGCAGTTCCGGCACCATGTCGCTAGTCTGGCATGACACTTCGCTCTACTGTTTTCTGCTAGGCTGGCGTCCAAAACCGACAACCCACCACCAAGCAGGTACTCTCTGACCGACTCGTGGATGAATTGCGCTTTGGCGAAGTGGGCTTTTGAGAACTCGACGAGGCCTTTGGACGAGTTCAGGATGAAAAGCCGCATTCGTTCCAGTGTTGTCTCGTTGTGGTCCATCGTGATATCGGGAGAGCAACCGGCACCAGCATTGATTGCAAGGTAGAGAGCCGATTCACTGAGCGGTCTGAAACTGAAGAGCACCCACTGCAAAGTCGGCAGGAGGAACTCGCTTTGGTGGCCTCCGTCCAACAAGATACTCCTCAGCAAGTCTTCAATCCCACTCGGCACTGTCTTCAGGTGTGCCATCAACTGCGAGCGGTCGGCTCCACGGTCCGTTTGCTTGTTCAGAATCTGCACCACTAACACAGCCCACAAAAATACCCCAGAGCTTCTTCTTGATATTTCTTCGGTCAACTGGGCATGTGTCAACTGTGTTATTCCTGTGCTCCGAAGCCTTCCCCTCACACAGTTCTCGATGTCCTCCAGATGCTCTCTTTGGTCGTCAAGATTAAGCGTCTGGTAACGCCGCATAGTGATGTTGGGATAATGTCGACTCGCAAAGCAGACGGAGATCTTGACGCCTCGTGAGATCGCACGGTCCCCGAGCTCTTCGAAGTACTCGATGGCAAGTCTGATGGCGTCTTCGTTGCACTCGTCTAATGCGTCAATGTAGCAGATGAATTGCGCAGTGTTGCCGAAGTTGAGAAGCGCCTCTCGAAGCATGCTTTGGAGGATTGGTAGCTGCCACACGTAATTCTTCGATCCGGAAGGGACGTTGAGTAAGACGTCTGGTAGCCGATCCGGATGTGATTTGTAGACTTGGTGCAACAAAGATCGGTACATGCCTTCCGTCGTCTTCTCGAGCTCATGGCCACGAGCGCTGAAGAAGAATGAAAGTACCGTAGTGTTCCTCTGACCAAGACCCTGTGCATGGTGTAGAGCGTGTTTCATCAGCGTCGATTTGCCGGCACCAGGCTTTCCCTTGATCCACAAAAATCCGTGGTGCAATGCTCGCGACTCGGGATCTTGCCACCTCAGGTACTCCGCCCGAGTGAACAGCCAAGAACATGTATCCCGGTGAGCGAAACTGATCGTGGCAAGACGGGAATCCATGACATCGAAACGTAGGCTTTTGAGAAACTCTTCTTTCTTGTCTTGCTCCGTCTGCCGAGGGCGTTGAGGATCCAGAACATTCATGGAGAAAGACTCTGCGTATATGTTGCCCAGTACTGCTCGGCTCCCTTCTGCTACAGTGACGTTCTGATAGTCATTTCCCTGGCGTCCATGTTGTTGATCTAACCGACAGATCTCCATGATATCTCAGCTTGTAAGTCCAGTATTCTGTGAGGTCTTTTTGGGCCGTTTCTCAAGAAAGAGCCCGCCAGTGACCTCGTCCTTCATTCGAAGCCGCTGGCGTATGAGGATGCGCAAAGCGCTGAAGGCCGGTAAAGTGATGTATTGAGGTTCGTGCCTACGTCCTGTGGGCGAGGTCGTATTCCGGGTACATGTAGATTTGTATACCACAGACATGCGGTTGAGATGTACTGTAAGTCTGTGATCAGAAGACGAACGCATCGCATCTAAGTCAGTAAGAACGACATCAGGCTGAGACAAGCGAGCTGAGGCGCAGCCTTGTCCATGTACTGTACTACTGCATGCGTGTCTGCAGCAGCGGCTCGTCTCGAGAGCCACCAGTACCACCAATCAAGGTGTTCCGCAGGAGTCTAAAGTTCTTCGAGATCTAGCCATTGGAGGCTGGATACAAGCGTCTCCGAGATTCCATTCTTACCGTCTCATGCGATTTCTGACGAATGCTGATGATGATGTTATCCCTGGACTCCATCAACTTAGGTAGATGTTGTGGCGAGGTGTAATCCGAATCAAGGTCCAGTGCAGGCTTTAGCGCGCCCCAGCCACGCGCGTGGTTCTGCACTTCAGCTCACGAGCTGGTCGCGATCGCTTCCAGACACCCCTCAGTGCCCACCAAAAAAAACGCAGCACAACGAACATCACAGTTCCTAAGCCTCTTGAAGTATAAAACGTGGTATCTCATTCGAAGCGCTCTTGCCATCTAACCATCAGATCAAGAAAAGCTTCCCATGATCCGCAAAAAAAGAACAGTATAAAAGAGAAGCCGAAACAACATTATAACACCTGGGAACACAACTCCACAGTGTATGTCCGCTTTGCATGCCGTTATGCATTTTTGTATTCCCTCATCATTCCCTCATATCCTTCGAGCCTAGTAGTTGTCTAAGCGGTCTGGTCTCTAAGAGGCATTGCAGTCAGTACAAATATCCTCCAAGTCAGGCATTTCGATCGCAACTTACAGGCCAAGGTCAAGCTCCGCAGGCACAACGCGGAGAGTGTTGGTGTGGCCGAGACCACCCCTCCAGCCCTGGACACAGATGACAGCGTCGCCCTGCTGGAGCACACCAAGCTTGAGAGCGTTGCTGATACCCCACTTGAGGCGCTTGTCGACATCCTCCTGCCAAGGAACCTGCTTGAAGTCGGGCTTCTCCTCGTCGTAGTGGAAGGGGTAGACGCCGCGGTACAGGTGAGAGTAGCGCGAGGCGACGGCGTTGCGGGTGACCATGATGATGGGGCAGACGGGACGGTACTTGGAGACGAGGCGGGCGGTGTTGCCACTGAATGTTGGTGTTAGTGGGAAACCTTGAAACTTTGGTAACGGCAGTCTGAACTTACGAGGTGGAGAGAACGAGAATGGCACCAGCGTTCTGCTCAAGGGAAGCAGAGACAGCGGCCATGGCGCAGGTCTCGGTGGTGGGGACAGGACGAGGAGTCAGGCTCCTGAGCTCGTTGAAGGCGTTCACGTAGGGGATGGCGACCTCGGCGAGCAGGCAGGTCTCGTGCATCATGGTGACAGACTCCTTGGGGTAGTTGCCCTTGGCGGTCTCGCCAGACAACATGACACAGTCAGCGCCGTCAAGAACGGCGTTGCCAACGTCGGAAACCTCAGCGCGGGTGGGGCGAGGGTTGTAGGTCATGCTCTCGAGCATCTGAGTGGCGCAAATGACGGGCTTGCCGGCAATGTTGCACTTGGTGATCATCATCTTCTGTGCAATGAAGACCTGCGCGGGAGGGATCTCGATACCGAGGTCACCACGGGCAACCATGACACCGTCAGTCTCCTTGAGGATGGCGTCAAAGTTGTTCACACCCTGCTGGTTCTCGATCTTGGCGATGATCTGGACGTCCTTGCCGTCCTCGCCGAGGACCTCACGGATGGCGAGAATGTCCTCCGGGCGGCGGATGAACGAGGCGAAGACCATGTCGACCTTGTTCTTGACACCAAAGCGGAGATCGGCCTTGTCCTTCTCAGAGAGAGCGGGAAGGTCGATGTCGGTCTTGGGGAGGTTGACACCCTTCTTGGAGGAGATCTTGCCGTTGTTGACAGCCTTGCAGCGGATGGTCTTGTCGTCAACGATCTCGAGGACCTCGAAGGCGAGGACACCGTCGTCGACGTAGATTGTGCGGCCCTTCTGGATGACCTTGGTGATGTTCTTGTAGTCGACGTACATGTTCTGGGCGTCGCAGGCGGTGGCGTACTTGTCGTCGGTGGTGATGTTCAGCTCGGCGTTGGCGGCGATGGGAATGTCCTCGTCGTTGACAGTGTTGCCAGTGCGGATCTCAGGGCCCTTGGTGTCGAGGGCGATGGCAACGGGGCGGCCGGCCTGGGTGGCCTCTGCCTTGCGGGCGTTGTCGATGACGGACTGGTGGTACTCGTAGCTACCGTGGGAGAAGTTCATGCGGACAATGTTCATGCCGGCAGTGCGGAGCATGTTCATCTTCTCGGGGTTGTTGGTCTTGGGGCCTGGAGGGAGGACAGATAAGCATGTTGCGTTTCTCAATGGTCAGCTTGCTTCGAGGCAGACGTACCGATGGTGCAGATGATGCTGGTACGGCGGAACTCGCGCGGGGGCTTGAACTCGGTGTTCAGGTTGGCGAGCCATTCGGCGCGGGTCTGGCCAAAGGCCTGGTGGTCCAGAGAGCTGGCCATTGTGTATGTGTGGTGTGTACTGTGGTGAGATTGTTTAGCTGACGGTGCCCCTCATTGGCGGTCGATTGACGGAGACTCACGGTCGCGGGCGACTCTGTGGTGTGGGAAAAGCGAGGAGAGAACTCTTGGGCTGCAAGAGTGTCGGAGTGTGTATGGAGGATAAGGAAGAGGGTGGTGGTGTGTGAGGGCGCGAGAGGGCGATGCGGTGAGGCGTCTTTTCTTTTTTATGCGCTGAGCTCAGGACCAGCCGGCCCCGCTATGCTGGCGCGCTGGCTGCGAGGCGCGACTCAACGAGACGAAGTCCTGCCTCTGCTAATCTCAGCCAAGCAACATCCCACCACAACAGTCCATCTCTCTGCTGATAGCCGGCCTCGAAGTATCAGACTGTACTCTTGCTGTACTGCTGTCTCAATTGATGCATCATTGATTGATCAATTGACCATGGCCTACCTCCGCATCACCTCGATTTGAATCAATTATTGCATATATCACACTTCAATACCCCCCCAAATACAGGGTCCCTGATTTTGCAGAAGCAATGGAAGGACTTCCCCGCTGGCGGCGTACGTAAACGGTGTGATTCAAGCCAACCCCCATGTGCATATCGCATAGCCTAAGTCTTTCCCCTGGAGCGGCCGGCCAGGCCACGCGCATAGATATCGATCACAGATGGACATGTCCTCGCGAACCCTCTTGCCTCGTGGTCGTTTCCCCCAATCTGCCGCCCCTCACAACTTGACAAGGTTGGCAAGGTTAGGCCGCCGCCGCAGCAACCGGAGCTCCATGTTTCTTCGGTCCTCCATCGGTGGCATTATTCGCATTTCCAAGCAAAAGCATGGAAAGAGCAAGCTGTTCAACCGGCGCCGCCGCCTCGTTTCGGCCTCCGCTGGATCTGCTTCTGTCCCTGAATCTGATGCAGGTTGGAAGAGCACTGACAACAACACGTGATGTACCACTAAATTGATTTCGGCTTCCTCTCTCGCCGAGCGTTCACATCTCCGGTCTGCCTAAGGCATCAGCACTCTACCGATCTCACGTCGGTCTCGTGCTCCGTCCACCGACTACTGTACAGCCCGCATAACCGCTGATTGTTGACGCCATATCACTTGTAGCAATACCAATAACAACCATCCTAACCAACCCTCCCAAATACTTCGATCATGGTGGTAAGTCTTCTTCCTACCTAGATTCGCCCACGCGCCACCACCACCCATCTAACCCTCACTCCCAGTTCGGCCGCCTAACCCACTACGCCTTCGATGCCGTCCTAGTCTCCTGCTTCCTCGCTGGCGTGAAGCGCAGTACCGGCCTCACGTATGTTCCTAGGATGCAACATACAATGCGCCGATTCATTCTGACCTAACAACCCAGCCCTAGCCTCAAATCAGACACCCTCACCGAATCGCCCGGCATCCGAAAGTGGATCGACAGCTACCTATGGGTCGGCGAGACGGTCATGGACCAAAGTGTTGCCGTGATGAGCAGCAGCGGCTACTTTGAGAGGACTAGGTGATGGCAATGTGGAAGCGCAAGAGACTGCGAGGGAGGTGATTGTGATACGGGCAAAGAGGGTTACTAGAGGATATGATTCGCAATGCGCGCTATGCGCGATGGCGCTCGGATGGACAATCACGAAAGTGTTGGTGTCTGGCACTCAGTACACTGCATGATTTGGGACAGGGAAAGGCGTTTGGCAAAGTGTATAACCCCCAGCTTACTATTTTGTTCACAACACGGTAGCTGCCAGTCGCTGCTGTTGTCTTTCGATATATCGTACAGTTACATGTAGGTATGTTCCTTTTGCAGGACAAAATGGTAGCGCCCAATCTCCGCTGCAACGACCCGACGACTATGTATGGGAGTGCCGTTTAGAGTGGCCATTCCCATGAAGGCCATTCCATTCAATCAACCCCATCTAATGATCGCCCTCAGCAACTGCCTCCTCCATCCTAATGACCCCCATCTCCAACTCCCTCACGCGCGACCCAATGCGCCTCTTGACCTCCTCCGCCAACTCACGGTCCTCGCCCTCAACAACGCTCTTGTAAGCCTCCAGAACTCTGTCCAGCTCCTCGCGCGCAGCAGCCCGGTCGCCTTCAGCATAAGTAGTCTGCTTCTCCGTCTCTTCCATGGCGATCTCGAACTCGTCGTAAGCTGTCGCGTAGAGCTCTGTGATTTCCTCAATGCGTGCGTCGGCTTCTGTGGGCCCAGGGCCGGTCGAGTAAAGGTGGCGGTTGCCCATGGCTGAGGGCTGGTGGACGTGGGAGGCGAAGCGGGGAGAGGGTATGATTGTTTGCGGTCGGAGGAGGAGAGTGGTTGTGCGGAGGGTTGTGGGTGCTGTTGTTGAGGCGATGCGCAGAGCGCGTTGGGCGAGGGCGCGGGAGAACATGATAGCGACTTGATTGAGAGTTGGGGAGTGTTGGGTCTATGTGCTGTGTTTGATTCAAAGGGTTGTAGACCTCGCGGCGAGACCTCTCAAAGACGATCTTTGGATGACGTCGGGAGCTGCCGGAGGCAACTTACATTTCGGACTTACCATACATACATTTTGACATCTATGTAAAACACTTCACAACCCAGCCTGAAGCAAAATTGGAAAGCAGCTGGACTACGTCAAATCCATTCGCCTGAAGAGATCATGGCTTAAATCTAGCTGGAAACATGTCGCTTCGAACTCGTCACATACTCTCACTCAGCCGCGACACACAACCCTTCACTTCCGCATAGGATCGCCGCAACTGTTTCCCGGAACGTACTTCAACTCCACCTCACTCACTTTGGATAACGCCCAGCATGGCATACTGGAGTCTTGCGATCTTGGTCATTTCCGTATCATTCCTGGCATATCGTCATCCGGAGGCAACTCGGAACGCTTTGCCACCGTGGCTTCGTTCGAAATCATACAACGCGCTACCCGCGAAGGAGCAGCTGGAAGAAAGCGACGAGGATGTACTTCATAAAGAGAATGGCACTCCCTCGTTCCAATTATCAGAGCCTAAAGTGAACGAGGAGGACGATGCCACGCCAAAGACGAACGCCACTGAAAAAGGAGACCTTGTACCCTCGTTCTCGCTGAGCAACGATGACCACGACAAGCCGGACTCTACCAAACCGTCACCACCTATAGCGAAGGTCGAAGACCCTGCTCCGACGTCAAATAACAAAACTAAAGCCAAACCGACGATCTCGCCAAGCCTAGCAATGCCGCCACCACCCAGGCCAGCCTCCTCATCGTTGATGCCGCCGCCGGCTCCCAGGCCCAGCACCCTGATGGCTCCGCCGGGTCGACCATCTCCTCTCCCCAATCGTAACCCAGCCCCCTCGCTTCGCGTTCCTTCAAATGGGCCACTGCCAAATCGCGGACCGCCTGCCAACAGCCAGCAACGCGCGGGTGCTTCGAACAACGGACGTGGCAAGATCTTACTGTCTCCCGGTCACAGTCCCATGGACTGGGCTGCATTGGCACGGAACAGCAACCTGGCGGGCGTGCCTACGCTGCAGCGAGTCACACCTTCTCAGCTTAAGACCATGACTGGTCGCAAGGGTAAACCAGCCTGGTCCAGCTACCAAGGCAAGGTATATAACATTACGCCATACCTGCCCTTCCACCCTGGCGGCGAGCCGGAATTGATGAAAGCAGCCGGTAGAGATGGAGGAAAGCTGTTCATGGAAGTACACCCGTGGGTCAACTGGGAGGGAATGATGGGGAGCTGCGTCGTAGGAATCCTTGTCAGCGAAAGCGAAGGACAAAGCGAGCTTGACGACATGGACTAGAAGCCAACAATTGAGACGAAGAAATCATCTCATAAAACCATAGACTACCTTTCTCTACAAAGACTCTTCCACCTTGCTCAACTCCTCAATCAACCCCTTGATCGACTCCCTCTCCGCCTCACCAACAGGCTCATACGGCGCCCTAGGGCCCAATTTCTCCACCGCACCCTCGATCCCCGCCGCCTTCGCACTCGTCAACGCAGCCGCATACTTGGTCCCAGCAATGCCCCCCTTACAAGCCCTCTCCGCCAGCGCCGCCTTCTGATGCAGCTCCAACGCCTCTTTCACCTCTCCCTTCTGCCAAAGCTCATAGATCCGCATGACAACTTTGGGGAAAACATTCGCAAAAGCCGCAATACACCCCGCGCTCCCCACGCTCAACCCAGCAATCAAGAAATCAGACTGGCCCCCAAAGACCGCAAAATCGGCCTTCTGCACCTGCGCCGCCAACCGCGTGATCTTGCCCACACTCGCGCACGTCAACTTGACACCTGTAATCTTCCCCGGATGCTTCTCGGCCAGTTTCGCGATAACATCCGAATCTAAATCGACCCCGTTCGTCACCCCGGGGAAATTGTACAGCACGACCGGCACCTCGCTCGAAGCCGCAACATCGTCGTAGAACTTCCCAATCACTTTCGCCGTCGTGGCTTTGCCAAAGTACGCGCATGGAAGGACTAGCACGTAATCCATCCCCGCTTCCGCGGCGTCGGACAGGTATTCGCGCACCTGCTTGGTGCTGTGCCCGCCCACGCCGGCCATCAGGGGGTAGTCGGGCCCGACGGCTTCGCGGGCGCATTTGAGGAGGGCGAAGCGTTCTTCGCGGGTGAGGAGGAAGGTTTCGGCGTTTGTGCCGAGGATCACGAGGCCGGTTAGGTGCTTGGAGAGGTAGGTGAAGTACTTCTTTTGGGCGGCGAGGTCGAGGGTGTCGGTGGTGTGGTCGAAGAAGGTTAGGGCTGGGGCCCAGATTCCTGAGGGGGGTGTTGTGGGTTTGGGAGACATTTTGTCCGTTCTTGTTTTGTTTGGTCCTTGTCTGGGCTGGTTGAGGCTGTGAGGAAGTCGGGCTTTGAAGGTTGTTGTGTTTGTTGGTTGTCTTGTTGTTTCTCTTTGATGATCAGAAGCTATGTCAGTTGATGCTTAAGAATATCTGGGATTGTATATCTATTTCCTGAGCTCAGACATGTAACAAGTGTGGTTTATTATGTGTCTAGGCTGATATACGAATGTCGTCGTCTGTTGAGTGGGACCAGTTGCCGATGTCGGTTAGATAGTGATCGGCTATTGCGGCTACCATCGGCTTCCATCCCGAGTAGGTATCTTTAAGGCGTGGCATCGGGAACGAGGCCGAGATGCTGTACTGGGAGAAGGATTGATCATCAAAGAATGTGAAGATTTGGCTGGTGACAGGTGTTGAATCTGCAAGGACAGAAAGTGATTTCTAAGAGCGGATGACTAGATACGAGAAATTGTAGTCTATGTAGGTCTGGAGGTCCTTGAGGTACATAATGAGTATGCTAATGCAAGTAAAGATGGTGAATCATCATCGATGGTCGTGATGCAAGTGAGAAGAAGAGAAACAGAAAATGTGCCACAATCAGTCTCGTGTGGTCTGATGCATCGCTAAAGGCAACGAGAGTCTTTTGACGGAAAGAAAATACGAAATACGAGAATGGACGTCGAGGGATTAGCGCAGCAGGATTACTTCCGCGACGGAGCGACAGTTGTCGCAGGGGACGCAGTTGGTCTTGCTAGTGTCTTCCAGGTTGGCGATGTCGTGATGGCATTGCGGTTGAGCAGGCTGGGCAGACCGAGGTCGCTAAGAAGGTTGACTGTAGGCAGCAACGACTCGAAGCCAGGCATTGCTTCGCTGGTGGTGGAGGTTTCGAAGAATTCTCCAGCGCTTGAGGGCATAGCCGAGCTCCTCGTTTGGCTAGTGACAGTGCTCGACGATTCCTGTTGGTTGCCATTTGCGGCGTAGTAGCTACTCTGAGCCGCAATGAGTGATGTTGCAGGTTGGTATGCGTTCAGGCTTCCAAAGGAACGGACCACCGAGTGCTTAGCATCATCTTCATAGGCGTCAGCACTGAAATCGGCAGCAGAGAACTCAGTACCATCGGGATTGTCGTAGCCTTGAGTACTTTCGAAGTCGTAGCCAAGCTCCTCAAGGAGGGTAACATTGAATGCAGCCATCATCTCGTGGTCTTCGTGGACAAGATTATGGCAGTGGAACATGTAGAGGCCGTTCCAGGGTCCGAAATAAGCGAGCACGTGGACGACTTCACCGGGTGTGAGGAAGACAGTGTCCTTGAGGCCGGCGGTCTCATAAGGCAAAAGTCCCCGAGCTCCTCCAGATCGGCTGACGACCTGCAGGTTCACAAGGTGGACGTGAACAGGGTGTACTCCCTGGCCTCCGGTGTGGCGTAGCTCCCACAATTCGACGGTTCCTTGAGCCGGTCTTGCCAAAACTCGAGCATTGGGGTCGCTGAACACGGCACCGTTGATCGTCCAGGTTGCATTGTTGGCATTGCCACCCATTTGGAAGTTAAACACTTGATCGACCTCGGTCTGGTTCTCCTTCTTTGGGAATGTGAGGTCAGGGTTGAGGACGTCCGGGACTGGGCCGTTATCGTTACTGTCAGTAACTTTGTTGCCGACAACGAAGCGCATGACCTTGTCAGTGTTTTCGAAGTCCTCGATCGTAGGGTTTTGGAGCTTGTTCGCCAATGTGATGTTCTGGCCGCGAACTCCAGAGAAGTCTACGACGATTTCGTAACGCTCGCCCATGGCAATGGTCAAATCATTTGTTTGAACTGGGTGACCGAAGTAACCAGAGTCGGAGGCGATGACTTGAAAGTCGAGCCAATTGCCGTCTTCATCAACAAAGTACAGGTCGTAAGGGCGACTGACGGACATATCGTAGATTCTGAAGCGATATTTCCGAGGCTCGACCTCGAGGAAAGGCCACGGCTGTTCATTGACTTGGATGAACTCGCCGAGAAAGTTGAGCTCTTCCCCCTCGAAAGTCATGAGTTGGCCGTTGTCCTGATAGGTCTTGTCGGATATAGCTAGAGGAATGTCGTATTTTCCGCAAGGCAGTCCCAGGGCCTCTTCCTGAGCTGGGTCATAGACGACGTAGACTCCAGCCTGGCCCTCATATACATCGTTTGATGTGTGATGTTCGGCGTGATCGTGGTACCAGATGGAACGAGCGCCTTCGTTGTTCGGGTAGTAGTAGTCCTTCCACTGGCCGATTTCGAGTTCGTCCGCCGCCCTACAAATTTTGTTAGTGTCATCATAGAAGAAAAGACTCAAACACTTGGACAGCATTCGGTTGTGAGGGTCATAACTTACCATCCATCCCAAACGGAGTGACTCCACATACCGTGAAGATGCATGGCTGCGGTTCTGTTGCCATGGTTGATAATCCTGACTACAGTCTCACGGCCCTCTTCGACTCGGAAGGTCGGGCCAGGCGTGGTTCCATTGTAGCTACAGCATGATCAGCCAATCTGAACGCAAGTGCTGTTGTGGTTGACTTACCCTATAAGTGTTGTGGGACCACGGTCTGGAAAGAGCTGTGAATCGAAGCTCTCAATGGTCATCTCACTGTCAGATCATTAGTACGGATTTCCAAAGTTCACCGCACGAGCTGGTATGGGCTTACTAGTAATCGATTGGGACACCGTTGACGGTTTCTGTGAACATCGGCACCGCGATGTCTGGGATGGGGAGTGGAGCTGCGAACAAGTAAGGGTACTCAGGGCTGGAGCCTTTGTTCCCCTGTCCTCGCCATCTTGGTCGACCTGGTACGTTGTAACGGTCCCAGACTGGTCCAGCAACAGGAAGCCTGTCCCGCAGAGCTCTCTTGGCGAGGCCTTCGGAGGTATCATCGCGAATTTGAGGGTTGTTGCTGAGATCATCCTTTTGTTTGAGGCCTTCTGTTGTAATTGCCAAGGCAAGCGAGAGAATTGCATTGTAAAACATCGTGAAGTTCCAACACTAAGGAGTGGCGTGCCAATAAACGGCGGATGAAATGAAGGAAGAAAGGAAGGACAGATGAACTCAACGTTAGTGAACGGTTGGTGTGAGACAAAATGAACAAATCAAACGGGCGACGGGGTGGTATAAGAATGGAAGCGCTGTAGTGAGTGTAACTACCCATATTGAGTTTTCCGGCACGTGTACGGCAACACCTGTTCGGGCTCGCCACCTCCCAAGGTCTCACTCGATCTTAGTAGGGTCCGAAAGCAGTATCTCCAAGAAGCACAGCAGGGTCCGTAGTGCGCCAGTGTTGAACCTCAGGGGCATCACAGCAAAGTGTTGTGAGTCCGTGTCAGAGTGACATCGTGTTGTGCATTCCAAGCCAAGGACTTTGGTTCCCAAGCAGCGGCACAGTTGATAGCAAGCTGATGGATCGTTGTATCGCTCTATGCGGCGCAGATGCACGCCGCCGGTCTCGAACAGCACCGAGATTGTTCAGCCAGGCAGCCCGTGGTCGCTAGAATGCTTGTATCGCTCTTGGCCTCCGCAGTATAGTTAAGTATAGAACAGATGTCGCTGATATGAATGGATGCCGCGCCGGTGAATCGATGAAAGGGTGAAGTCATGGAGTGATCGACGTGGAGCTGGCCCCGATGAAACGTTCTTGGCAACGCCCGGTCGATCCATGCCACAGCAAGGGTGATGAGCAACGTGAAAACTGACAGACTACTACATCAATTTCTCTAGGCAAATGTCGGGTCTGATCTAGTGTTGTACGCTGGCTGAATACGAGAGGTGGTCTGCAAGAAAACTGCAGCTGTGCAATCCCACACTTGCATGCTTTGCAGCTGAAGTTGACATCAAAAATCGGCTGAGGTGAAGTGCTCCTGAGGTGCGCATGCATCATGCACGAACGATGAAATGTGGCCTGCCGTCTGTGCCACCATCTGCCATGCTGCACGTCAATCAACGATACTCCTGACAAGTCTGGGAAGCCTAGTGACTGGCATCGATATCTACAGTCGACGCACGCTCGTCCAGAAAGAATGAGTATTCCACACGGGTGGTAGTAGTATTTCCTGATACAGCACCATCGGCCCTAGGTTCCGTTGATTGTTGCTGGTCTTGGGCAGTGGACGCCTTCGCCCAGCACTCCACAGTTCCTTGGCCCAAAATCAATGAGTTCCAGGATATCGGTAATAGGTTAGGATACTGGCGTGACCGTCCATGTGACGCAGTCGTGATGGAACTGATGGTGCAGTGGATGATCTGCACATTCGGAGATTAAAAGTGTGGTACGGGTGGTGACACTGCGTGGTCCTTCAGCTGCAAGGGCACGGATAAGTGCATAGCACCGACCCGGTGTTGCTGTACACGTACAGCCGTTGCACAGCTACCTGACAACACCGGCATGAGCGTGACTTTGTTCACCGCCGGGAGAGCATCAACACAATTAGTTGATCTCCATCATATCGTGGAGCAGTCAGGCAGTTACCTGACAACACCGGCATCAGCGCGACCTTCTTCGCCACCGAGAGAGCGCCAACATGACTGGTTGATCTCCATAACATCGTGGAGCTGTTAGGCAGCTACCTGACAACACCGGCATGAGCGCGACCTTCTTCACCACTGAGAGAGCATCAAATTAATTCCTTAATCTCAATGGTTATCAAGGTCTTCGGTGATAATACCATCACGCTCCTATAGCCATTTCAGAGCATCTGCCACTGAGATATCATCAACACAGCTCGCTGATCTCTGCCACATCATGGGGTTGTTGAACAGCTACCTGGCAGCACCATCATGAGCGTGACCTTCTTCACCACTGAGGGAACGTCAAATTAACTCCTTGATCTCGATGGTCATTGACATCTTCAGTGGTAATACCATCACGCTCCTACAGCTATTCCACAGTATCTGCCACTGGGATATGATCAACACAACTCGTTGATCTTAATGGTTGTCGAGATCTTCGGTGGTAATACTATCACGCTCCTACAGCTATTCTAGAGTATCCGCCACCGAGATAGCATCAACACAGCTCGTTAATCTCCACTACATCGTGCAGCCGTTGCACAGCTACCTGACAACGCCGACGTGAGGGGGACCTCGTCCACCATTGAGATACACAAACTTACAGGAAGCTATGTATATGCTATTTCTATTCTGTACTGTTCAATTCAGGCTCTGCATGAGGACAACTTGGGAAGATCGACTAGGTCTTCCTCACTCTCGTCGTCAACAATCACGTCCGAATCATCGATCTCATCAATGTTGCACTTAGAATCAGCTACGCTTTGCTCTTTCTTCTCGATCTCGTTCGCATGCTCAGCGACATTCTTGTCTCTCGCTTTGACCTCAATGATGTCTTTAGCGAATGCGCGGGCTCCCTCGACAGCAGCAAGAGGATCTCTTCTGTGGATCATCAGATACCCTTGCACTTCTGCAGGCGAGATCCTGCCACCCGAGGGAATTTCGCCAGCGAAGGCTTTTACCAGCTGAGCGATATTTTAACCCGCAGAAACACTGGTCTCGCCCTCGGCCAATTCTTCGGGAGTCTTGGTATACAGGTGCTCAAAAAGCCGGATGCATATCTCCTCGTTAGCGTGACCAAAAAGGACTTTCTTGTCGCATCGTACTGGCCTGATGAGCGCAGGATCGAGGCTGTCAGGCGCGTTGGTGGTCATGCAAACTATCCTGCCGTCTCTCGAAGTCGGGCCGTCGAGGCAGTTGAGCAGACCACTGAGCGTCAGCGAAGTCGCTTTGTTGGCAGTGGTCAGAGAGTGCTCAGCGGGGACAGTGATCTTCGACGAAAAGGGCGCTGTGACAAGGTTCCAGAGAGACAAAACAATCTCTCGAAAGGTTCGCACCTGGCTGAAGGTTCCGTAGATACCGCCGAACAGGACGATGTAAGGTACGATGATTCTCAGCACAATATCGACCCTGGCACTGTGTCTTTGGACTTTGGCCAGAAGGTTCCTCAAAACGAGACTGTAAGTGAGCTCCACGAGATCAGATTGTCCACTCGAGTCTGACGTGAGTGCGGTCGACAAACGGCGGACCAGGGATGCTGGAGAGAAGGGCATCACCAAGGAGCTCGGCAGCACTCGCTGCGTTCTGGGTTGCGGTGCTGATGCTCACGAAATGTTAGAATGCGTTGCCATAGCCGAATAGAGGGATTTGAGGGACAGAGGAGTAGCAGTACGCTTTGCCTGGATCATACCAGAGGTCTTGTGTAAGCGTTTGTAATCCTCAGAGAGACGCGTGATCCATCTAGGCGCTCGCTGGAGGCGAAAACTTGGTGAGCGGTCGGACTGTTATTGTTTCTAGCGGCGGTAGCTCTGGTACATCGTCACCAAATATCGGAATGGCCGCAGAACGTGTGTATGTGTAGCGTGATTGACAGTGGGTAGATGGTGATGAGGCAGTGAGAGTTTCAGCAGGGTGTGAAATTAGGCAACTGTATGTGTGGAAAGTTCAAGATCCCGTCAATCCCGTTAACAGAGAGGTAGCAGCAGTGCCTCACGCCTGGGTCATTCTGCCTTCACTCTCCATGTCGATCCTCGGCCTCACGTCTGGGAAGTCACCGGAACCTCCATGCTCGTCTGAGTCCACACCTCACCACTACCAGTCTGAGTGAGCTCGACGTCGGTGTCCGCATTGCCGTAGAAGGCGCCACTGTTGTACGGGAATGCTCCGAGACTGGAACAATCAATGTCAGCTCACCAAATCATAGCAATACCACAGCCGCCTTCAAGCCTCCTCTGGATCACGTACCAGTCATCAATGTAACTTCTCCGGAGTTGGAGGTTGCCTGGTACCACGTCGTGGCCCGCGGTGTAGAGAAATCGCACCCTGTCGTCCTCGCACGGGTGCCAGCCCTTCGCTTCTTCGGGTCGCGTGCCAGTGCCCTGGGGCATAGTGAGACCGCAGGAAGTCTCGAACTCGAGGCCGGCGTTGGTGTCGCTGACATGGAAGTGGATAGAGGAACCGATCGGAGCAGTGGGCAGAACATTGAGGATAACAAAGTCAGAGACGTGCCATGGGGAAGTCTCGATGAGGGCGTTGCAAGGGCCGTCTTTCGGGTAGGAGGTGGGAAGGGTGTAGGATAGGGGACTCAGGGAGAGGATGGTGCTCAGGACTGTGAGAGAGTGCATGTTGGAATTGAGTCTGTTGATGAGATTGAGGTATCGTTGGACTGGGTTGTTGGTGGGCTTGGGACGTTCGTAGGCTTGAATGCTGGTGGACTGGGAGGTTGATAATCGGACTGTGGTCTTGGTGGACTTGAAGCTGTCGGTCAGATCTGGCGTCCTTTGGTATGCTTCAGTGTGATTTGGCAGAGTAGTTGGTTACTTGATGAGAGAAAAGGTCAAGTGGAAAGACATATCCTCTCCTTTTGTAGACAACAGAAGAAAGAAAATCTCACCATTCACCTGACGCTCTTGCCCTTGGGCACCAAACATGATGGAGTGGCGTCTGTGTGCTTTCAAGTTACTGACATGGCTTCGGGACTGAGAATAGCGGTGACAAGTTTGCCTTGACAAAGATTTGGTACGTGGTAGGACACCAAACCGCCGCTGACCCTCTTCCGTGAAGAACAGCAGTCATGGCTCGGGATGCCTCGCAGCAGCGGTCGCGAGTAGATTGAGATGGCTGCAAGCCAGTATGTTGCTCAATAAGGCATCCTGAATTCGGTGCAGGCTTGGTAGAACGATAGACGTCCCGTCGCGTGGAAGTCACAAGATAGAAGGGTACTGCATCTGGAGCCTTGCTGTCGGTCTCGGTAGCAAACCACGGGCATGGCACTTCGTCAGTAACAACATCGGGTACCTGAACCAGTTGACCATTCGATTTGCACAGGCGGTCTCGGTGGTGGGTAAAGATGAAGATACAGGATCTGATGTCGTCTGGTGGCTGAAGCTGTGTCTCGCAACACAGACGCGATGAAGTCCGCGACAGAAAATGTCCCAAAGCGGAAGTTGCGCTCCTCACGTCAAGGCGGAACAAGAATTGCCGACCAGATCTCGACATCAAACATCACCTCCGCTACAATTCCTCGCACAACAATGGGCGTTAAACGACCTCACGCCGCCATGGACGCCCAAGATAGCACAGCCAATCAATCGCCGTTCATGCCCATGTTTGAAGGCTTCCGTGCAGAACTGGACGAACACCACGATCGTCGCGAGCGCATTATCAAGGCATCGAGAGATATCACAGCATCCTCGAAGAAGATGTAACTTGACATTTCACACATCAGGCAGTTGTAGAGAGCAAATCCGCTGACTCCATCGCAGCATCTTCACCCTCCAACGGTAAACATCACTTCACCAAGTGGCAAAAACCAAACAGCCCAACAACTAACACCATCAACCACAGTCTCCGCGCCCTCGCCCAACCACTCCCCCAGCACATCACTAAATCCAACTCCCCCTACTACACCACCATCTCGACCAATTACGCCGCCATCTCCCCGGACCTACAATCCATCAACGCCCACCGCTACGCCCGCCAAATCTCCGGCGGCCACCAAGAATACATCGAAGCCGCCTCCTTCGAACACTACCTCACGACAGCCTCGCTCCTCCCCTACGAAGAAGCAGCGGCCAAAATTCGCGCCCTAGACCCCGAAGGCGCCGGCGTAGGCCTCGGCTACGAGGATTACGTGCTCGGAATTTACGACATGACAGGCGAGCTGATGCGTTTCGCTATCACTGCCATGGCTACCAGCGGAGAATTGCCTTCGCCTTCCCCTTCGCCCGAGTCGCAGGATGACAATCCTTCCGCGTCGAAATCAGCGAAATCCAAAGGCGAGGCCACCGTTGACGCTATGGAAGTTGATGGTGCTGCTGCCGGTACTTCCAGTTCTTCTACGCAGAACCGCACCATTCTCACGGATCTTCGCCAATTGCGCTCGGCGCTGGAATCGCTCAATACGAGTGGCACGGGGCCTTTTGGCAAAGAAGCCGACAAGAAGGCTGAGGTCATGCGGCAGAGCGTGGAGAAGGTCGAGAGGGCTTTGTACGGGTTGATTGTGCGCGGGGCGGAGCGGCCGAAGGGGTGGATGCCGGATTTGAGTGAGAATCGGGCGGTGGAGGTTGAGGGTTAGTGTAATGGAATGGCATGGCATGGCATGAAGGGTGCAGTGCATTGTGCATTCATGTAGTCCTTTCGCTGC
>Ga0265780_10001795_pt1 | contig 29739 bp, 31 predicted proteins | sample P1T30metagenome_FD_192432 | JGI IMG/M metagenome (GOLD analysis project Ga0265780, IMG submission 192432) | Plant litter microbial communities from East Loma Ridge, Irvine, California - P1 T30 | ecosystem: Environmental > Terrestrial > Plant litter > Unclassified | place: USA: California... | reverse complement strand
GCCCAACCCCCCTCTTTTCTCCCCGCCCCGCCCTGCACGCCCGCCGCCACCGCCGCCCTCGCAATCGTCTCCCCATCCTGCGCCCACACATTCTTCAACCCCGGCGCCACGGCCCCCATCCCCTGCGCCAACCACCTCAGCCCCATCTCCGCAACACCCACCTTCCGATTCGTCCGCTCGCCCGCGATGAACCCCGGCTTAACAAACACCGTGTGCCTGAAGCCCAGCGCCTTAATGCTATCCTCCAACTCGCCCTTCATCTTAACATACGCGAAGGGCGAATTAGCATTCGCGCCATGCGCGGAGATGAGGACGTATATCTCGACGCCCGCTTCCTTGGCCGCCTTGGCCAGGTCCAAGTTCAAGTCGAAGTCGATCTTGCGCTGGTTGGCGAAGCCGCCGGCTGCGGCGCGCGTGGTTGCTAGGCCCGAGAAGAGGATCTTGGGGGCAGGCGTGTGGGGGAAGAGTGAGGGCCAGGAGGAGGGGTCTGGGGAGGTTATGGGGGTGAGTTTGGGGGAGGCGTCGGGGTGCGGGAGCGGTTTGCGGGTGTAGGCGTGGATGGAGGTGAAGGTTGGGTGTGCGAGGAGGAGGGTGAGAATTTGGGAGCCCTGGGGATGTTAGATGGATTGGGGAAGGATGGGGGTGGACGTACGACTTGGCCGGTGCTGCCTGCGAGGACGGCTGTGGTCATGGTGGGTGGCTTGCTGTGTGATTAATAGCTGGTGGTTATTGGGGGTTCGCTTCGGGACTGAAGGCCTGGTGGTGAGTGATGCTGTAGAGGTAAGTTCGTGATGTCTTTATGATCATCGCTGAGGTCGGTGTCATTGCGCAATGGCCGATCTTTCTCGTCCGGCGCGACATGTGGATTTTCGCCAGAGATTTGTGGACATGTCACTGTGAGTGACACCGAGACTATACATGATTGCTTCAGACGAAGTGTGCTCGTCCGAGTCGCTCATGTCCGGATGTTCTGTTGAAGATGTGAGCACACCTCGGCATTGCAGAATGTAGCCAATCAAATAACTGACATCTGGGATGCCCAATCATATGCTAGACATTTGTAAAATATAGCAACTTTGTTTGAGGTGCAGCGGAATCAAAGAGGATGTCGAAAAGCATCCAAAGCATGGAGAAAGGCTCGATCAAATATGCGATAGATCTTTTGTAGGCTGGATATGACGTCTGTTAAACTCTCTTCCGCGCCTGTGCGAAGTGTCGCATCACCTCACACCACCGGCAAGTCAGCGCGCCATCGGCCGCCGCCGAAGCGCAGGATTCCGCAAACATCACACCACCGTCTCGCGACCCAACACCGCGCCTCATCACCAATCATCAAAGCTTCCCACGCCATTGGCCAGAATCCGCCATCCAACATCCATCACTCTGCTGACCTAGTAATTCTTCTTCGAGATGCTCAATGCGCCCGGACACATTTCGTTCTGCGTCAGCATCTCAGGTGATGCGGGTGATTCGACTCTGCGCATGCTTTCTGCTCTGCAAAGGTTCGTGATGTCGTGCCGTACTGTATCCAGGTACCTGGCTGTAGGTATATATGAGCTGTTACACAATGCATTGTAGAATCTCATACTCCACTCAATCATACGTTCGGTTCAATCTACATTCCAATCAGTTCACTGTATCACCAAACATCTACACCCAAACCAACCAAACATCATCTTCTGCCAAACACAATGCCTTCAGCAACACCAATCCGCGCCATGCTCCGCACCCTCACCCGCAACATGGTCGAACCCCACCCCTTCGCCCGCAACCCCCTGTCTGTGAAGCCGCATACATGGCGCGCAGGCGACTTGAGCAAGAAAATGGTCCGCACTAGTGCTGTGTAGGTCTTATCCATTTCTTACCACCACCACCCTCACTAACACCCCATCTAGTTTCTTCCCATTCTACGCCATCATTCTTGGCTGGCCTGTCGCTGCGTATACCGCTTTCAACGGCCGGCTATGACTTTGGATGATGAAGGGGGAGAGGACGGTTAGGGAGGAAGCGAGGGGGTTGGAGAGTAGGGAGGTGGAGGAGTTGATACTCAATATGAGGTGGGATGATTAGAAGCATTGTTGGACGCCCTGGGTGGCTTGTTTTGGCGTTATGGTTGGCGTCTGGGTGTAGGATATCTTGTCTTTCTCTATCTTCGATATGTATCTTTGAATTAAAAGTTGAATATGAAACTGCATGGGCAAAAATGTAATGGACACTCTGCGATTCGAACGCAGGTATTTCGCATACATAGATCATCTCTGGTACAGAGAGCCCTGGCACGGTTAAGTGCCTGGTATGCGCCTAGTGGCGCGGGATCTAAACGTTTTGCGAACGTCTTACCACTGGACCAAGCGTCCTTTCTCGTCTTATGTTGGATGAGATGAGGCTGTTATTGACATATATAGTGTTTTCCGTCGTTGAAAGAAGCGCCTGTTGTGCCAGCACACCGTCCTTTTGAGTCTGAGATGCATAGATCAGCGAAGAGACTGAAGATATAGATCATTACACTTGATGTATTCATGCTATTGGTTCCATGTGCACCGGAGCTTCCATAGCTCTATCTTTTCGCGCCCTCAAATCCTTCTTCGATTCATGTATATGTTCAGCCGCTTTTCCCACCACCACTCTTCGGCGCACCTCCACCACCACTGCCCTTCCTGCTTGGCGCACCAACTCCTCCGCCGCTGGGGTCGTTTGGCTCGCTGATGTCCTTATTGCCGGGGCTTGCATTCAGCGAGTTGTCCTTGCCTCCTGCCTCTCTCTCCGCGGTGGCCTCGGCTTCCTCAGGGCTAGTTTTCTTGGGGTTGAAAGCGGCGTCTGAGCTAGCAGCTGCGTCGTCGGAGCCGGACTTTGAGTACTCAGTGGAGGTCGGGTTTAGCGAATCTTTATCTTGTGAATCCTTGGCAGCAAATCGGGCGGGTGATGTGCTGAGGAAACGAGGTGTTAGGGTTGAAGGACGGGCGGTGCGTGTGAGGCGCTGGAGAGCGCGTGCGGGTTGGTAGCGGAACATCTTTCGGATTGGTACGCGATGATGTTTGGGATTTTGTTGTAGTCTTCGCGGCTGAGAGTATCTTGACTTCTCAATTGATTGTGGGGATTGTTTTGGAAGAATTTAATTCGTGTCGTGTCAAGGGAGAAGCTTTGCCATGCAGTTGAAGCTGTCATTGCTCTGAGGGCAGACTGACGTCACAGGAACTTTTAGCCGAGCCAAGCTCTGGTCACGTGCCTACCAGCGTCGGGTATGTTCGATGTTGTATCTCGTCGAACCCTTTTTAAATCTACAACTTTGCCACGTCTTTGATGGCTGCGCTGCCTGTTTCTTTATATCTCTATGTACTGATGATCATCTGATGTGGTCGTTCGGTGGAAGGAGGTCTCCCAATGTTCCTAGAACTTTCGTGCAGAGCCCCGCCAGGAACGACGCGCTCTTGTGTGGATGCAACTTAACACAAGCAATACGCAGGCAGCGAGGCCGCTGTGAGATCCAGATCACCAAGCCGCATGTGCAATATGGAACTGATAACTCTTATCGGCCCAGCTTAAAAGTTCGTATACAAGCGGCCTGGCCCGCGGATGAGCTAAGAACCCGCTTCAGTCATTTAGCACGATTCCGAATTCTGAATCGTTTACAGAAGGTCGCTTAGTGCGTTCCTCTATCGTTCTCTAGTAGCCGGGTACCTCGTAAGCACTTAAAGGGCTCCGCTTAATACGCGCCTTGATTGGATACGGATTTGACCCAGCTTCTGCTTGAGAGTCATACTCACAGCTATCGTGGCGCTTCGGCATTCACTATAACAGCAAGCTATCAGACGAGCGGCCAAGGCTTGACGCACCCAGATTACTCATAGTCTGCCGTCACGTGCTAGGCACCTTCAGGCCATCCTTGAAGACAAGTGTTGACACGGCTAAGGCTGGACACCAACTGTCTGGGGACCAACATAAAAAGGACGGTGACAACCATCCATCTATTCTCACAAAGGCATACAATCCATCATGGCGAGATCAAGCTGGATACCGCCGCCACCTTCTGACCCGGATACTCTTACAAACCCACCACCTTTCGCGCCCTTCCCACTCAAGCAGTTGCGCGCTGGCAAGGTCAAGAAGTTTGGCCCATTCCAGTCCGCCATATTCAAGACACCTTTGTCGGGTCATATTGAGATTACGATGGGTGGCATCAAGGGCGACGAGCACGCTTATGAAGCCCACAGAAGCCCGGACAATGCCCTTCTTCACTACTGTACCTCACATTACGATGATTGGAAAAAGGAGCTACCTGCGTCGGAATCTCACTTCAAACCCGGCGCTTTCGGTGAGAACTTTTGCAACGACGAAGTTAGTGAGAAGACGCTTTGCATTGGCGATCGCATCGCCATTGGGGAAGTCATCGTCGAGGTTACCGAACCGCGAGGGCCTTGCTACAAGCTCAACCATCGGTTCGAAGTCAAAGATATGGCAAAGAGAACGCAGACCCTGTTCAGAACTGGCTGGCTGTACCGCATCATCAAGCCTGGCTTCGTACAAGCCGGAGACATGATTCGACTATTGGAACGCCCGTATCCGGAGTGGACGATTGCGAGAGTCATGTATTATTTATTCATTGACACAAAAGATCTGGAGATGATGAAGGAGATTGTGAAAATAACGCCACTGAGCGCCGACGTCAAAAACAAATTCCTTGAACGGCTGGCCACGGGCACACCAGAAGATCAGAATGGAAGAATGTACGGAGAAGAGTCCGATAAGATGGACGCGTGGAACGAGTATCGCCTTGTCCAAAAGAGGCGGGAAACGAGTAAGGCTACAGCATTCGTTTTCGAGGCCGTCGACGATATTCCCAACCCGTCACCAGTAGAGCCTGGCAGTCATGTCCGACTCAAGCTAGGTGGAAAGCTCGTTCGTGCTTATTCTGTCGTCTCAGGAGACTCAAATCGTTTCGAACTCGGTATCCAGCTTTCTTCGGAGAGTCGTGGCGGGTCTAAGTACCTCCACGAGCAAGGGAAAGTTGGTGACGTTCTGATTGTGGGGCGCATCACCGCGAGTTTTCCTCTAGCGACTGATGCGGATGAGCAAATCATTATCTCTGCAGGTATCGGTATTACGGCCTTCTTGCCAGCTTTCAAGTACCTGCAGCAGACGAATCAAGAGTTTCACCTGCACTACGCACACACAGGAGAAGTACCTTTCGCATCGCAGATTGAAGCGCTTGGCTCCAACGCTACCGTCTACGACAAGACTCAAAGCCAGAGATTGGACGTCGATAAAATCGTCTCGCGCACGCAGGATCGCTCGCACATCTATACTTGTGGTCCAGAACGCTTAATGGACGATGTCGTGAACACGGCGAAGAAATATGGCGTGCCCGAATCGAACGTCCATCTAGAGCAATTCACCGTCACAACTTCCGGCGACCCTTTCACTGTCGAGCTGAAGGAGAGCAAGAAGACAGTAGAGGTTGGCGCTACACAATCACTGCTTGATGCACTAAAGGCTATAGGGATAGACATAAACAGTTCTTGCGAAGTCGGCAACTGTGGGACGTGTAAGGTTGATGTCTGCTCCGGAAGGATAGAGCATAGAGGCACTGGTCTGATGGAAGATGAGAAACCTGATTCGATGTTGAGTTGTGTAAGTAGGGGTGTCGGTACCATTGTATTGGATCTCTAGCCAGAGCTAGGTAGACTAGTTGTACGGAGTCTACTCCTAGCCACCGCGTACTAAACATCACAAATGACATTTTCACGCTCAAACTGATCGGTGATCATCCTAAGTGACATCTTATGTAACTTTGCCGAGCCTTGAGATTCGGTTGCTCGGCTGCACGATGGAGACCTCATGCAAATGACGTCACAAGTGTTTACCCACCAGCAAATCCACAAACTCAACTTTCACTCATACTTCATCCATACACAATCCCATCCTGGACCACACAAAAGCAAACCTACACTTCATATCAACCCACTTTTACAACTACACACTCAAAACAACAAGCATGGCTCCCCGCGCCCTCCTCGCCCTACGCCCCATCACGCGCCTCCCCACCATCCGCACCTTCACCACCTCCCCCGTGCAGCGCATCAAAGAAGACGCCAACCGCACGCCCGAACAAGTCGAAGCCGCCAAGCAAGACCAGCTGCGCGAGCAAAAGGAGGGCAAGGGCCGCTGGCGCGAGGACCTAGCGAGCCATGGCGAAAGCAACATTGCGGCGGATAAGCAGAAGGTAGAGGATCATGGGAAGCATATGGAGGAATTGCAGCAGGAGGGGAAGAAGAAGGGGGAGAAGGGGGAGTTGTAGATGTGTTGAGGGAGAGCAGGCGATGTAGGGCCGATTGGGCTTGTTAATAGTCGTACTTGGACGCAAGGTACATGACCATGATATATGTATCGTTGCACATACGATGCTTTTCGTTGAATTTGGTACACACCGTATGAGCGCGATGTCCAATCACGGCTGCTACTCTTATATTCTTTTAAATACGGTGGAGCAGGCTATTTCGGATCACTGATCACGTGAGAGTAGCTGCAAACCTTGCGAGGTTGGAAGACATGACATCGAGACGTGCAACCCGCCAGCTCTGGGACGAGATGGACTTAGCGTCATGCAGGAAGAATGAAAAGCTGTTCGAGTCCCGCAGTTGTGATAGGATGATGAAACCCAGACTGACATTTTGTCTCGAAAAGAACTCTAGTGTAATCGTATGACCGGGGCCAATTTCGACGGGTCCATAAAAACACTGTTGTAAGCTTGCGGTATTTTGTGCTTTCCTTTGTGTTGCTATCGTTTATGGTGTCAGTGCCATGCGAGATATTTTGGTCGGCAGGGGCGCGCGGAAGTGACAGCACCTGCGTCGACTGCAGCGACCCTCGGCAGGTGAACCGTTAAATGTGGAATCTTAGACGCCCAAACCACTGTTTGTGGTGTAGACAGCTGCAGCTAGGCGAAGGCACATGTCGTGTCATGGCACGGCACTCAGCTTGTGGTCGCGGTTCTTCGGCCCATCTTCGCACGCGGCGATTGCCGAGGGTACAAAACCTTACCTCATGAGTTCGACGAGGATGTCAGGCCTCAAATGTACAAGAAGTCAACAAATTATGTAGCCTTTATCACATCCGAAGCAAAATCAAAGAGCAACACACGTTTGATCTTCGAATTCCGCGGTCAGTGTTTCTTTCTAGAGCCAGGCTGACCTGGCCCCGGCGCCCGCTGGCTCTTCCGCGGTCTAGTGGATACGCACATGCAGCTCCACCGCCAGACATGGCTTCGGTTCATGCACGACTGCGAACATTGTCATCATTTGATACCCAAACGGCTACGCCCTGGGCCTTTTCAGGTACGCTTTCCCCAGTCGAGATCTGGCGTTGCGTTGGAGCCAACGTCGATAAACGAAAGCCATTCATAGGTGCCGGCGCCGTTGGGCTCCACTTTCTTTCATATCACGATGCGACGCCCACGCTGCCAATCGCTGAAATTCCCTCTTTCATCAACCGGAACGGCAGTCGTTTACCCTTTGGCACCGTCCATATAAGATGGCGCCCAGGTCGCAACGCAGCAGAGGTTGCGCTCAATGTAGGGAGCGGCGTGTCAAGGTACGCCCTATTTTAGTCCTGTCGGATGCAAACTGATCATCTTGCGCCAGTGTGACGAGACTCCGGACTTGTGCAACGAATGTCGTCGCCTAGGCTTGACCTGCTCAGGCCCCTCTTCTGGGGCCATAGTCATCGACATGACGGAAAGGGCCAAAACTCGAGGACGGAAGAAGAAAGAAACCACAAAAGCCGCCATAACCATCCGCGGAAAAGCCGGCAATGGTACAGCGTCACTTCCAAGGATAGAACTGCATCGGAAGACAAAAGCAGTCGATATGCCAGTTCCAAACCCCATGTTCCCGGTAGACAGGAGATATCCAGAGGATGTTGAACGTGCGGTTACGGCCATCCGTTATCAGTATAGACCGCCGACATTCTACCAACCTGCAAAGGTACATCCTGAGGCCTTGGACAACGCATTTCTGTCTCACTACGTGCAACTTAATTCGGGCACAAAGAGTTACTCGCCAGAAATTCAGTGGTTGAGCCATCTGCCACGGATACATGCTAATGCCTCAAAGCCAGCTGTGAAATTGTCCTTGCGTGCAGTCTCCATGGCATTCTACGCAAAACTGCACCATGACCCAAGCATTCTAATCGATTCTTGGAGATGGTACACTGTTAGTTTGAGTGCTCAGCGACAATCAATCTCCAGGATAAAGGGAGATCAAATTCCTGAAGAAAGTGAGGTCTTGGTACCTTTGATCCTGACACTGTATGAGACGTACTGCGGTACGACTGCAACGGGTGCCATGATCCATCTCGCAGCGGCCGCGAGGCTGATGAACATGCGCGGGCCACACAACTGCAAGACCGGTATTATTTGGCCTTTGTTCAAGGGTATAAGAAATGCCGAAGTATGGACCAATGATGCGCCATACCACAAAGATACACTGATTGCTGACAGACTTTAGGCTCGCCGAGGAATAGTATTCGGAAAACCCTCCATATATGCTTCCGAGGAGTGGATGACAATTCCTTTCATTGGCATGCCTCGAGATGCGCACCAGCGGCTGGCGGATATTGAGCTCATGATCCCAATAGCCATGCAAAAGTTGCAGTTCGAAGGATCTCTGCGATCATTCTTTTCCACACCACTTGCGCCTGGTATAGATGTTGAGCCATGTCGGGAGTTCACGAACAAACTGATGGCGGATTTGGTCAACTGGGCTGCCATGTACCCCAACTTGACCCAAATCACCAAAGATTCAAAAGACGCTTACGAAGTTGGCGACCGATCGGGACAGGGACTCGACATCAGCAATGAAGCCTTGGCCGCTGCACCGCTCCCGGATACCTTTATTGCGCTGCTCGCGTCGAACTATGTCTCCACAAAACTCATACTCAATATGATGCTGTACAAAATGGGCACACAGGCGCTGCCTCATGTGCTGCCGGCTACAGCTGCAGAGCATTTCGATATAGCCACACATTGCGCTAAAGCCATCTTGCGCGGCTTTTCGAACATGGAGAAAGCACAGACTGCCGGATTCGACTTGCTGCGAAGCATCTCACCCCTCATCACTGTCATTTCGGCTGGCCCTGGACCGGAGCATTTTCGGGAAGCGGGGGAAATGCTGCAAAGGTTAGCGATGAGGATAGGTGGTCTGCAGTCAATATTGCAATCACATTTTCCGTCTCCTTCGCAAAACAAGCAAGTTTCGTAATTTCATCTCCCATGGTTCTGTCGTTGCTCTAACTTGCTGGTTACTACAAATTAGTTTACGATCACAACCATGGTACGCACTAGAAGCCTTGACCAAAGCTACATTGACCACTAGTATACAGTTTTTCTGTAAACCAATATCAGCTTTTCTAAAAATTCAATCACATTTTATCAGCCTCAAGACTTTGTAAATTGTTCTCGCAAACTCATCTCATTTTGCAACTACCCACCGATTCCTTCTCTTCAACCACCAATAAAAGTTATCATGGCAGCTCCAACCACTGGTAAATGTGCACAACTTTCCCTCCCTGGCGCGAGCACCACCGCTCTGCGCAACATCAACGCACGATGGCACATTACCGACGTCGCCAACGTCATCCCCTACGACCTCCACCCCCAGAACAAGCATTCCTCCAGCGAGTGGAACCCTGCCTTCCAAAAGGAACTGGAAGCAGTTTCTCACGTCGTGCGCCCCTCTGAACTCGCACTATTCCGAGAGAAATGCCAGTCCACCGTCGAAATCCGATGTTCTGTCAAGCCCAGATCCGGCCAGAAAGTGGGTAAGAGGGTGGCGTATTTGACTGTCGATGATTTGAAGAGCATCAAGAGGGTGTTTGGGCATGAGCGCGATGCAGAGATGAGGAGGGAGAATGAGCGCTTGAGGGTGGCGGATGAGGCGCTGGTACGGGCGAGGGAGAGGGAGATTAGGGAGGAGATGGATGCGGCGAGCGTGAGGAGTCCGTTGAGGGTTGTGCGGACTTGAGTGGGTTGGTTGGGACAGTTCCCGCGATGCGCATTATCGCATCGGTCTCCACACATCGGTCGTCCACGCACGACAGCGCCAGCGGAACGCATGGCCTGTCTGTCGTCAAACCACAAAGGCACGCACGATAGCGCCAGTGGAACTCATGGCCTGGATATCCTCAGACTAGCACGGCACAATCATACAGCGTCCTATGGCGCTACGTGTCTGTCGGCAGAACGACTCCTGCCATGGGTCCGTCTCACGAGACATTTGAAAACGCATGGACGACCAACACAATCAAGAGGTGCAGTCAAGACTCCGCCATGGCAATGTCCGCATTGTCCTTGGAGAGGCGGGCTGTCGTCACAGAACTGGCATTGGTATGGCAAGGCCAACAAACACCTATGTCCGAACCCTCCACCGAGAAGGTGGGAGAGGTACCTGGACGAGGCGGACGACAACCAGGACGACAATAACGATGTTACCGACGGCAGCAGCCAATGAAGAAAGTCCGAGTCTAATGAGGACGACGCAAGCGAGCTCGAAGACAACATCGAGTTCCTAAAAAAGGACTGACACATGCATTTTCAGCGTCACAGCGATGGAAACGTCACAGCTATTGCTAGACTCGACACCATCATGGCGGCTCCTGCTGACGGAAATACCAAGAACGAATCAAATACAAGTACAGACTTGGTGCAAAGCTTAAGAGCTGCAATTGATAGTGCTGAGCACGTAGTACCACTCACTCTAAGCAAGTACGACCCAGCACCGCAGTCTCGCGAGGGTGCCATCTAATACCTCACAGCCGCGCAAGCACGCCGCGCGCTTTCCAACAGCTGCCCACGATACGGAATCATCATACCTAAATCTCTGGATAGGGTACCGCTCGGGCCATGTTTTACCACGGACCCTCCAGTCTCAACTGCGCCCACAAGGCACGTTTACTCTAGGGCGCTATCATTACCGGTAGATACAAAGGATGAGCCATGCATATTATACTTGAACATGCTAGTGGGTAATACCATGAACATTTATGACGAGCAGGCTATTGCGACAGCAATGTGAATTCAGCACTGCATACCATACCAATTTGTACCTATGTTTGGACAAATAAAGAAATTGGATAAACATTTAGTACGACAAAGAGATGTTGAGTGTCCTTGTCCGAACTCTGGGTTTTGTACGTCTTTGTCTTCTCGGTTTTGTAACAAAGTCAGCGCAACCGCAACCTCCAACTTCACAAAATCGTGCATTTCGGTTCCTAAAACCGACACTTAACCACCATAAGTTTCAAAATGGCACCTCCCTATGCTCATACCGGCAAAGTCCCAATTGGGCCTCTCAACACTTATCTGACCTGGATCTGCGATAATTGGCAACTCCAATCGGCCACGAAATGTATCCCGCGCATGATTTCACCCGAAGGTGAAGGTCATCACTGGCAACAAGACTTAGTCTGTGAACTCATGGAAGTTGCTAGGACCACACCAGATAAACGTAAAGCAGTGATACGCGACTTGGTGCACGTCTGGCGTCTCCGATTGAGACGCTACCCCGAAAGCGCGCCATATCTTTTGGCTCAGGACGTCGCGCCGGTGTTGAAGCGCCACGTTTTTCTGCTGCGATGCTCAACATTGGAATGGGCGCCTGGTGAGCTTGAGGCGATCACTCCGAAGCTTGACACGATCCCTACACCACCGAAATGGAGGATGGGGAGAAGAAGGGACGTTGCTCGAGCAGCGCCTATGGAACCTCGGGCTGTTGTTGCTCCCAATAAGTCAAATGGCGTAGACATTGAACGTCCTCTACCTCCCGTCCCAGCGAATTGCGCACCTGCGCTCAGACTAAGAGCTTTACGCCGACGAGAGATTGTGTTGAGGAAGGAGAGAGACCTCGCCCGCACGAGGTATGAGATCGCGCTTCTAGACATTGAGAATGACCGCAACAATCAATGAATTGGACGTCCCTATTGGCCGCGTAATTATTATCATGCGTTTTGTCTCAGGAAATAAGCCCTAGCTGCTCGTGTTTTGACTGCAGTACTCGAAGGCCATAATCATGTATCCACCTCCAATCTCATGTACAATCAGCTTGCCAATGTTTGCATTCACACTCCTTCGTTTCTAGCAAGCAGAATACTTCATATACGTAGTCCTTCGCGCTCAATAGATGATCATTAAACTAAGGATCACATCTCATCTCTGTCCTGTTCCAGCAGGTGGCCGACAACGGCCTGATGCGTCGCCGCAGACTGAAAGTGAAAATTCTGTAGCGGCTCCGAACGGCAATCATTGTGTAAAGCTACCGAAACGCCGTGATAGTCTTAGCGGACAATGGCCGCACTAAAATTAGCCAACTATACCAATTCTTTCACGTACGCTTCCTTCTAAAGTAAACAAAGCACCCCACCCCATCGCTCAACCCTCCTTCCATTCCTCAACCACCTGGACCTGCGCAGGAAGATCCAGCATTTTCGCGCCTGGATACACTGCTGGTGCACGAGACGTGCGCTATACAGAAGACACTCGGACTTTCGTAAAGTTAGTAGGCTCTCGAACTCTACCGAATCGCTCATACTGACCCAACACGTAGCGCAAAAACTTTGTCTCAAACTTTTCTAGCACAAGGCCGCTAGTCTGAGTAGCCACTATGGGCGTCCACCATCCCTCGAGCGGATATTACGACGTGGAGAAAGCGTTGAAGTATTGGCAGCCGATGTATGATCTAGACGGCGACATTGAAGGTCAGCTTCTTGCGTTGTTCCCCGAGGGCATGGCGGATAACAGCATGCTTGACGACCATATGGCCCATGCCCTATCCCAACTAGCTGAAGGCGACACATCCCTTGAGCATTCGCTGCGCCTTCTGGAGGTTAAGTTACGCGAGCGCCTTCTGAACTCCCCTGCGGACGACCCACAACATTTGACACAAGAAGATGTCGAGGGGGCTATCGGATACATCGACACACTCAAGTCCGTCAAGACTTTGTGGAACCTTGAACAACCGGAGCAACTCTTCCAACCCTCTATGCGGCCCGATAGCGAAGAATCAGAGTTCATGCCGTGGTTCTCGTCTCTTGTCCCATTGCTCCAACAGGCGTGCCTACTAGTCGAAGATGGGTTGAGCACCCAATCTGTCTTGGACCAGATTCAGAAAGAGTGGAACTCGATGCCGAGGATGTTCAAGGAGGCTGATGGCAGTGTCACGACCATGTATTTCGGAAAACTTGATCTCGAGAACGCTTTGAAAGACGTGCTGCTCATGGAGATAACCCGGCTAGACAAAGCGTACTTGCTGTCTCAATCTTCAAGCAGGTCTCCAAACGCAGAACTTCAGAGGAGTCGCTCAATGGCTTCATCACCACGCATCTTGCGTCCAGTATCTGGTGGAGGTGGGCTGAACGCGATTCAACAGGGAGAGCGCCTTGACGATGATTTCTGGGATGACAATACTACTTTGGTCGAGCCCGCGCCTCCACAACAAGTCTCTCATCGCAAGACAACGGAATACGATCTTCAACAAAGACCTTTCTCGATTGACCAGCAGCGTTCACGTCGAAGATTCCCCTCTGAGATCCCAGAAATTGACTATTCACCCAGCCCACCTCGGTACTGCCCCATGGATCCAAATCTTGGCGAGCAGACGGAAGAGCCACGCAGCTTTACATCGGAAAAGGTCAAGAAGCCGGACAATGGTTCTGAATCAGTCCACAAGCGACGCTTCAGAACGCCCAGTGAGAGTATGCCCGACAAGATCGCGCGTGGCTTTCCAAAACCGGATTGGTTGGTCCTCGAGGACTTCCAGGCGCTTCGGGATGCACAAAAGCAGGCCAAGGGCATCGAGAGCCTCCATTCTACACCACATTTGCTGCGAGATCGTTTGAACAACAACGTGCGGCTACCTCAGGAGGCGCAAGTAGAAGATACACCGCCAAGCTCAGGCAACGGGAACCCGCTTCCCCCAGTTGCTGGCGAGATTGAAGATCCAGTCGCTGGCAAGGCTGGAGGTCCAGTTGCGAGCGAGGCGGAAGGCCCTGTCGTTGGGCAAGTTGAAGTCCAAGTCGCTGACGGTCCAGTCGCCGACCAGATCTTACAAGGAGGACCTGTCGAGATGGTAGCGGACCCTGCAGCACCACTGGCACCTCCGCGCAAGGCCAAGAGCAGGAAAGGTTCGCGTTACATATCCCGCCACACCCCTTATGGCAGGCCTGGCCAGCATTCAGCGCGTTCAAGGACTGTTCGAGGCCGTCGTAGCCGTCGTAGCCCTTCTAGATCTGAAGATGGGCTTGACTCACAAGTCGACTCTTGGTCCATCAACAAAGATCTCGCAGAGGTCACCCAAGGAGTTAACATCGACGCTTTTGGAAAAGTCCGTCACATCCCCGATAACATGGCACCGGAGCAAAAGTTGCAACTCATCGCGAAGCAAAAGAGCATGTTACTTCGAATGCGTAACATGTATTCCTCTGGGAAGGACAAGCATCTAGCTGCACAGCGGATAGAATATACCGAGGGTCTGCATGAGGGACTGGAGTTTGACGAGATGATGGTGGAGTTCGAGATGGAGGACGTTTGATCGCTTCATCCAGGTGGTGACAAGTATGGCGATGCACATGCGGGTGACTGCAATAGTACATCTCGATTGACTTCGATCAATCTTCCTCAGCTCTTCAGAGGGCACACGAGGTACTGCGGTCAGACCCAAGTGTACATGACGATAGCTCAGAGCTTCATAGCAGCCCTGGACACACTCAGGCTGCACCAAAAAATGACACAGAATGACGAAATGTGTGCTTTGAAAAGATTCAGTGCTTCGCGACATTTTATGTTAGTTTTCAACACTTACACGCGAATCTCTCGATAAAGATGGAACGAGAGTAGTACACTCAGCATACCTTAGTATAGTGCAAGCACTAGTGACGTCATTATCTCACCCGACCAGACATTCCCAAGGCACGCGACACCGAAAACGCTCAAACAAAGCCACTTCATCGGTCCGAGACACTCTGCTCATACACATTACTACAGAAAGTCATGAGCGACGATTGGCAAGATGCGGCCTTCTCCTCCAGGCACATGCACAACAATCGCGGCAACAAGTCCAAACGCAGCACCTTTGACGTCCGCAAAACATTCGGCAGCTATGAAGTGAAATGTCCAGCATGGCAAAAGTTAGACGACGTATCTTCCGATCAAGCCGCATCGCTGGAGGTCTACCGCATGACTGAAAACGGCGAGGGTGTGGTCGGCGAACTCACATTGCCCGGTGCATTACGAGCCGCAGTCGTCCTAGCCGCCAGCCGAGAAAGCCTGCGGCGAACAGTCGAAACAGTAGAAGACGAGGAGGAGGAAGATGATGATGACGATGACGAAGAAGAAGACGAAGGACCCAACCGCTTCGAAATATTCGAAAAGAACAGTTTCCGCTCTCCGAAATTCTGGTTCCGATGGAGCGGTACGCCGACATCCCAGCGGCCTTCAAGTCCGAAACTCAGCAGGAAAGCTAGCGAGAGTGACCATGTGGAGACCGGGTTGGGCTACATTGTCTTCGTGGGCAATGATTGTCGCAAGTTCAAGGGCACGTTGAATTGCGAGGCGTTGAGCTGGAAGGATGTCGCCATCACTGGGCATAAGATTGCTGCGAGGTCGGAGTCGGACGTACCGGTGACATGGGGTCGGGGCCGCGTGGCTATGTAGCGTCTTGTGCTGTGCGCATGGGCGGTGGAAGATCGACAGGACGTTGCTACTGAGTGGGTGTTTGGACGAACTGACGCCGGGAGATGGCGCCATGGATGGGGGCGACCATATTATCGGGCGGCCCTAGTATGATTTATATGCAGGGAAGTGATGCCGAACCATTGCGCAGCTGATATCGACATGGGAGCGAGGAATGGCAGTGTGAGCGTGTCCAGAAGCCCGAAGAATGGAAGCCGGCTATGGAGAGGGAAAAAGTAGGCAAGTCACCGATTAATCAGGATAGCAGTTGTTGGAGAGAGTTGTTCGTAATAAGCTCGTATCATTGCTACGTTCAATTTTGATCTCATCTGTCTCACACCAAACTGCATTCAAGCGTCCGGAATAGCAGCAATAGCCTCTATCTCGATCAAAAATGCACCAGGAAGCTTGCCAACTTCGACTGCAGTGCGTGCAGGCTTGGGCGACGGAAGCATAGTGCTGTAAACCGAGTTCATCGTAGTGTAATCGCTCATGTTTGCTAGGAAAACAGTCGTCTTCATAACATAGTCCCACGAAGTACCGGCTTCCTCGAGAATAGCACCAATGTTCTTGATGACTTGCGCCTATAGCTTGTCAGTACATGGATGAAGCAAGTGTCGTATGAGTAGTACGGTCTGTGCTTCAATGCCACCAGCGACGATTGAGCCGTTGAATGTTGGCACGGTGCCAGAAGTGTACACTATGCCTTTGGTTGTCCATGCGCCGCTTGCTATTCAGGGGATTAGCTGATGTTGCTTGTCACAAATGAACTGCGATGAGTACATACACAGTATAGGTCCCTGTGTGCCAAGGTATGTGACTACTGGCTGTGGGGCGGACTTGGGCGTGGGTTTGGCAACAGTGACACTCGCAACAGCGAGGAAAGCCGTGACAATGGAAGTGAAAGATACCATATTGAGAACTTCAAATGCAATGCGATGACTCGATTTTTAGGAGACTAGGCAATGATGCTTGAAGTCGATGTTTCGATACGTACTCTAGAAACGGCTTACCAGGACTCTTATGCCCTCAATTTCAAGCACCGAATCGATCCAAACAAGACGAGCCCAACAAATAGTCTCTGGGCGGTGCATGCCATGCATTCCAAGAGTTGTCAGAACCGAAGACCGGGTACATGCTCGTTCGACTTTACAGTTGCCAAGATGGTGGGCTTCCACTGATCACCAGTCGACCCTGCTAATTTCTAGCATGCTCAGATAGGGTACGAGCAATTTGTAATTGCCTTTGTTCAATGTTCGGATCAAGGACTGGTCCGCTGACGATTCGTGTATTCCGATGATCGCTCTGGCAAACCGTGTGGGATTTGTTGACTGCCGAAGCGTATCTCGTGGGAGACAGTACTTCGGAAGCATGCCGAAAGTGTCAGAAGAGGAAGGTCAACGCCTGTACTCGCGTAGTAATGCAAAGGGCGGACAGGCTACAGCTTGAAAAGTACCACTGAAGCGCGTTCAGTCTTGGCGGTGAGCTTTTCGTACGTGGACTCGCGCCATAAGCGCTTCTTCGTGCAGAGAATGCAGTCGGTTTTAACGTAACCTTAGATAACAAAATCGTGAAGTCAAGATAAGAAATGCATGCTAAGATCCGCCCGCCTTGTTGTTATCGATACCCATCGCTCCACTCCACTGTTGGTGTAAAGTGGCGTGTGCTCCGTCATGTGATTGGTCGCCATGACTGAGGTCTCCATAAGATCTCACAACCGCATCAAAGCTGCCACCTCCGCAACGGGGCCGGATACAACGATGAAATCGGTTATCCTTTGGCAGTCCCACATGAGAAGTGATAGTCGTAGGGTATTGGCTCGGAAGAACCGGTGGAGTAAGCCGCGAGCGATTCTGGAAAGCTTGTCGACTCCCTTCGGCATCAGTCATCCGCAACTCGCTTGTCAGACTAAGAGATGTACTGCCTATTTCTCATGGACGCCGCTTCTTTATCGCAACATTCTTGACTCCGGGGAACGTCGGCCATGACGATTCATGGCACTTTTGTGCCACGAGAAAATTTCCGAAGTAATATCGGCTCGTAAAGTCCTAAACGGCTGAGACTGGACCGGAACAAGGCATCGCCGCCCGTTATCTGTGTTGTTGTGAGCAGTACAATGCCGATCCCGTGCTGGGATGCGACCTCCACACTATGACTCCGGGTGCATAGGCCACTACTGCAAGGCGTCTCGACCCCGCCCTGTGAATAGGTAGGAAGAAATTTTCGACGTGTCGCGAACCGTACCCTGAATCCATCTCTTGGTCCCACTGATCCCGTCACATTGCTCTTATCGCAGATGCATTGCCTGACTGTGCCGTTGTAAGGGTGGCGTCGGCGTGAGCATGACTTGTTCTATTTCAGGATTGCGAGCTGCCCGGCCGTTTTTGATAATGCAGTGTCATGACCAACGAGAACGAGGAATGACAAGCAAACTGTAAGCCTGGAGAGTTTGAGTTGTGATATAAACTGGGATCTCCTACTGTTTTGAGATCACCAACTTCTTCAGCATCTGCATCGTGCGTCGTTCAAGATGAAGAGCTTCATCACTGCTTCCTCCGCTGCGCTTACATTAGCTAGCGGAGCTCTTTCAACCCCCGTTACTCCTCGCTCTGACATCATCTTCTTCAAGCCGGTCGAAGTTACATCCGACTCTATCCAGAATGTTCACATAACTTACGGTGACGATGCCTTCGAAGGAGATGTCCGCATAGTGTACGGAGACTGTGATATGGCTGGCGCCGACGCACGACACCACGAAATTGGCTCTTCTTGGATCAAGCGGTTGTCGCGTCCAGAGCGTTTAGTTTGGGTTGTACCCAAAGATGCAGCGCATGCAGGTTGTTTGCACGCATACTCGGGCTCAAGACTCCTCGGCCGCTCAGCGCCAGTCTCCGTCAAGCATCAGCCACGGAAGCGGGAGGAGATTTCGAAAGTTGCTGACATGATGGGTCCGTGGTTTGATGGGGTCGCGTACATGCAATCCAAGCAAAATAACGCGTCCTTTATCGCAGTCGAGAAAAGCAAAAAGATTGGCATCGTTGGCGGAGGAATGTCAGGTCTGCTGACCAGTCTGCTGTTGGACTCGGTAGGCATCCACGATTGGCACATCATGGAGTCCTCGCAACGAATTGGAGGTCGCATTCGCACCAAGTACCTGGCCGGCACTACTCCGGATCAATACCAGTACCAAGAGATGGGTCCAATGCGCTTTCCCGTCTCGACCAGGTACACGGACACAAATGAGACCTTGGACATCCAAGACCATAAAATGGTTTTCCAGCTTGGAGATGTGTTGAACCAGCTGAACGGTAACCAAAGCGATCTGCTAGTTAAGTTCATTCCATGGATCCAACGTAGCCCGAATGTACCTGCCAACTCAAACGGATATCGTCTGCCGAATGGTCGTATCCCGAGCGCAGCTCAGGTCAAAGCCAACTCTTCTCTGGTCCTCCCTGCCGCAGCATTCTCTGACGAAGAAGCCAAGACTCAGGCTGAAGAGAAGTTCGAGCAATTCGAAGGCCTGGGTACAGAAGTGATCAAGAACATGTCGCGAAACGTGTACCAAGCTCACAGGGATGCTGTCGACAAGGGCCTCTTCAACTGGTCGGAATATGCATACCTCCGTTATGCGCTCAACGTCAGCGCAGATCTTGCCGATTACATGGCGGGTTCCCTGAACTCAGCCCCATTGTGGGAGTACGATTCTGGCTACTTTGGTGCAACCACTTGGCGGACAATCGACAAGGGTCTCGAATCGCTTCCTCGCGCTTTCTTGCCCTTAGTCCAGGACCGTCTGACGCTGGGTCGCAAGATCACTGGTCTGAAGTACAACAACAACACCGGCAAAGTGGCTCTCGAGTGGCGTCAGGACCCATTTGCGATGAAGCCGCAAAGTGAGGAATTCGACTATGCTGTTGTCGCCGCGCCATTTTCAAAGGTCCGGCTTTGGAATCTTCCCAAATACTCCTCGCTCTTGTCGCGCGCTATCAGCAGCATGAACTACCAACAATCGTGCAAAGTTGCTCTCCACTACAAGACACGTTTCTGGGAGAAGTTGAGCCCGCCCATAATCGGCGGCTGCGGTGCTGTCGACATCGCCGGTATTGGTTCCGTTTGCTATCCTGCTTACAAGATCAATTCTTCTTTGCCCGGTGTCATTCTGGCATCGTACTCATCTGGCACGCCCGCACGTTCGCTTGCCGCTCTCAGCACTGCCGATCACGTCGCTTACGCACAGCGCGCGATGGTCGAGGTTCATGGCGAGATTGCGGCGGAGCAATTCACCGGTGCATACGACCGACAGTGCTGGGAGGTTGATGAGCACCAGGCTGGAGCTTGGGCTGCACCATTAGCTGGTCAGCAGGACTTGTACCTTCCTGCCTACTACAACACCGAGTTCAAGTCCATCTTCATTGGCGAACACACCTCGTACACACATGCCTGGATCTTCTCTGCCCTCGACTCTGCAGTGCGTGGAACAACTCAGCTCCTTCTAGACATGGGGCTGGTGGACGAAGCCAAGCAAGTTGTTGATACATGGATGGGAAGGTGGATCAATGTGTAGATAGACTCTTCGCTCACATGTTTGATGAATTAATGAACAACATATTTTTTCAGTGTCAGAGATGTTTGTTGTGAGCTTTACACTGGTGATGAAAGTGAAGGTTTGGTAAAAGTTGAAAGCGATGGTGCAATCGCCGTTTCACCGACGCTAGGGCGTTTGAAGCTCTGTATTTAGCGCAATCGATAGCAGCTGCAACCCCTGACCGAATACAGCAGGTCCGAATTCAGACGTGATGGACATCGTCCGCACATCATCAGGTAAGATGGAAGCAGTACGGGTGAAGGGAAGATCAATCTGCAATGTTCTTCGTGATACCAGGGCACGCCTCCTCCAAGATCTCGACCAACTCTTCCCACACCCTCTTGGCCAGCTCGGAGCCCTCTTCGCTGAGAACAAAAGGTGCAGGATCGCATACAGAATCATCAAGGACGTACTGGCCTATACTGCCTTCGCCTACAGGTCCGACAGCATTTACATATGTTCGGCTTCCCACCTCGACTGTGCGACCCAAGAAGAAATTGAGCACATCAGGCAGGATGCCAACATCTTTGACAAGTCCTGTTCTACACAGGCCGGGTGTAACAGTGTTGATGATGACGGGAAAATTGGACGGGTCTTTGATGAGGGTCTTGGTAAAGTGGCGCACAGCCAGGATTTGGAGAAGCTTGGAGACGCCATAACGCTCCATCATGTTCGTTGCTTTCTCGTCATCTAGCGCAGCGAATATGTTCGAGCTCTGCTTCTCGGGGAACGTGACCCATTCGTGAGTTTCTGACGTAACGATGCTGATGTAGGGTCGCGTTCCTATTTTGGCTGCCGATGCTTTCATGAGAGGCAGCATAAGGAACGCCAGCATGAATGTCGATATGACGTGTACGGTGATGGTCGTCTCATGGCCTTCTGCACGGGAGAATTTGACTGTGAAAGCCCCAGCGTTTTCTAGCAGCACGTCTATGCGCGGCAAATCCTCGCATCTCTTAGCGAACGCCTTGACGCTAGCATAAGAGGACATGTCCAGTTCCCAGACCTGGATCACATCTTTGCGTCTCTCAGATTCTTCAATATCTTTCTTGGCAGCCTCGCCTTTACTCAGCGTTCGGCATGCGATAATGACTGTGCTTGCGCCTGCCCGTACGAAGTGACGGGTCGCCTCGAGCCCTAGACCTGCGTTGGCGCCTGTTACGATGACCGTTTGGCCAGCAAAGTAGTCTTGGGGCGGCGATTTTGGGGTGTAGAAAATCTGCGACCACAGAAATCTAGGGATACCAGGCATGGTGATATCACGGGACAATGCTGCAGTCAAAATTGGCGACTTGCGGTTGACGAGGAATTGCGGGGTCGGGATTGTAGACGTCAGCATTCATGGATGCCTGTCGCACAAACACCACGTGACCTTCACAGCTGCACAGCCCTGCTTGAAGTTTGACAATGTTATTCCTGCGCTTCGCATAAATCGATGGAAGCGACTCCGCGACGATGACATTAGCGCTCGGCTTCATGACGTAGAAGTAGTGGGGGGTAAGTACTACCAACATTTAGGTCTCATGTAACTTCAAACCTCACAAATCTTTTCCGGGTGCTTCGGCAATAGATCTTATCAAGATGCCAGAGACGTACGATCACGATGGCAATCCAGTTCAACACCAAATGGGCCGGGTGAATGGGATTCGAATGCATTACATAGCTGCAGGATCTGGCCCTCCCCTACTTCTCCTTCATGGGACACCGAAAAATCACTATTATTGGTATCGCATAATTCCTTACCTTACTCCACACTTCTCTATCATTGCACCAGATCTCCGCGGCTTCGGTGCAACGGACAAGCCTCCCGCAAGCGAAGGATACGATGGCCGCACCAACGCAAACGACATGGCCGAGTTGATGAACCAGCTAGGCCACAAAAGCTTCGCTGTACATGGCGAAGATAGAGGCGGTACATATGCATTCTGCCTCGCCGGTCTATACCCCGACAGAGTGACGCATCTCAGCTTCTGCGAAATGATGCTTTCCGAAAAGCTGACTGAGCAATCATTCTTCACTCGCGACAATATCAGCGCGCAATACAACCAAAAAGGTGTTTGGAATTGGCACATTCCATTCTTCTGGATGCCGCATGTGCCTGAAATGTTGATCCAGGGGAAGGAAGAGGAGTTCTGGACGCACTTCATGAAGGCCGAATGCTACAATCCTAGTGCCCTGGATCAGGTCGCTGTGAACGAGTGGGTTCGATGTTCAAAAGCACCAGGTGGCTTGCGGGGCATACTCGAGACGTATAGAAGCCATTGGGTAAATGTGGATGTCGAGAAGGAGATATTGGACAAGGGTAAATTGAAGTGCAAGGTCATGACTGTCGGAGCGCCAGAGTGAGTATTGTTTACCGAGATTAATGCATACCCATTGCTAACAACGCCTCAGGTTCTTTGGACCGTTGGTGGAGGAGCAGATGAAGATTGCTGCTACGGACATTGTGATCTCTGAGGTCTTTGAAAATTGCGGACACAGTCTATCTCTCGAACAGCCAGAGAGATTGGCAGAATTACTTCAAAAGTTCATCGCATGAATGGACGCGTTAATAAAGCTACCACTACTGAGAGAATCAGGTCTATTTCAGACTAATAGGACGTGTCCAATAGCCACTACTGATGCTCGCTCAGTCCATGCGCTGTGACTGCTAGGCTGCGGCATAATTTGTGTCTACTCTGCACATGCAAGAAGCAATCTAATTATCTTCAGGAGTTTTGCCGGGGCCTAGTGTGACACATACATAGAGCTTCATCGTGTCAGTCAACAGCATCTATGGCGTCAGAATCATTGGCAAAGCATCGTGCGAGTACTTGATCCTCTCCTGGAAAGCGGGGGCCGTTGACTGCCTGAGCGTTGCACAACGGCCTAGTCACATTTCGGCAAGTCAAGACTAGTGTGCGAAATGATATAGAACTTCCTACAATCCCATCCACTAGCGTTGCCATTTTCTCCCAATCACGACCCACCACCATTCTCTGACATCTAAATCTTTCAACCCATTCCTACCCGCCTCCAAACTTCTCAACTTCAAATGCGATCACTGAAGCGTCCCATACCGCAGTCGGGCTTGGAGCAGAAACGACGAAAGATAGATCACCAAGACGCCGCCTAACCTACCGTCACTGCACAAAACCGCCTCCTTGAGCTCCCGGGTGAGCTACGTAATCAGGTCTACGAGTACGTCTTTTCGAACTAGACGATCGAAGTTGGCGAAGATGGAAAAGTTTCTGCAGAGCCCTTCGCGCTTCTTCGCACATGTCGCCAGATCTTCTGCGAGGCTCGTTTGATCCCGCACATCCAGTTCACCTACGTCGCTGCAACTTCGCATGGATTCGAAGCCTGGCTCAAAGACATGCCGCAGGATCAGCGCGACGCTATCAACTCACTGGGTTTCCGCTTTTATCCCTTGGGGAACAAACGTGCGACTAGATTCAACTTCGACATGTCCGTGTGGTTCGCTGATATTGATGAGGGCGTTCCGCCTTGGCTGGTGGAACCCACCATTGATCTGAAGCATTTGGCTGGGTTGAAGCGTCTTCATGTTCGCGGGACTTATCACGTGGACACTGAATCAGTGGATAATTCTTTGGGACACATGAAGAACCTTGTCCAGGAGATGAATCCGGGACTCGAGATCACTACCGATGCCCAGTTTAACCCAGACGTAAGAACGTACCAGGATCGAATGGATGAGTTGAACGCAAACTTTTTGCGATCCGGAACTCGAGATCACAATGGGCGCCCAATTATCCACCTTCGACGACCTTGAGTGGAAACTTCGAGGGGCAGGACTGCTTTACAAGTATAGCGAGGCGAATTATGAGTACTTGAAGACTCGAAGTGTTATACTGATAGTCCAACACAGCAAGAGTTGAACAAGTAGTTTTACAGAATGTACGATAACATAACAAGTCTCTTACTAGCATTTTGTGCAAATAGTTTTTCTACGATTACTACAGAATAGTAATTCATTCAGCTTAGCAATAGAAAGAAGGCGTCTCTCCTCTGCATCTTAACAATTCCATCTTTGCATTCCAGCAGTTTAGAGAAACTCTGTGCTTAGATGTAGAGTTGGCCCCCAAAACGACTATTCACGTTGAGTGAAAGCACTTGCACTTTCTTTCACAATACGTCATATAGCAGAGTGACTTGCGACTTGTACTCTCACTAAGTAAGTATACGGCAAGGCATTCATACACAATCTAGCCTGTGCTTTCCATCACTCCCGAGCGTATTTATACCCCGGCAGAGGGCATCGTGCCATCCACTGTATAAACCTACCCACTCTCTGCTCGACCAACAACCAACAATCACTCTCAACTCGTGCTCTTTGTAAACTACAACCATCAGCTCCGCCAATCACCCGCTACTTACAACTCGTGCTCTTTGCAAACACTACAATGGCACCACGGACACGTTCCATGACTGGCGCTACGACTTCTCGAGTACAATATGGGGAGATGGCAGCCAAGAATGGTGTCCATAAGACCAAGTCTTCTTCTCGAGGTCCTAAGGCATCCTCGACTGCCAAGCGCCTTGTCAAATGCGGGCGAGCACAAGCACATCATAGCAAAGATACAGTAGCTGCAACAAGCTCTACTGCGGAGAACGACACAGACGCAGACTCCGATATGGAGGACGTCTTTGAGACGACCAGCGCACTCATCGCAGCCAAGGCCTCTGCCGCGACCAAGGCCAACAGCTCTTCGCCACTCCTCCAGCTCCCAGGCGAGATCCGAAACCAGATCTATGACTACGTCATGTCAGATCAGAAGATGCTCATCAATGATTCGGGTCAGATTGACAATCCACCTGCGCTTTTGCAGACGTGTCGCCAGTTGTACTCGGAAGCGCACATGCTCGCATATACTGAATCCACGTTCGTCGTAACCCAGACACCTCACATTGAGTATTTGCTAGAACGCTTATCCGAAAACAAGCGTGACGCTATATCGTCGATTGAGATACCCTCTCGAGGCAGTTTCCTCGGGGCCTATATCATCTGGAGCAACTGGGGTGACCGTTTCGGGCAGCACGAAGGCTGGGTACTCAGTGACTGGGGTTTCTCCCCCACCCTCTTCGAGCTAGGCCTACGGGGTTTTGCTAGAATGATTGGATTGAAGCGCGTGCATCTGCAGAGCACAAAAGTACCTGCTAGATATGCGGACGAATTTCCTTCAGATACAGAGAAGGCCTTGAAGGAGATCAAGAAAGAGATGAAAAAGATAAACGCGAAGGTAGAGGTTACAGCGACCTTTGTGTGAACGGGGATGCGTGAAGCAGTTCGACGCTGGATTGTGTTTGCTTTCGTGCGCGCTCTGCTTGAACTCGGCCTACGATTAGAGGCCCGTTGGCTTCGTACGTCTGAGCCTAGATAGACTTGAGAGATTATCAGTACATATCAAAGCGCGAGGAAGAACTCGAGGTTAGACAGGTCAGCATAGTAATTATCAAAGTACCTGGTATGGAAGTTCCAAAACACGTGACTGGGTTTGTACATATGCCCTTGTCTCATGAAATCGCCCCATCAATCGTGCGCCTCAATATATATTTTAGGCAAACCCAAGGAGTATGCGCCGCATCCTATTTCCGGACGCTAGGGGAGAATGAAGCCGGTCACCGTAATGCGGAGGAGCCGGGGCATTTGGATGACCGGCAAACGTGCCGAAGTGAAACAAATGAACTCGGCTCCTTCGGGGCGCGAGCACGACCTTGGAACCACCAGCTTTGAGCCCGTGAAGCCTTCATGTCGGGTTGAGTCACGGGTTGACGCTTGTGGACCGCGTGTCATATTCCTGAATTGTGCGCCATGCGATGAGTCATGAGATGTTTTGTAGTGCCAGCTGAGACATGAGCGGCTGGAGTGACATAATAGTGAAGCGGTGTCTTATCGATAGCTTAGCGTCGCTGACAAAGCGGCAAATCTCGCGAGATGCCAGAATCCACTCTGTGCCTTGCACACCACTCTCACATTGATTTTGCTCGTGCACTTTTGCACATTTGACCTTGGGGAGTCGATTTGGGAAGGGTTTTCGATCTTGCCGCTGTTGCCGCACTCGCTCTGCGTGTCTTACGACGCGACTCGACGTATCGCTACTGCCTAACGTCGACCACACGTCTTTTCACTGTGCGGGGCACATTTCTCCCATGAAGAACGTATGATGCATCGTACTTTGGTTGGGGCAGGAGCCACGTACCCAGATCCGACTTCAGGCAACATCGGGGCTCTTTCAGGCCGCAACGGAGTCTCTATCAGATAGTTCGCGACATGGAGAAAGCAGACAAAGACCAGTACTTGGTCGAGTGGGACATGGCGCACCATGATGAGCGCAGGCAGGACATTTAGGTGGCGGGTAGGGCTGCTGGTGACAGGCGTGCGGCTCGGGCAGGTCAGCTGGCCGCCCCGCAGCTAGTATCGATCCGTGTAACGTGGACACCTCTCAGATGACAGCGGAAGGATGCCAACTGAGGACGCAATCCACATCTGGCCAGGAAGGGCGACTGAACGAGGCGGTGATGACGCCGCCGCACCTCGAGCCCATCCAATGCGGCAGTCTTGGATCACCTTGTCGCCACAATTTAAGCCTCAGACTACGATGATGCATGACTGGTGTTCACCGACTGCGAACTTGATTGAGTCATCCGCTGCGACTCCTTGTGCGTCTACAGACAGCCTTGGAAGCCGTCTCATGGAAGGCAGGATCTCGGCACGTTCAATTTCCCCTTGAATGCTTCGTAAAGTGTGGATGCACACATAATCAAGGTGACCATTCACGTGGCGCTCGCTTACTTAGTGTACCTAACGATTCCCGAGTTGCACCTGGTAAAACGCGCAGCAAAGTCCTTAACCAGGAACCTGCCTCGAAACTTCGACGGCCTCTTCCTCCACGCGTCGGGCAGTTCCTCTTCCTTGCAATCGTGTCTCGTCCTGTTCTATCAAGCGCGCGTGTGCCCTCCCCACAAGGCAGCCACCTTCCCTCAACGCGTGACGAGTATTTAAAGTCGGTGTCCCCCTTCGGCACGGCTACCGAACTTTCACTTGTCCCCATCACGCCGCGACGCTACGCCACCCGACTTTTACAAACACCTTTGGCCGCCTGCAATCCAATTACCCTGCATACCTCGCAATCCCCTCTTGCCTCCACTCGGCATCAATACGACAGCACCGCCATAGATTACACGTCAACATCCTCAACTATGGCCTCTTTTACCAACCTACCTCCCGAGCTTAGGAATGCTTGTTACGATGAGCTCCTGAGCGGTGAGAACAATTCCCAGCGTCGCATCCCACACGACCTAGCCATGTTTTCCGTCTCCAAGCTGCTTCATGAAGAATCATCATCATACTTTTACCAACACAATGTCATCGCCGTCGATATACCCTCGGCAACGACCGACATCGCCTCCATCCTCCCGCCCATTGCCGACAAGTATCTGCGATATCTAAAGCGCCTGGATCTCCATGCACTTACCAGTCCGCCCACCTCGCAGCGAACACACCAGGCAGCGACCGCTATCGCAGCCCTGGCATGCGTGGGCGCGCAATTCGATGAGCTCAATCTGTTCATCTGTTCTCCACTGTCTCATGTCCTGAACTCTCGTGTGGACGACTCCATCATGGGCTGCTCTCATCCCATCACCGCAGCGATCCGAAACGTCCTCCTGAACAATGTCACCAAAGTCTTTCGCATAGCCTTGGAGTCTGCTTGGTTCGCTCCCGGCATCGCTCAAACCTTACAGGCCGAGTTCGGGCCAAGCCTTGAATTTTATTCGAGCGGAATCCCTACGCATGACTTCGCCCTGCTTGAACGCCAAATCTCCGGTCGCTATTTCAGCGCACACCTATCGACCTTGGGTCTGACCCATGAAGAAACCTCGGACATGCAATGCGACGCATTTTCAACATCACCTGCGTCTACCCCATCTTCACTTCCCTCGTCCCTCTGCTCGGCATTTGCAGACCTGGACACATTCTCCGTGTCTTCATTCGAGCTAGGCTCCGACGACAAAGAAGACGGCTGCGATGAGTCATTCGCAAATGACATCGACACAAGCGAACAGCCATTCTTCACCGAAGACGACATCGAGGAGTGGTCCGCTTCCACCCAGGAAGAGCAAGGAAATGAGGAGGACATGATGGATGATTTGGAGGCTCTTGACGCCGACGATGAGATGGAGGACGTGTCACAGGAGGAGTCGCGGGCTTTCATGCGCAATCTGAAGGAGGTCGCTCATCATATTGCAAATGACGAAGATGTCACTTACATGACCAACTTCGCACCTGACTTGCTGCTGAGTCGACACCACCTAGGTCATCTTGTGTGATTTACGTGCCATGTCGCCGGCCGCCGCTCACATGTTGGGTGCAGGTCATATGCTGATATTGCAGAGCGCGCTTTGCATTGGATATGGTGAACTATGGGTTATACAAGGGAGCATACGGTCAGGAGTTTATTTCGCATTTACAGATATCTGGGTTATCTCTCTGGCATTCGCATCAGCGCAGCGGTGTGAGCGAAGGCGTTCACGAATGGAAGCACATATACCCGATCTCGAATCTACCAGCTGGCATATTATAGACGTAGGTAGCAGGCAGATCTATCATCTACAGGTACTTCAAATTCAATTTTCATAAACATCATTTCGCCTTCAATCCAGTCAGGCCTCGTAAAGTCAACCATCGATGACTAAAGCAAGCGCTACCACATGTTCAAGCAGGCTTCCCATTGCACGGACCTACACGATGCTCGGAAACATGCTTGAGCCGCATCGTAGATATCGATGCCGTATACACCAAATGCGACGTCGCACGTCTGTCTATCAGAAAGTTATTTCGCTCCCCGTACTCCACCTCAATATGCCGGATCACCGTCCGTCACAACAACCCCAGCCGCCTTCTCCAAGCACGCTCACTCATCCTACGCAACCCCACCAGCTCCCCACTTCCATCAACGCCCCCCATTACGACAACCCATCGCCCCCGCCCCCGCTCCCCCAGGAAGCTCCACCGTAAAACGCAAACCCCTCCCCTCCTCACCACCCACCCCCAACACCCCCCTCCTCTCCAAGCCCTTACCCCAAACACCACCCAACCTCTTCAAATCGACTCCACAACTCCCATCACCGCCCTCCCTGCGCCAATCGCGCCGCGTGAAAACATGGTCGCCCACACCCCCGCCGCGCCGCGTGCACCTCCCCGCGCCACGACCCGTCCTCCCGCGGCGCCAGAGCTCGAGTTCGAGCGAGGAGATGGTGTTTCGGCGGGCGGGCACGTGGCCGGCGAAAGCGACGGCGCCTGCGTGGCCGCAAGTTAAACCTGCGCCGGCGGTGGATTATGGGGATGTGAGGGAGTGTGGTAGGATTTTGAATGGGTTTATTTTGGAGGGGAAGGGGGAGAGGGAGGTTAAGGAGATGTGGGAGTTTAAGAGGGAGAGGG
>Ga0265780_10001794_pt1 | contig 29742 bp, 31 predicted proteins | sample P1T30metagenome_FD_192432 | JGI IMG/M metagenome (GOLD analysis project Ga0265780, IMG submission 192432) | Plant litter microbial communities from East Loma Ridge, Irvine, California - P1 T30 | ecosystem: Environmental > Terrestrial > Plant litter > Unclassified | place: USA: California... | reverse complement strand
CGGCCCCGGCGAAGTCCATTTCACGGCGACCGCCACCGCCAGCATCAGCGGCGCCAGGCCGACCAGGATCAGGCTGGCCAGCACGATGTCGCTGATGCGCTTGACCAGGCTGTTCAGCCCCATGAAGGGCGTTTCGCGAATCGCGATCACCGGCATGCCGCCGACGTTGTCGAAGCGCGCCTGCATCAGGTCGAACACGTAGACATCGGGCAGGAAATACACCGAGGCCGTGGTGTCCTGCAGCTCGTCGATCAGGCGCCGGATGCGTGGCTGGGCCGAGACCGGCTGGCTGATGAAGATCAGCTTGATGTTATGCAGGCGCACGTACTGGCTGAGCTCGGACATCTTGCCCAGCATCGGGTGCGGCAGCGCGGGCGGGTGGCGCTCGCCGTCACGGTCATCGAAGAAGCCGTGCATCTGCATGAACAGGTTCGGGTGGCTGCCGCAGATGGCGGCGAATTTCAATCCGACTTCGTTGGCGCCGACCACCACGACCGAGCGCACCTCGCGGCTGCGGCTGGGCCGGCCGGCCGCGAGCCGCACCGCGACGTGGCAGGCCACCAGGGTGGCCGGCGCGGCAATCGCCCAGGCCAGCAGCACGCGCTGGTCGTAATAGTATTTCAGGCCGCTGGCCGAACCGAGGAAGTACAGCACGCCGATGGTCAGGCACCAGCCGAACACGGTGTCGCGTGCGTACGCCAGCATGCGCCCGCTGCGCCAGGTGCGGTAGGGGTCGACATGCTGGTAGACGGCCGAGGAAATGAAGAAGGCCAGGATCATTAGCACCAGCAGGTAGCCGGAAAACGGTTCATGGAAGGCCATCGACGACACGTACAGCGACCCCATGATGATCAGGGGATCAAGCACGCGCTGGAAAAACGAAATGATCGGGATGTCGTTGACCGTCATCGCCTGGTCTTCAGAACTGTCCGCTGGCGTTGATGGCGAAGCCGTTCGACTTGAATTTGCCGATGCCCAGCAACTGCGAGCCGCTGCGCGCCTGGTAAAAATAGGCCGCCGACAGCGTGATCTTTTGCCGCGGCGCCCAGGTCGCCTTGATGCTGGCCGTGCGCAGCGCATCGTCGAGGCCGCCGCTGACGGGCAGCGCCACGCGCGCGTTGTAGTTGCGCTGCTCGTAGGCCAGGTCGGCCTCGACGCGCAGCTTGGCGCGCGCATCCCAGGTCACGCCGGCGCTGGCGCCCTTGTTCAGGGTATAGCTGACGACCGTGCTTTCGATCGGTGCGAAATCGCGCCACAGCGAGGCGCGGTAATGGAGTTTGCCGACCGGATCGTGCTGCAGCGTGACCCGGCCGTTGACGCCGCTCGTGCGGCCGCTGCCGAACGAGGGCTGCTTGCGGCGCGCGTAGCCGGCCAGCGCCTGCAGCGTGGTGGCGCCGCCCGCCTTCCAGTCGACGCGCGCCTTGAGTTCGTCCTGGGTAAAGTCGTCGGTCAAGAGGCTGGCGGAAAATGGGCGCCGGTTCGGGTAGCTGCCTTCGATGCGGCGCAGCACCAGGCCGACCGCGCTGCCGCTCGGCGCCAAATAGCGCCCTTCGAGTTCGGCCACGTCTTCGGTGCGGTCGTTGAAGGCCTGGGCCGCCAGTTCGTAATCATACTTGTCGCGCGAAAAGGCGGTGTGCACCTCCCAGCGCGGATGCAGCTTCCAGCCGCCCTCGAAAAAGCCGCGCCGCTGCTTGCGCAAATTGCGCTGGTCGCTGCGAAAGTCGGTGTACGGCGCCAGCGTTTGCGCATACACCACGCCGAGCTGGCCTTCGAAACGGTTGCCGACCTGCCAGTACCAGGTGCCCTGGATGTCGCGCCCGTCGTAGTCGAGCTGGCGGAAATGGTCGAACTTGACTTTCGACAGCTTGGCATGGGCCACCAGGCGCTGGCGGCTGATCGTGCGGTCGTAGACGGCGCCGGCTTCCAGCGTGCGCCAGGAATCGGAGCGCTGGTTATCGAAGGCCGGCGCGTCGTCGGCAATGCGCAGCAGGTTGTCGTCGTAGGACCAGCCGATGCGGCCGTACAAATCGAGCGACGTGCCGGGCACGGCAAGCGCGGGACCGCAAGCGAGTGCCCCAGCCAGGAGCACAGGCGGGCGCAGGCAAAATCGCGACATGGTGTTCGTCTGGTGAAAGCGCTGCGTCGGGCGGAGAACCGGCGAGCACTTCCAGCGGCACCAGGACAGGGGCCGGCAGACGGGCGCAGCGGTTCCGGCGCGGACCGGAGCAGCGGCGATCCGAAACGCCAAAGCCGATACTGACGAAACCCCCGGAATTCGATCTGTGCTGGATCAACGCGACCGGGGTTGCGCAGCCGCGCTCCCGGCCGCGCAACAATCGGAAATCAGGCGTCGCCGCGGGCGCGCGCCTCGATCTGCTCCCAGCGCTCCAGCGCTTCCATCAGCTGCTCGTCGATCTCGCTGTAGCGGGCGTTGATGCGGCGTGCATCGGCCGGATTGGTCTTGTAGAAGTCCGGCGCGTTCAGCTGGGCCGTGATCAGGGCCTGCTCGTCCTCGAGCGAGGCGATCAGCTTGGGCAGCTCTTCCAGCTCGCGCTGCTCCTTGTAGCTCAGCTTGACCTTCTTGCTGGACGCAGATGCTGCCGGGGCCTCGGCCACCGGCGCCGGCGCGGCTTTCGGCGCGGCCGGGGCCGGGGCCGCTGCCTTCGGCTCGATCGCCTTGACGCGCTCCCAGTCGCTGTAGCCGCCGACGTATTCGCGCCACTGGCCCTGCCCTTCGGCCACGATCACCTGGGTCACGACGTTGTCGAGGAAGGTGCGGTCGTGGCTGACCAGGAACACGGTGCCGGTGTACTCTTCCAGCAACTCCTCCAGCAATTCCAGCGTATCGATGTCGAGGTCGTTGGTCGGTTCATCGAGCACCAGGCAGTTGGCCGGCTTGGCGAACAGGCGCGCCAGCAGCAGGCGGTTGCGCTCGCCACCGGAAAGCGACTTCACCGGCGAACGCGAGCGTTCCGGTGCAAACAGGAAGTCGTTGAGGTAGGTCATGACGTGCTTGCGCTGGCCATTGACCTCGACCCAATCGCTGCCCGGCGAAATGGTGTCGGCCAGGCTGGCTTCCTCGTTCAGCTGGGTGCGCATCTGGTCGAAGTAGGCCACGTTCAGCTTGGTGCCCAGGCGCGTGGTGCCGCTGTCGGCGCTTTCCTCGCCGAGGATCATCTTCAGCAGCGTGGTCTTGCCGGCGCCGTTCGGGCCGATCAGGCCGACCTTGTCGCCACGCAGGATAGTGCCCGTGAAGTTGGTCACGATCACCTTTTCGCCATAGGCCTTGGACACGTTTTCCAGTTCCGCCACGATCTTGCCCGAACGCTCGCCGGTGCCGACGTCGAGCTTGATCTGGCCCTGGGTTTCGCGGCGTGCGGCGCGCTGCAGGCGCAGGGCTTCCAGGCGGCGCACGCGGCCTTCGTCGCGGGTGCGGCGTGCCTGCACGCCCTTGCGGATCCACACTTCTTCCTGGGCCAGGAACTTGTCGAACTTGGCATTTTCCACTTCCTCGTTCGCCAGCAGTTCGCGCTTGCGTTCCTGGTAGGTCGAGAAATTGCCTGGGAAGGAAAGCAGGCGGCCGCGGTCGAGTTCGATGATGCGGGTAGCGACGTTGTCGAGGAAGCTGCGGTCGTGGGTGATGAACAGGACGGAACCGCGGAATTCGCGCAGCAGGCCTTCCAGCCACATGATGGACTTGAAGTCGAGGTGGTTGGTCGGTTCGTCGAGCAGCAGCACGTCCGGCGCCGAGACCAGCGCCACGGCCAGCGCCACGCGCTTTTGCATCCCGCCCGAGAGCGTGCCCATCTTTGCTTCGCGCGCCAGGCCCAGGCGGTCGAGCGTGGTGTCGACCTTGTTGCCCAGGTTCCAGCCATCGGTGGCGTCGAGCTTGACCTGGATGACGTGCATGCGTTCCATCAGGGCTTCGTCGTCGCCCTGGCCAAACTGGCCGGTCAGGGCTTCGTATTCGGCCAGCATGCCTTGCAGCTCGCCCATGCCGGCGGCCACCGCATCGAACACGGTCGATTCGGGATCGAACACCGGTTCCTGTTCGACGTAGGCGATTTTCACGCCTTGCTGCATGACCAGCAGGCCATCGTCGAGCTTGAAGCGGCCGGCGATGGTTTTCAGCAGCGAGGACTTGCCGGTGCCGTTACGGCCGATCAGGCCGACGCGCTCGCCGGTTTCGAGGGAAAAGTCCGCATGGTCGAGCAGGGCGACGTGGCCGAAGGCCAATTGTGCGGACGAAAGGGAGATGACAGCCATAATCTGTGTGCGGGCCGCTCGACGCTCGTGGTCGAGCAGCGGCGCGGCGGAATCAATTGAAAGAAGCCGACATTGTACCGATTGCGGCACCGACACTTCCAAACATTCCGCTTTCCTCGGCTATAATTGCGCTCGGTTCACGATACCGGCCTGCCTTGCAGGGTCCGCTCGCCGAACCGCAGGTGCCGCCCCGGCGGCACGCGTGTCCTCCCCGTAGCACAATGGATAGTGCACATGCCTCCTAAGCGTGGGATACTGGTTCGATTCCAGTCGGGGGGACCAAAACCTAGTTTTACCTAGCAAAAGATAGCTTTTCCCGTAGGGTGCTCTCCTATGAAATGCTATAAAAGCTCATCAATTTCTGCTGACAGCTCCCCAGAATCTCCCCTACAATTCCCCAACTAGGGGAACGCATGGCATCCATCACAAAGCAGAAGTCCGGCTGGCGAGTCCAGATCTCGGTGAAGGGGAATCGCGACTCGTCAACGTTCGCCACGAAGGCCGAGGCCCAGGCGTGGGCAGTCGAGCGGGAAGCGCAAATGCGCCGCATGTCCAGCACTGGGGTCAACACCGAAAAGACCTTAGAGGAGGCATTCACGCGCTACACCGAAGAAGTATCGATCCGCAAAATCGGCGCCGCTTGGGAGGCAAAGCGGCTGTTAGCGATCGCTGGGCATGAGGTTGGCGGCGTGCGGCTGGGGAGCATGAGGCTCTGCGACGTCGACGCCAGCACGATCGCCGGCTGGCGTGACATGCGACTGGCGACGGTGGCCGGGTCGACCATCAACCGTGACCTCGCCCTCCTCTCACACGTGTTCGCGACAGCGCGGAAGGAATGGAAGTGGCTGGCAGAAAGTCCAACTACGGACGTCCGGCGGCCGCAGAACCCTGAGTCGAGAGACCGGCGAATCACCGAGAACGAAATCGCGCAGCTGTGCCAGGTGCTAGGGTTCGATGGCGGGCCAGTCGTCACGAAGAACCAGGCCGTGGCAGTGGCCATGCTGTTCGCTATCGAGACGGCTATGCGAGCCGGCGAGATATGTGGCCTGACTGCGAACGATGTGTCCGGCCGCAGCGCAATGCTGCAGAAGACGAAGAATGGGACCAGGCGTGCAGTAGCGCTATCGAAGCGAGCGGTCGAGCTGTTGGGGTGCCTGCCAGCCGTTGCCCCCGGAGAGCCGCTGTTCGGACTCACAAGCGCATCACTCGATGCCCTCTTCCGTAAGGCCCGGAACAAGACCCTGATTGACGACCTGACATTTCACGATACACGGCACGAGGCGATCACTCGCCTGGCCGCAAAGTTGAACGTGCTCGACCTGGCGCGGATGGTCGGGCATCGCGACTTGAAGATGCTGCAGGTTTATTACAATGCCAGTGCTGAGGACATCGCAGCACGGTTGGACTGATGATGCAGCAGTACTTTTCCCTATAAAACAATAGGGAATTTTCAGAAAGCTACGCCAAATATTACGCGTTGGAATCTGCCGAACAGCGGTCTACTTCGGCTCGATCCGCACCGACCACTCCTGGACATACGCCGGGCCAGCATCACCATCGGGCCGATCCTCGCCCTTGAACAACATACCGTTGCTGTGCATGGTGGTAAGGCGGGCATCGTAGAGGACGGGGAGCAAGGGTGCTCCTACTTGGGAATTGACCGGCTTCACTTCCAGCACCAGGGTAGTGCCTACCATGGCCAAGGTAAGGTTGCCTTCTACGGCTGACGCCGCGCCGATCTCTCGATCAGATAACCGTTTGCCGCGCACGCGCAGCCTTTTGACTTTGCCATACATGCGCCGAGTGTAGCACTGTTGAGCATGCCTACCTGCTCCTAGCTACCGCCCCCATGCACTATGAATGGTCGCGCACGGCAACTCGTGACACCCGTTTCGTTCAGTCGTAAGCTCACCCCATCATGAGGATGCGAGGGGTGCCTACATGGATACGATGCTCGACCTATATCAGGTCGTCGCCGAGCGCGAGACTGGCTTTTGGGTCACGCTACCGATGCCCACAGGTCAGACTGTCTCGCGCGAAGAGTGGATGCGCCTGCACCAGGCCGACCCCGAACACTGCCAGATCATAACCTTCGCGCCTGAGGCCGAACTTCCGCTTCAGTCCATGGCGGACGAGGTCGTTATCGAACAGGCTCTTGCAGTACAGTGGACAGATGAGACGCTGCATTAGTGATGGCCATGACACGGCCACCTTACCTTACAGCCAGTGCATATGCTCGACACAGATCGCTGGTTGCACTTGACCGCTTCATCTTCGCACAAGACGATCGAACGCGGTCAGTCGCAATCAGGTGGGCACGAGCATGGAGTGCTCTTGCTCAACAGCGTCGGTTCCAGCCGCGGTAACCGGTACGCTATCGGCCTTCGTCGGAAGGAACTGCACCTGGCGCCCGTCGTAGCTAAACAGGTAAACGTCGCCGGTCGGGGTGGCGAGGTGGAAGTCCATCACGGCACCCCTTTGACCTTCTCGACCGTGCGGAGGGCGCCGAGGCCGAGCATGCCCATCAGGATGGTGCTCATCTCGGTAAAGTCGAATTCCGGCAACGTGATCGGATGGCCGGCCATCGCCATGGCGACGACTGCAGCTGGGCCCAGGATGAACTTGAACGCGAACGCCGCACCGCAGACCCAACCGATTGCCGGCCGCCAGCCGGCCACGAACAGCGACTGGTTTGCTGCCTCGACCTTGTTGACCTCGATCTGGCCGCTGATCAGCTTCACCTCAGCGTCCAGCTGGGCCAGCTCGCCGGCCTGGGCCATCCGCATCAGTTCAAGCTTCCCCTCTGCAGCAGCCTTTGGGTCCGGGAATATCCGGTCGAGCAGGTTGCCGATGACTGGAATCAGTAGTGGACTCATGATGTTCCTTTCAGAAGATGACACGGCTGGCAGCATCGAAGAAGGCCAACCGGTCAGGCAAGCCATTGGTCCCGCCGTTGATTCGCTTCGTGACTTTCACCTGGTCGCCCAGGTCGGCCAGCTCGTTCAGGCCATGTTCTTTCCAGAACCACCCGGCGGAGCGTGCAGCCTCGCGGGGCAGCTCCAGCAACTCAGGATGCTCGATGCAGTCGATGTCGAGGGCCAGCATGCAGGCGGTGTAGTTGGCGCGACCGGTGAGCTGGATGAGGCCCCTGCCCTTGAACCGCACGCCGTCGCCCGGCTGCGAATTGCCCAGGTCCTTGCGGCCCTCGTAACGAACGCCGGATGCAATCTCCTGCGTGTAGCGCAGCTGCCCGGATTCGTGCGCGATCTGCGCGAGGAAGGACCGCTTCCGCGGTGCGCTGTCGATATCGAATTCGCGCATCGCATCGTTGAGGGGGTCGAGGAAACGAACGCAGCGCGTGCCAGCGGCTGGCATGATCATCGCCAAGGTCGCCAGCGAGATAGGCTGGAAGCCTATGGCGGTGTTCATGGCTTCAACCCCAGGGCGGCCAGGCGTGCGATCGATTCGCGCTCCGCCAAATCGGCCTGCCGTTGCTCGCGCGCGTCGCGCCGGCGCATATAGATGAAATTGAATGCGCACGTCAGCAGGGCTGTCACGATGCCAGCTATGACGCCCCACTGAGTAAGTGAAAGAGATGCGCCGACGGCCACGATGCTCCCAGCGTAGCTCGTCAGTTCTGGACCGGAAATTTTGCTCATTGGAGGCCTTGGAAAATAAGGCCCCAAGTTAACAATTGCCGCGTCTCAATTCTCGGAAAATTGAGACAACAAATTGGCTGGCTAACAGCCGGGGCTAATTGCCAACAGCGCCGTCTCGCAAATGCGATCGAGCGCGTCGAACATGTCGCGCCCCGCGGCTCTGAAGAAGCCAGCGGCCAGCTCGTAGCAGAACCACTTCTGCGGATCAGCCCAGTTCTCGCCAGGCGCCAAGCCCAGGCCGAGCGCGCCACCGAAGTCGTAGTTGTTATGGATCATCAGCAGCACCGCGCACGCCATCGGCCGTAGCGGCCCCGGCATCCAGCCTGGGGCCTTCGGCACGTAGCGGCACAGCTGGCTCTCAAGGAAAGCAATGCCGGCGGCCAAGTCGGGGACGTAGTGCACGCGCTCGCGCACGATTGTCTGCCCCTTCAAAATCTCAGCGCGCTTGTCCTTGCGCACCCCCGTGAGCATGTTTGCCTCATAGCAGGTGTCGCCGATGGCGATGATCACGTGCGACGACAGCGCGAGCGCGATCCGGCTACGCGGCTTCATCCAACGAATAAGCCACGACACGGGATTCCGGCGACGGCGCGTGAACAGCAGGGTTACTTGGTCTTGCATCAGATCTCCTCGATTTCGATGGTGGTGGAGTAGACGGCCGAGAACTGGTAGGCGACGTCGGAATCTTTCGTGCGGCGCCCGTAGAGCATGTGGTCGCGCTCAAGCGCGAGGTCTGCATGCTCAGGAAACACGGACAGCAGGACAGGATAGGCGCGGCTATTGCGCACCAGGTCCAGGAACTTGGCGCGGTCGGCAGGCGACATCTTGCGCAGGTCGACCGGCACCTTGCGGCTGATCGTGCCTGGATCGGCCAGCTGGTCGCCCGCGGCGCTGCGCGAGATCTCGGTTCGGTCAATTACCGAGACCGACGTCCCCGATGCGTTGTACTGCGGCGACCAGGCGGCGCCGGCCACCATGCACGCGGCCTCAACGTATCCTTGTAGGTTCGCGGTGTCCACGATGTCAATAACTAGCTTGAAGGCGTTGACCTGGTTGAACCAGCGTCGAGCGCACGCACCGCCACCGTAGGCGTACGCGCTGGCAGCCTGGGCGGCAGTGAAGCCGCGCGGCCGCTGCGCCGGTGCCGGGCAGGCAAGGCCCGCCCCGCTGTCGTAGAGCACGGTGGTGCCATTGCTGGCGTAGGCGCGCACGCGCATTGTTGCCGTCGGCGACAGGTTGCAGAACGGGAGCGCGACGCAGCTGATCGGTTCAGCGGCCGACCAGGTCGCCGTGTACGTCACACTCGTGCTGGTGGCGCGGTGCACACTGGACTTCTTATCGCTGGCCAGGTTAGCCGCAGCCAGGCCGCCGGCCGTGGTCGACGCAACGAGCGAAGCGGCGCGGGTGATCGCGTTGTCAGAAACGATTCTCAGGTTGGGCATGCTATTCCTACGAGGTGAGAGTGAGTTGCAGCTGGGCGGCCATCAACCGGACGTCCGCCTCCATGTCGGCGACGATGGCGGCGATCTCGCCGGCGGCCGCGGCGTGCCGCACGTCTTCCTTGTTCATCAGGCGCAGGTCGCGGATCGTGTCGAGGATGCTGTACCAGCCGTCAGCCGTGGCCAGGATGTCGTCGCAGGCCTGGCGGTTCGTCCAGCCCTCGCGCCACTTCGCCGCCGCCCAGCCACGCACGCCGCGCGGCGCCGTCGCCTCGTCGCTCTCCAAGTAGCCCGCATCGCGCCAGGCGCGGGCCTGTGCCTCAACGCGCCGGTACTCCTCGGTCTGGGTAGTCATGCGGTTGATAACAGCCAGACGCAGCGCCTCGCCGGCGGCGTCGATGGCGTCAATGGCAGACGCGCGGGTTTCGGACAGTCCCGCTGTTTCTTGCCACTCGACTGTGTCACCGACCCGTATGAGCTGCGACGTGGGCGATGGTTGCACGCTCCAGTCGACTGGCCCACTGAGCGGCAAGTAGTCGCAGTCGGTATTGAAAGGATTACCCTCGATCGGGTGCTCGACCTGCAGGCACTGTATGACCATGCCTGTTGCGCGGTTGGACTCGGCAAAGAATTCGATCATACGGCCCCAAACGATGCAGTGCTGATAAAGGAAGCCGACGCCGCCAGGCCGTTGGCATCGATGATGGTGCCGGTAATGCGCACGCGCGTGGTGGCGTTCGTACCGCTCGCTGTTACCGAAACGGTGTCGGTACTTTCTCCGGATATAAAGGTGCGGGCCGCTGCATTCCCCTCGATGTCCGTGATGGTCCATGAGAAGCTGCGGTACGGCAGTTTCCCGCCACTCCCAGTCATCTGGCGACTGCCCATGACGCGAGTTCCATTCGGGCCACTCGACGTCATCCCGCCGCTCGAAAGCACAGCCGTAAAAGTGCCGAAGTCGGCCTTATTCACAGTGAGGCTCACACCGTCCCATGTGATTCCAGCTCCACCTGGATCGCCAAGTGCCAGCTTAGCGGTGCCGTTATCGTCGCCCAGCCAGAAACCTTTGCCTGTGTTGAAAGCCGACATACCTTGGCGGATATGACCGGCCGGGCCGATCTGCAGCTTGCCCAGGAAGGCAACGATTGCCGCCAGCTCAGTGACAGAAATCTTCTGCGCCGTGACCGCCCCGTCCTTGATCAGTACGCTGTCCATGACCCGCGTGATCGAAAACCCGCCGATCTCCACCGATCCGTTTTGGACGCGCCGCCGGCTGCGTAAATTTGAGTTCACCAGCCTGGGGTCGTTGGGAATAGTTACAACATGGGCAACGGTGTACACGCCTCGCGCGTTACTGGCGTATTGAATAGGCCCACCATCCGGCCACGTGTAGCCTGAAGATGGCACGCCATTCTGGTAGAACGCGACGAGCGGCCAGTGCCAGTCGATGGTTAGCTCACCATACCAATCACTGCTGAACTCGACCCGATACTCGATCAGGTAGGTGGCACCCGGTACGATTGGCATCGAGCCAGTCCAGGCGTCTTCCAGTACATACCCATTAGGCAACAACTTGAGAGAGGCGTTTTGCTTCCATCCCGTGACCTGGTTGCTATCTGTCCAGTCAGTCGCGCTGACTTCCTGTCCAAGCAAATTCCACCATGCTAAATCCTTGAAGCGCGGGTCGGGAATAAGGTTATTCGCGTCTCCCATGACCGCCAGACTCCGCGCGGTTACAGCACCTACGGCAAGTTTCTCCGCTGTGATTGCCCCTGCCGACAAAGCCGCCGTGAGGATCGACTGGTCAACAATCAGTCGGCCGTTGAGGACCGTACCGGTCTCGACCCATGCCGAGCCGGTCCACCGCTTCTCCATGACAAAGGTGCCGCTGCTGATCGTCACGACGTCGCCAATGACCTTGGTGGTTGGCACCGTGATGTTGGCCAAGGCGTCGGTCCAGGCCGTCCCCGAAGCGTAGTAGTGGCCGGCGCCACGTGCACCAGGTGTGCCGGTACCGGACGCACCGTCGCGCAGCACCGGGATGATCAGCGAGCGCTTGAATTCGTCGCCATTGCTGACCACCGTCGCGGTCAGGATCGCTGTTTGGCCGTTATAAGTGACGTCGACGCTGCGGCCGACGGCGTTCGACAGCGTGCCGCCGGCGGCGGTGAAGGTGACAGCGTCGTCCAGGCCGACAAGGTCCGCTGTGACGGTCACCTTGGCCAGGTCGACTTGGCCGGCTGCATTCAGGTGGAAGCCTGGCGCGCTGGCCGTCAGGTTGATCCAGGCGTTCTTCGGATTGACGATCCGCACCGTTGCGGCCTGCAGGATGGCGTCGCGGTCGTTCAGCACTGCGCTCATACGAGAAACCCTACCTTGACGCGCCCGGTGTTCCAGTCGGGCGCCAGTGAAATAACGATGCCGGACACCCCGGCGTCCATGCCGAAGCGCGGGCTAAAGACGGTCACCGCCTGGCCCAGCTCGAGCTGCAGCAACTCGGGCACGCCGTCGAACTCGTAGGTCGTGCGCGGCACCTTCCACAGGTCGAGGCGGCGCTGCGCTTCGACATCGGCGTCAGCCCGGGTCAGCAGCATCGTGTCGACCTGCACCGGCTCGGCATTCAGGCGGTAGGTGGCCAGCGTCGCCGCATCGGTCTTGGTGGTGGTCAGCCACTCCTCGGTGAAGAGTGCCTTGTGCACCTCCGGCAGGTCGGCGAGCGTGCCGGCGTCCTGCACCGTCCAGTTCTTGGCGAAGCCCAGCTTCACGGCGCCAACCACGTCGGTGCGGCCGGCGGGCGCCAGCGTACCGTCGAGCATGTGTTCCGGACGGATCACGAACGGCGTGCCAGTACCGGGAAGCGCGACCTGGATCAGGCGCATCAGGCCCAGGCGGGACATCACCAGCTGCGCACCGATGCTGCCGAGTAGCATCTGGCATGCCGTCAGCACGTTCAGCCGATCGATGGAGTACAGTCCCATCGGCTGCGGATGCGTGGCATCGAAGGCGGCAATGTTCGCCAGGTCGAGGTCGGCATCGGTGAAGCGGTCAGCGGCCTTGCCGTACCCGGTTGCCAGGCGCCGGCACATGGTGGCCGAAGTGTCGCAATAGCCGGCACCGTTGTCGCCTTTGATGGACAACGTCACGGCGCCGGCCGGCGCCGATTCCAGGGTCACGGCACCGGCAGCCGGGTTCGATGTCATCGCCACCGGTGCGCCGTTGTCGCGCGCTTCGTTCGCGATGACGCCCTCTGCCGACGCGCAGTGGTAGCCATAGGTCAGGGTCGCCGGGTTGATCGGCAGCGGCGTGATGTTCGACACCTGGCCGATCGCGAACGGCAGCAGCGAATCCTTCTGCTCGGTCTCGCCGCCCAGCTTCACCTCGGTGATCGCAGTGTTCAAGCGCTGCAGCTTGTCGCGCAGCTTCAAGGCCAGCTTGCTCCGGCCGCTCGGCGCGATGTCGGCCACGATGCCGTTGAAGATCATGCGGAAGTCGGCGCGCGGCCAGCGGATGTCGCCGATGTATGCCTTGATCTCGCGATTCTTCCACACGTAGCCGGCGCCGGCCCAGGTGTCGCGCACGCCGGCAGTGTTGTCGATTTCCAGGCTACCAGCCGACAGCGCGCCATCACCCTCGAGCGACAGGCGCTCGGTGAAGAGCGCGCCGACCGTGGCGATCGGGAGGTACGCGGTGTTGGCCGGCACGTCGGTCGGCGCCGTGGTGTACGACCTGGTCGCCATGTAGACCGTGGTCTCGACACCATTCACCCGCACCGCCGCCTCAATCAAGACACAACGATAAGCGGCCGAGCTTTTTAGCCAGGCCAAGAACTGAGCATCGGTCATTGCGGAGCCACCCTGTCTTCGGTTCGGCCGAGGGACGAGATTGCCGCCCCGGTAACGCGGGCCATGGTCTCGGCCGAATTAAGCGACGCCACGGCGCCACCGCGGATGATGTCGCCAGTCTGCACCTGCTGGTCCGCACGCAGACCGGCCACCTCTGCACGCAGCTGTTGGTTGTCGTCACGCAACCCCTTGATCTCGGCCACCAACGATGTAGTGTTCGATGTGCCGAGGGCGGCATAGTTGATTGGGCCAAGCGCCGGCGGCGCATAACCAATCGGTCCCACGGTGGGCGGCGCATATGCAGTCAGGGCCGCGGCATTCTGTTCCATGATCGTTTTCAGCTGCAGGACCGCGTCACGCACTGACATCACTTCTTTCTTAACTTCGATCAGCCCGGCCACTTGCGTCTCCAAAGCCGTGAGCTGTGCTTTGCCGACGTCGACCTGGGCCTCCGCCCAACGCGCCGCCTCTTCGGTCGCGGCTTGCGCGTACGCGAAGTCAGCCTGGTACTGGGCACCGCTCGCGAACACCGTGCGCGAAGCCTCCAGGAACGCGCTGAAGGCGCTTTGATAGTTCGACTGGGCTGACTCATCCCCGCCACGTGCGGCCGCCAGCACGGCCTCGTACTGCGCCTTGGCTTCGAAGTATTTCTGCTGCGGAGACAATGGGGACAAGCCACCAAGGACGGCGCTCTTTGCCAGGCTGCGCAGGCTGGCGGCGAACGAGCCCATCCGATCCATCGTGTTGCGGATCGCTTCGGCTTCCGCATCGTAGGCGTCGACCAGCATCGACTTCGCGCTCGACAGGCTGACCGTCGTGTCGATGATTTCCGGGTAGACCTTGGCGAATGCCTCTTGCAGATCCATCAAGGCCAGGTACTGTTCACGCTGAGCTGCGTTGGTCAGATCCAGGCCGACGACATACTGCTTGAACGATTCGCGCGAGCGCAGTGAGGAGAGTCCCATCGCCGCCAGCTGCTCGGCCACATATTTCTGGATCGGCGCCAGGCGCTCGGCCTCGGTCAAAAAGTTGTCGGCGAACGATGCAGTCTTGCTTGCGAGTTCGTCGATCCCGCCGGCCAGCTCAATAAAGTCTTCGCGAACACTAATGCTCGACATGCCGACGAGCCCAAAGGACTTGCCGACGCTTGCCAGAACCGAGTCGAGGTTCGCGTAGTTCGCCGAGATGCGCACCAGCGTTTCGAATGCGCCCTCGCCGGCCTGCTGGAAGTCCTTCAAGCCGCCCACGGACCAGCGAGCCATGTCGTCAGCAACCTTCGAGAACGCTGCCTCCAACTGCGCCTGGATTTCCTCCGGCTTCAGGCCCTTTGTGCTGATCTTTCCGATATCGATTACGAAAGCGTCCAACCGCTGCGTGAATGCGGTACCGCCCAAACCCAGCAGTTTTCCTGCCTCGGTAACCGACTTCGCCATGTTCTTGACGATGGCAGTAAACTGCTGGTCGGCTTCTGCCCCAAGATCAGTTGGGTCGGTCCAGTACTTATCGCTATGGAACAGGCCGCCTGATTTCTTCATATCAGCGTAGCCTTGCGCCTTCAGCCCGCCCGCCATGGCGCCGGCGAGCGTGGTCTTGTTCGTCATCACGCCGACGTCTTGCGCGCTGGTCTTGCCACCGAAGATGGCATTACCGATCTTCCCACTAATCTTGCTGATGAAGCCGCCAGTCAGCTTGTCGAGCACTTGCACGAATGGCGCGCCAAACTTACCTCCGGAGAGCATCTCACCGTATTTCTGGGCGCTGCCGTAATCACTCGCTGGTGAAGCTCCAGTAACTCCGTTCTGCGCAAGGATGCCACCGAGGCCACTGATCGAGCTTTCGATAGAGCGCAACGAGCGAAGCATTCCGGCTGTATAGTTCAGCTCGATGCTCGAATTTGCAGCCGACAGCTCGATGGCTTTTGCGATCGACTCGGACTTTGCTGTTGCATCCCCAAGGATGGAGCCAGTCCCGGTTGCGGCCTGACGATCCTTCGCGGTCGTGTCGCTGCCGCCACCGCCCGCCACAGCGAAGCCGAGCGCTGCCATCACAGCTGCCATTGCAGCCATTCGTGCCCATGCGCTATAAGGGTCGCCCTGGGCTTGAGCTGCAACGCCAGCGGCCGCCGCTGCTTGGCCTTTTGTCATCGATGCCGCAACGTCCGGCCCTACGCTGGCAACCGATGCAGCTGTCTCGGTTGCCTTGCTGGCGACGAACATCGAAGTGAAAGCCGTCAGGATGCCACTCTTTTCGAGCATGGTCTTCACAGCGAGCGCCATCTCGAACGCACGGAATGTTTTCTCCGCTGCCTCCATCGCCTGGTATCCACGGGAATGCTCATCGAAGAAACCTTTGGCGGCGCCGGCCATGTCGCCATACGACTGGATCTGCGCCTGCGCGGACTGCTTTGCGGCTTCGGCATTGGCCTTCTCGATCTTGCTCTTGTCGCCCCCCGAGTTCTTCAAGGCCGATGCCAGCTGCGCGGCGATCGTCGCCTGCGCACGAGAGTACCCGGTAAGGGCGGTAGTGAGACCGCCGATGGCTTTGCCAACACGGCCGAACGATTGCTCCATGCCGCTGGCCGCCTCGTTGGCGGCGTCGTCTACGGACTCCATGATTTGCAGCATCTGGGTCGCACGCTCAAGGTCGACGTCCGCAAACGACTGTTTCGACCGCAGGGCATACCAGGCCAAGTACTCGGTCTCCAGTTGCTTGCGCGCCTCGTTACCCACGCCGGCCTGGTTGATACGCTCCTGCCACACTGCGGCGTCGATCGCCAACAGGGCCTGGGCGCGCTGCTGCGGGTCGGCGATGTTCTCGGCCTCTGCACGGCGATTCTGTTCGGCCAGCTGAGCGGCGTACAACAAGGCCTTGCTCTGGCCAAGGGTCGCCTGCTCGACGTAGATGCGCGACGCGGTTTCGTCCTTGAGCTGGGCAAGAACCTTGTCCGTGATGGGTAGACCAGCCTGGCGCATGTCCGCCAGCTTCTTTTGCATATCGGCTTCAGCTTGCACGGCTACCATCGCCATCTCGCGTGCGTCGGCGCTCTTGCCGTACATCTGGTATTCCACGTTGAGCGCGGCCGTTGACTTGGCGCGCGTAGCGGCGCCGTCCTCAGCGAACTTGGTGGCACTGGCCTGGGCCAGCTGCTCTTTGCGCGCCTGCTCACTGGCGGCCTGGTCATCGAGGGCGGCGTCGATAGCAGCGCGGTGCGCGGCCGTCAACTTCATCTTGCCACTGGTTAGATCGGCATCGAGTCTGATGCGCGTCTTCTGGCTTTCGGTCAGCTCCTGCTCGACTTCGACGGAGCGGCGATTCTCTTCCGTTTTCGCGCGGATGCCAGTGATCAAGGAGGTATAGGATTCGATCTCGCGCTTGGCCGCCTCTTCCGCTTTTTTCTTCGCGTCCTGTGCAGCCTTTTCCTTGGCCTCTTTTTCTTTCTTTTCTTTGAGGTAATTATCGAGTGATTCTTTATCGTCATCCGGCGCAGCATCGGACTCACTCCCCTTTGTCTTGCGCGCTGCGATGCGTTTTAGGGTAGCCTGCTCGAATTGATTGGCGGGTTCGTTCCACAACGTGTCACGGGCAGCGTTCGCTTCCTCCAGTACCTTGTTGCGCTCTGCCAGGGCAGCACGCATGTCCGCGACAGGATTACGGCCCGCAGCGATGTTTGCAGCTATCCTGGAAGGGTGTGCGTCATACGCGGCTTTGGCAGCAAAGGTGATATCCGCTGCTACGACCTTGAAGCTACCGCTGATGGCGGTAAAAATCTTGGGCAGCGTCACTGCGACATCGATCACGCGAGCAACGCCCACGGCCAAATCATCTGCCCACTCTGCCCCTTCGCTTGACGCGAGACTGTTACTGCTACGCATGACATCGAGAATTGCCGTCGCGAGGTCGTTTACGGCTGGCGCAGCATCCACGCCGACCGAGGTCGCAAGCTCATCGAACTTGACGCGGGCACGCCCAATGTTGTCCTGCATTTCCGTCACGCGATTGACGGCTTCTTTCGACACCGCGCCGAACTCATCTACGTTGTCGGCCACGTCGTTCAAGTACGGCAGGAGATCCTTGCCGGACTTCCCCAGGAGATCATTGACCAGAGCGGTCTTGCCGGCGCCATCTTCATAGCGCTGCAGGGCCTTCGCGGCTTCGATCATTACTACCGCCGGGTCCCGCAGCTTATCAGCGGTGTCGCGCGCAGAGATACCAAGAGCGGCGAGTGCCGCTTGCGTTTTGCCACCCTCCTCATCAGCAGCAGCCATCCCGGTAGCAAGCTTTCCCATGGCGGCATCGACGGTGCCAAAATCCACACCGAACGCGTTTGCAACCTTCTGCAGGCGGGACAGATTCTCAACGGTGGCGCCGTATTTCTGCGCCATATCGTCGAGGTCGCCAAGCACATCGGTCGCACCAATAATCTTTTGAACGAAGGCAGCCAGGGAAAGGCCGGCAACCGTGTAGCTGGCGACATCGCCGATCTTTGACTGCATGCTGCTGATGCGGTTGGTCAGTCCGCCGACTTGGCCAGAGACCTGCTGGAGGGTCTGCGCGTTGATGCGCCGCATTGCGTCACCCACAGTCTCGATCTCACGGCGCGACGTATCGGCGCCGTTGACATCGACCCTGATCTCCGCGCGCGAACCGCCTACTACGCTCATATGTCCCTGCCCTTATGTTCTTAAATTCGCCCACTCGTCGAGTGCCGCGCGCTCCATCGCCTGTACCAGTTCGAACAGCCGGTCACGCTCACCAGGTGGGACGCGCCGGCGGCGCATGCAGATCTCGATGCTCTGGTAGTTCAGCCCGGTCGGGCCAGCCATACCTGTGCTCCACTGAGTCTGGATCGCCATCCAGAACAAGAACGTTTCTTCGTTGTCCGGCCAAAGCCAGAACTCGTTGCCGTCGTCGAGGGACAACTCGCCCTCGACATACAGCCCCATCAGCGCGAGGGCGTGTTCGATGTCGCCCTCAGGGGCTGCGGTTTCCTCGCTTTCAAACCGCAGATCGCCACGCGCCAGGAGGCGCGCAGCATCACTTAGTTTTTTGCGACAGCGCCCACTTCCTTCATGTAGTGCTGGAAACACACCGCTGGCATACCGGCTTCCGACAGCACGGCGTCGAGGTTCTCGCCAGTGAAGTCCAACGCCGCGCCGGCCTCGTCGAGCACCGCATCCCAGCCGGTGGTCACGCGCCGGATAAATGCCGCGACCGATTCCTTCTTGTCGGCGATCGCCTCGTCGATTTCTTCCTGGGTGAGACGGGTGCAGTGAAGGGTGAACTTGAAGGACACGGGTTTGCCGTCTTCGTCTTTCATACTGCCGATGACAGGGACCAGCAGCTTGTTGCGTTTTACGAGTTTCAGTGCCATGAGTAGAGAGCTTTCTTTTTGTCCGGGTTGAATTAAAGGGTGACGATCTTCCACTCGTCGTTGCCAGCGGCGGTCGGCACAAAGCGCACGTCGAAGCCGATCAGGCGCTTGCCGTTGCGGTCAACTTTCTTCGGGTTCACCAGTTGGACATTCGGCGCGAATACGATCGCCTTGTTGCCGGCCACAGTGCCAATGACGATCCCCAGGCTGCGCGTGACGTTGGCCACGACGTCGGCCATCAGAGCCACTTCCTGGGCGGCATCGAGTTCGAGCTCGATGGAACCGGACGAATCGCGGTCGGTGATGTCGACGGTCTCGTTGCTCAGCATGGCGTCGAAGTTCACTGCATTACCGAAGTTCAGCTCCAAGCCAGTGCTCGAGTACTGCGTACCGCCAGACAGCACGCCAGCGTTGTAGGTGCAGCCCAGGGTGATATCGATGACGTTGGCTTTGGTCATCGGTACCGGCTTTTTCCACGGGGCGTAGGTGACGCCAGATGGGCTGCCGGCGACAATGCCGCCGTTCACCCCCGTCCATTCGAACGCGAGCGTCGGGATCTCGCCGACCTTTGCCGACAGGGTGCAGTTGCCCATGCAGTCGAGCAGCTTGTGCAGGACACCGTCGTCGTAGTAATACTGGGTCAGCGCCTTCAGGCCGATCGAGACCGGGCTGTATTCGACGCGCGCTGGCGTGGTCAGGGCGCCTTCACCAGCTGCGCACCCCTGGAGCAGCACGCCCCAGGCTGGCGGCGTAGCAGCGGCACCGGAGCCGGCCAGCTCGACCGAGTAGCTCAGCTTCACGCTGGCCGGGCCGACGAGCTGCTCGCTGCCGCCGAACGAGCCGCGGATTACGTCGCGCGGAATGTTCTGGGCGTCGAGCGCGGTGATCGAAACGTCCTTGATCAGGATCGCATTGGCCGCGCCAGTCGGGGCGGCATCGACGCCAGCGGTGGTCTGGACCTTGGCCGTGACGACCGAGTTTTTGATTTTGCGTGGCATCGTTACTCCTGCGGTTCGGATGGGGTTTCAGCAGCCTGCTCGGCAGGCGCCACGTCGTTCGAGATCCACTCCCAGGTGGCGTCGTCGAAGCGCCAGGAACCGCCGCCGGGCAGCGGTGGGATCGGCCGGCTTTCCGGCTTAGTGATGTCGGTCATGTCAATCCAGGGTTGAGTTGTTGGTGCGATGGTCGGCCACGTACGTGATCCGCACCCATCCGGTTTTCTTTCCTTCGAGCGCGTTCTCGGCCTCGACCCCGACAACGGTCAGGTCGCCGATCAGGCCGCCCAGCGTCGGGTCTTGCGCCAGGCGCTCGAACACTGCGAACAGCAGCGGGTCGACCGCAAGGTCGCCGCTTTCGGTTAAGCTGCGCGCAAAGCACTCGACGCTGATGGTCGAGCTCCAATCGATTGGAGCACCGGCGATGGTGGCCAGCTGCGGAAGCGCGCGGTTGAACTCGACGTTGATCGCCCGGTCTACCTGGTCGGGGACCACGATGCTGGATGACCGATAGATCTTGTCGCACACCGCCGGCGCCGCCGACAGCTGGGCGATGACGGCGCTGACGATGGTGGCGAACGCGGTCTTCATTGCGTGCGCCCTACGGTCAGTACGGTCATGCCGGTACCGTCCGGGCTTGCCGTGATCACGACGTACGGCACGCCGTTGATTGTGATCTCCTGCTCGACCGGATCAGCAGGAAGCGCCGAGCTGGCAACCTTCACGGTTGGGCTTACGTCTGCCGCCCCCATGCCCAGATCCACAACAGTGGACGGGCAATCGAAAATGCCTGGCACGGTCGCGCCGGCGACGCCAACCTGGGCATTGGCCAGGTGGCGCAACACGGCGACGTTCGCGGCGGCTTCGAGGGCGGCGAAGTTCATGGCGGTTGGTTAGCGGACGACGCCGTCCAGCAGCACGCGAGCGGTGCTGGCGGCCGCGGTCTTGTCTGCGGTGAAGCAGCCGACCAGGGTATTGTTGGTCGCCGTGGTGGTGATGCGCTTGGCGGTGTTGTCCCAGTAAGCTTTCGCGCCCTGGGCAGCCGTGTCGGCGCCGTTGGCCACGAGATCGAACACGCCTTCGCGGGCGATCTCGACCGAGGTTCCCTGCAGCGCATCGCCGGACGCGACGCCGAACAGCGCGCCGACCAGCACGCCCTGGCCACTGAGGACCAGAGCAGGAGCGGCGACGCTGATGACGTTACCGGATTGGACTTTGTTACGCATGTGCTTTCCTTGATCAGATGGTTGAGGAGCAGGCGCTTACGCGCCTACGCCCTTCTGCAGGCCGCGGAAGTCGATGGCCGCAGCAGCGAAGTCGAGGCGGCACTTCCAGGTGACGCCATCGATCTCGAAGCCAGCTTGACTTTCGATGACCGGGCCTTCAGCGCCGTCCAGATAGCAGTACTCGACGGTGTCGACCTGGCTGTTGTTGCTGCCCAGATACCAGGCCGCTTCGCTTGCAGCGTCCAGGATCGGCTCCACGATGGGCTCGACTGCAGTGCGGCCGCCGGCGCGGAATTCGTTGACGTCGGTCTGCTTGGCTGGAACGTAGTTCGCACTGGTCAGCTGGTAGGCGTCCTGCTCGAGCGTGGCGGGCACAATCAGGAAGTTCGGAGCGAGGTTCAGCTCTTCGTTACCCAAGCCCTTCTGTTTGCGCATTGCAGTGCGAGCGGCCTTCAGGGCTGACAGTTGCAGCGCCGAGCCGACGCCGGTCGCCAGATTGTTGTGGTCCGCGTGGAACAGTGCCTTGCCGTCGCCCATGGTCGGGTTGCCGGTGAGCTGGCTGTAGACCAGGCGGTTTTCCAGGCGGCTGGAGCTTGCGCCGAATGCGCTCACCAGGCGCTCGAAGGCGCGCAGGTCGTCGTTGATGATCGCCTGGCGGGTCAGCGAGATCATGCGGCCGTAGGTCACGAGCGCGTAGTTCATCCCGGCATCCTTCATCGTGCCGTACTGGAACTCGCCGTGCTCGTTGGTGCGCAGCAGTTCAGGGGCGCCCGACAGCTGGACGATGTTGATGTTCTTGAAGTCCGGCGCATTTGGCGCGCGGCGTGCCCACTGGGTATAGGTGCCCTGGTTTTCTTCGTAGGCGCCACGCATGCGCTTGTTCGCCACGTTGGCAAAGATCGCCGCGAAGTCGCTGGTGCCATGCATGCCCGAGCGGTAGTGCAGGATGTCCGTTGCCAGGCGCATTTTGTCCAGGCCGCGAGTGTTGACGCCACGCGCTTCCAGGAAGTCGCGCCCGATCTCGAGCAGGCTCATGCCACGATATTGACGGCCGTTGTCGGTCAGGGGCGTGCCGGCGTGGATGCGATGCATCATCGCTTCTTCGATGCCGGCCATGCGCACCTGGTGCTCGTCGGTGATGATCTGGATGCGGGTGTTCTGGTGACCGCCGGCGGCGGCATCGTTGCGCGCCAGTTCTTCCAGCACGGCAGCGCGCGCTTGGTCGACCGAGTTGCCGCTGCGGATCAGGCCGGCGGCCAGGTGGCCGACAGCGTGACGGGTGCACATTTCGGTAATGTCAGCGGCGCGAGTCGCGGCTTCGGTGGCCGCGCGGGTTGCCGCATCGTCACCAGCTGGCACGGTTGCAGGCGCAGCACCCGTCGGCGCCGGCGCTGGAGCTGCCGGTGCGGCGGTACGAGTTGCATCGGTAGGCGCTGGATTCGGTGCGCCCGACTGGGAAGTAGGCATAGGGGTTTCCTGTGATGGTGGAACAGACGAATGGGCGGGCGCCCGGGTGGTGAATTCGCAGTGCACGCCGTTGGCGGGCTGGCTGCGCGTGCTGGCGTCAGCGTCAGCAGGGACGGTGACGAAGCTGATCTCGTAGGGCTGCCAGCTGACCGCGCGGTACAGCGGCATGTTCACGCCGTCGGTGCGATCGATGGCGCGGGTGATCTCGTACTTGGTGACGTTGTAGCCGAAGCTGATCGAACGGATGATGCCGGCCTTGATGTCAGCGACAACCCCTGCCATCTCGGCGCGAGTGGAAAGACGCAGTGTCGCGCGCCCTTCCCCGTTCTCGATGCTGGCACGAATGGCGATACCGATAATCGAAGCAACGCCGCCATACACGCGGTGGCCGTCCAGCACCTGGACGGTGCCGGCATCGAAGCGAGACATGTCGACCGCTTCAGGAGTAACTGCCAGCTCTTCCTCGTAGGGAGCATCGGAATACCAGTCATACCGCCGCACGCGCGAGCCGGTCGTCCAAACCACATCGACGGTGTTATCGGCTTCGTTGAAGGTGGAAGGGACCAGCGTTGCCTCGCGCGTTACCGAAGGCATCGTGCGCGGATCGTTAGCGGAGCGGCTTTGGTTTTGCGGAATGGTCGGCGTCGTCATGCCCACCATTCTGCGGATTGCACTGTCTCAATTCTCGGAAAACTGAGACAACTTTTCCATCAATAAACCTGGTCGCTTCTTGAAGTAGATCGCACGCGAATCCGCGCTCTTACCGTCGGTGCATTTGAAGTCGAACACGCACTTGTTCTGGGCACCGTCACTCTCATCCAAGCCTTCAATCCACGCGCATACAGCCGTGCCAATGATTAGAGGTTCACCCACGATGCTGACGCCGACAGCCGTTGCCTTGACGCTTTCCAGTGCCGTGCCGGCGCCAGCGAGCCAGTCCTCGAGATCGATCCCGTACAGGAGGCAGGCGCCGGGATTTTTGTAGATGGTCGGCTCGCCATTGAGGACGAAATAGGTTTCACTACGCATGGTGTCGATGTGTCATGTCTGATTTATGGGTTAAGCCTGGCAGGGAAGACGCGGTCCTCTGGCGGGATACGGTAGGCACGGTTCTCACTCGCGATGCGGTAGGAACGTTCCTCCGCTGGGATGCGATAAATATGGTGCAAGTAGTGTGCAAGGATGGCTCCAGACATCGCCACGCCGGGACTGATTCGACGTACCACCGCGCTCGATGCGCGCATGCCGTGTCGCTGGGATATGGCGCCAGGAAAACTCACTCGACTACAGATCGTGACGCCCGTTGTGATGGCGTGACGCATTTCGATTGGAACACCAGGACTGTTGCGCGCCACGATCGCAATAGCGGTGACGAGGCGATGCCACTGCACTACCCTGCCCCCTACGGCAGTGCGGATCAACATGTCAACGCCAGCACCAATCTGGTGACGCTGAGCGAGCGCCACCGCTGGGGCAGTCCGTACTACAGTTGCAGCATCGGAGACCAGCGTGTGTCGTGCCTCCACAATCTCGCCCAGCGCAGCATCAGCTTGTACGCGGCGAACCGCAGCAACCGCGCCGGCCAGCTGATGACGCTGCACCACCGGCGCTGCAATAGTCGAGCGCGCCACGACACTGCGCTCCGCCAAGAGTACATGCCGCTGGACTGCGCTTGACGGCGAACTGGAACGACGAACAGCGAACGGTGCAGATGCAAGTGCATGACGCTGCACGATAACGCCGCTGCTTAGCTCCGCCCTCCGCACAGTGTCTGCACTGGATAACGAGGTCGAAGCAGCGGGAACATCGATGTACCCATAACCTGGGATCAGGTACTGGCCACCACGCGAGGGCTCGTCGATATAGCCATAGCCGGGGATGAGACGCTGAACCATCACACCGCCCGCTTCGGGTCAACGTAGATCGTGGTGTTCGGTCGAGCCAGCGTGAGCTTCCAGAACCCGACGCCCGCCGTCTGCGGCGTGAACGTCACTGAGACGCGTTGGCGCCGCGGCGAAGCCATGCCTGTCGTAGCCCAGGTCGCGGTGCTGGCCGGGTGCGTCTTCGGGACAGCAAGCAGTGCGGCGCGTGATCGGTAAAAGCTTCCCTTCGGCGCACCCGCCTCTTGCACATCCAGCCAAACATCTGCGTCGGTCAAATCCACACCGTCGGTCAGGACATCTATGGAAAGCGTCATTGGAACGCCGGCCGCCGGAATCCCGAACAGCTGCTCATCGGATTCGAACCCGATGCCGCCTGACATCGCGTTGGCGTTGGTGTCCATCCTCCAGGAGTAGCTGGCCGTGCCATCATTGGCGCCGCCCGCCTTGAGGAAGGCGCTGTCGGAGCGTAGCGCGCCGGTGAAGCCTACGACCCAGGCGCGGTATCGCGTGGCTCCTGAGTCACAGTTGTGCATCGTCACGCGCGTGCCAGGGTCGAGCACACCCTGGACGAGCTGGCCTGTCCAGTTTGCCGGCAGCAGGCAGTCGCGGAAAATGACGCGTCCGGTTGTCTGCGGGCCGTTGACCAGGTCGGTGGTTGCGGCAAGCTCGGAGAGGTCGACGCCTTCGACCAGGACCGGAACACCCCGCCCTTGCGCGCCGACGCGCAAGAGGTATGACGGCGCAGGGCCAGCGCCGGCCACGTACTTACCGCCGCGCCAGGTGAATTCTTGCTGGATGGCGATTTGTTGCCCTGAGCCGTTGAGCTTCAGGCGGAAATCTTCGAGCAGGATCCGGCACCTTGATGTGTTGCTCGATCCTCCGTTGCCAATGCTCAGGCTGCTGCCGCTGGTGCCGCCGAAGCCAAAATCGCAGGAACGATAGATCTGCACGGCGTCTGTCGTGATGCCCGACATGAGGATGATCGACGGGCCGCTGCCACCGGTACCGATACTCATGTTGACGCCATGCCAGATCACGCTGCCCTGGATTGTCATGCCACCGCCGACAATGGCTACGATGCTCGCCGTGGCTGCCAGTTCGGTAGGCGGCTGCAAGCCAGCCTTGCAGCAGATCACGCGATTTGGCTGAGCGGGCGTGCCAAGGAAGTTCAGCGTCCGGTTCTGGTTGGTCGATTCGACGTGGTCCTCAGCGACGTGCAGCGTGTCGCCGGCAACCATTAGCGACACGGCGCTGACGATCGTGGCGCGTGCCGTCGCCCAACTCAGACCGTCGTTACTGTCGCTGCCGCCGACCGAGCGCAGGTAGTAGTCGGTCACAAGGCCTCCGCGATCGCTTCGGCGCGCTCGAACGTGAGTTCACCGATGTGAGCCAGGTACATCAGGCCGGGCCAGGCTTTCGACTTGTACACCCCGCCGGAGGCGTTGAGCATTTCCATGAAGTCAAGCACGTTCTCGTCGGTCAGGGCGCGCCGGCGGATAGCCTGGCGTTCGATCGACGAAAACAGTTCCAGGAACTCATACTTCGTCCAAGGCACTTCGATGCCCACCACCGCGGCGCGGGCGGCGGCACGCGCGGCCAGCTGCCGCACGATTTCCGCTGCACGCTCTTCCATCACCAACTGCGGGTCCAGCACGCCATCCCACAGGTATTCGAACTGCTCCCTCCGGCCGTCTTCCGTGACATGGATCTCCTTTACGTAGCGGCGGCCGTCGGCCTGGGGCTCGCCAACATTGAACGATGAGCTGAGATTCATGACCTTGATCTTAGACTGGTTGCGGAGAGTCGAAGGCGCACTGAGGGAAATCGACCGGGTTCGGCGCGGTAATCACCTGGTCGGTTGTCTCATCTGTCACCCAGAGAACGCGGGTACCGTCGACGTAGGCGATGTGCAGATTCGGCGACGCTCCCGAGCTGGCTGCGGCCGCGGCGCTTTTACCTGCCGGACCTGTGAAGCGCCGGTCGTTCACGTTCACGGTGGACAGGTTGAAATCCGCAGCAACAACGCCGACCTCCGCAAGCTTGTTGCCGGTGACGGTCGCCAACGAATCACCGAAGGCGTATGCTTTGATCAGCAACATTTTCGTTGCGCTGTTCTTGACCACGAGGGGGCCGCCGTCCAGGACGTCGGGGTGGAGATACTTGGGCATGGCTTCCTTCCAGTTTGCCGGCGGCGCCGGCGGTTGTTATTCGGTAGCTGTGGAGTCGGCAGTGGGCGTAGGCATATTGCCGCGCTGCAGGAACAGCATCGTGTCAAGGATGCCCAGGGCCTTCAGCTTGTCGAAATCGGATTTCCATTCGGCGAACACCACGTCCGGCTCATATCCTCGCTGGCGGAGCTTTTCGCTCAGGGTAGACAGGCCGGCCGCTATCTCGGCCTGATCGGCCTTCACGTCCTGCTCCGGATTGACGTAGTCCCATTTCGGGGGGCTGAAGTCGACAGCCATGTCGCGCCCGCGGATCTTGCCGGCCAGGTAAGCCGCCTCGACGAACGCTTCGTGAACCGGCTCCAGCAGCTTCGGCTTGAGCACGAGCCATTGCATCTGCTGTACAGCGCGCCGGAAGTCCAGGCCGCGCACGCGCGCGCTGCTGAAGTTCACGCCGCTCATGTCGCCGGTGACCATCTCGTATGGAACGCCCAAGCCAGTCGCGATAATGTGCATCTGGTATTTCACGTACTCGACGTAGCCTGGCGCCGCCTTCGGCTCCACAACGGTAAATTCCATCCCCGCAGGCATGCCGAAGATGGCGCCGCCGCCGAGCTCGCCGAGGTCCCGCACGCCGCCGCTCTGCTCCGGCGCGGCGCCACCGAGCGCGGCCGGGTTCTCCATGCTGGTGACATCGCCGCTGGCCAGCACGCTCAGGCGCGTCTCCAGGTTCTTACGAGCCAGCTCTGCATCCTCGTACACTTGCAGGTCGCGCACGCGCGCGATCACTGGTGCGAAGCGGGTAAAGCCGCGGCCTTGACCAGGACGTTCGGGGTTGTACAAGTGGATGATGAACTGCGCCGAGACGCGGGTGCTTTGTGTCTTGCGGCCACGCAGCGTGCCTACTTCACCGGGATGCTGGTCCCACAGGTAGTAGGCCGCCACGGCGCCCAGCGCATCGTATTCGATCCCGTTGATGATCTGGTTGCCGCCGACGGTCCCAGTTCGCGAATCGTCCAGCCAATCGATTTCCAGCAGCTGCAGCTGCAGCGGCACTGGCAGGTTGTCGGCAGCACGGCGTGGTCGCAGCCGCACGAGCACTTCGCCGTCCTGCTCCATCGCAGCGTATGCGGCTTTCACCAGACCGAAGTAATCGTAGCGGCCATCCGCATCACAGACCTTGCTCCAGAGAGCGAACAGCTTATTGATGATCTCCTTGTCCTGGCCAGTCGCGCGAGGAACAATGCCAGTGCCGATAGTTGCAGAGCACAGGCCTTCGAGTGCAGCACGGCAATACGGAACGTTCTGCACAAGGGAACGTGCCTTGTTGCGCAAGGTCTTGGCATCTGCTTGGTGGTCGGCGTTCGCACTGGCGCCGGCACGGCGCGGCCGCCACGTGTCACGCGGGCTGGCGGCCTCGTACGCTCGCTGCAGCTGCTTGCGGGCGAAGTGCCGCGCGATGCCGGCATGGGGGCTGACCCAGCCGATAACCCGGTCGATCAGGTTCGGCATCAATCACCCCTCGACGTAGTGAAGCCGAAGCGGAAGACGCTTGGGCCGCGGTTGCGGCCAGTCCCGTTCACGACCGTAGCGACGTGATTGCGCGCCTCGATCAACGATGCCGTGGACTGGTAAGTAATTTTACGCCCGCCGAATTCCACCGCCAGCGTGCCGGAAGCGATTGCGGAGTCGAGCGCGTCGAGGTCAGATTGAGTGAGGGCCATGTCGCCAAGGGTAGCGACTGGCCTGTCTCACTTCTCGGAAAACTGAGATTTTATTTCTTGCCGCCATCTTGCTTAATGATGCGGTACACCGTCGCCCGGCCGATCCCCAGGCGCCGCGCTACCTCGGCGGCATTGCGCCCGTTGAACGCACTCAACACCTCCTTCGCCAGCTGCTCCCGCGCAGCTTGGGAGCGCCTGGGAATGTAGATCTCGATCCCGCTAAATTCGCGCCTCACCTCTGCCTTCAGCTCGGCGGCCCGCTGCGCGAAGTCGGGAAACTCCGCCTGGATGAATGCGAAGATGGCGTCGACCAGGTCCGGGTTGCCCAGCACCTCGTCCATTACCACTGCCTTCCTACCGGCCGGCGCGGCCTGCTGGATGTTGGGTTGGTTGTCGTGGCTGGCGTCCATGGTTCGGGTCTCGTTTGCTCTGCTGGGGTGGGTGCTGCTGATACGGTCGGCGCCGGCGCCGGGATGGGTTCGCCGCTGGACGCTGGCGGCTGTTCAAACAGGTCAGGGGTGTCGGGGTCGACGAAGTCGCGCAGGGCCTTCCATTGCGCCGGCGTCTTCTTGTGCAGCCCCAGGTATTGGGCGCACGCCAGGCCGTACACCATCAAGTCGCCGGCCTCGTTGCGGTCACTTTTTTTCTTCTCCCAGATGCGCACCTTGCGTCCGCGCTTGAAGACGGTGACGCAGTATTCGGCGGTCAGCTGCTGGTAGTACTCGGCAGGCAGGTCACTCGGGAAGTGGATGGCGCCCGGGCCACTGGTCAGGTGATAGCGCGCGGCCAGGTAGTCCTTCGCCGTATCGGTACCGATCAGCCACAGCTTGGCACCATGCGGCATCACCTTGCCCTGCCAGTTCACGTCGACCAGGGAAGGCTTCGTGCCGAGGATCGGCTTGTTCGGCGTCGAGTGGCCCTTGATGGCGTAGATGTGACGGTGCTGGCGAGTGCGCGTGAAGTTGTACACGTCGTGCGTGTTCGCGCCGCCCGAATCGATGAATGTCGCGGCGATGGACAGCATGCGCCCGCCGGCGTGGCGGTACCGGCCCAGCAGCGCCTGGTCGAGCTTGTCCTGGGTGGCTTGGTCCGACGGCGATCCCTCGATCACCTGGTAATCGACCACCCACTCTTCCATACCCTCGCCCCAGGCCAGCACCTTCAGCTCGAAGCGGTCCGGCTGGGTGTCGACGCTACCAGTCAGCACCAGGCCGCCCTTTGGCACGGTGCCCATCTTGTAGGCCTCAGCCCGGGCTTGCAGCTCGCCGGCTTTGGTCTGTTCTTTCTTGCGTTCCCAGCATCGCGCCAGGCGCGTGTTGTAGAACGTGATCATCAGCTCCTCGCTACCCTCATCGAGCTTGGCCCGGGCTGCGCGGTATTCGCGCAGCAGGGCGATCCAGGGCAGCCAGCCGTAGGGAGCGAACATCGCATTGATGGTGAAGCTGACGGTCTCGCCATCACCGGGCACACCGTCCGACCACAGACCGTTCGCGAACATGCGGTTCTTGTCGGTCTCGACCATGAAGGCGCCGCAGTCGATGCAGGGGTAGATGGCCTGGCCGTCGTCGTCCTGCTGCAGGCGCTCGAACACCAGGGGCTGGGCGTGGCCGCAATGCACGCACTCGGCCAGCGCCTCCTGCTGCGTTCCCTGCAGGTACAGCGATTCGATGATCGACTGACCAGTGATCGTCGGCGAGCTGGGGAA
>Ga0265780_10001793_pt1 | contig 29752 bp, 31 predicted proteins | sample P1T30metagenome_FD_192432 | JGI IMG/M metagenome (GOLD analysis project Ga0265780, IMG submission 192432) | Plant litter microbial communities from East Loma Ridge, Irvine, California - P1 T30 | ecosystem: Environmental > Terrestrial > Plant litter > Unclassified | place: USA: California... | reverse complement strand
GCCAGACACAGAACTGGACGACTTCTTGGGTGGTTAGTATGTAGGCAGGGCCCATCAATAATCGGCCAAGGACTGGTAGTCAGTGAGAGGTTATGTTGAATTAATCACGGTGTTGGGGACCGATGCATGCATGTATCTGGATTGCGTCATCGGAGGCGATGAAAGCGTTGGGAAGGTAAGTCTCACGGATTTGCTGATACGAAGCTTCTACTAGATGTTGAAGGTTACGGCGTAAGGGAGAACTAAAGAGTCAGAACTAAAGAACCGAAGACTGCTGGGGAACGGCGGGTGGGCGGCAAGGTAGTCTCTCATTTAGAGTAGTTTAGCGCCCTTTAGCGCCAGGAACATGAACGCGCCAATCGGCAGACACCGTCTAGCGCCGGCTGTGACCATTCCTTCAAGTCTGCGGATCAATTGACAAACAGGTCGAGCGCTGCCTACTTGCATGGTCTTATTGCACTTCAATTTAGAAAGAATGCACCATCAATCTTGGAGGCGCCTGCCGCGCCCCAACTCCCTTGCACATGTCTTCATGTGGTAATAGCTGAGCTGTGCCACAATGGCACACCGTGACACTGCCAGATTGCGGGCTGTTGCCACTGATTCCCTTCATCTCTTTGCGTAAAAATATTTCGCGATCCCTCAGATAAGGTGCTTTAGGCCGCGCGACTGAGCTGTTCTTCACCTCCAAATCCCTGGTATTCCTCCAGACACCCTTCAACATCTATGCACATGTGAGCAAGGCAAATACTGAGCCTTCTCGATTTACTGTCCGGACAGATCTTTGGAACGCGTGGTCAGTTGTCAAATAAAATCGCCTCACGAGAACCCCACCACCAAGCGATGATGCGCTCTCGCAGGCAAAGCTGGTTCACGGTGGTGGCAATGCTTCTGCTCTCCGCATGGTTCATCTTGAACGCCCAATTTAATGACGTAGAGGAAGAGTCAATCGAGACCAGCGCTGATAAGAAGACATGGCGATACGAGGCAAAGTACATAGCGGAACAGCAAAAGATACTTGAGCAGGGAGATATGTATGGCGGAACGGAAGACTCAGCAGTATCGACCTCCAATACTCCTCAATATACGAAAACACCAACACAAAGTACTTCGGTAGCCATACCTAGCGTATCATTACCTGATCGCGTTGTAGTAATGGCAAAGATCTCCACAGACGACACGCGCTGGGTACAAGACGAAATGCGAGACTGGCAATCAGCCATCTACGACATCGATATCGAAACTCCACACAACACATCGACCCTAGATCCGCTCACTAACAGCACTTTACGCACCCTTCGGAACAAAGGGAGGGAAGCAAATGCATACCTCGCATACATCGTGCAGAACTACGACCACCTCCCTTCAACAATTGCCTTTGTTCATCCGCACAAAGAAGGCTATCCAATGGCCTGGCATACGGACAACGAAGACTATTCGAACGTAGTCTCCCTGCGAAAACTCAATATTGACTTCGTCCAAAGCAACGGGTACGCGAACTTGCGTTGCAATCCCTTTCCCGGCTGTCCGAGCGAGATTATGCCTTTCCGAAACCCGCCTGAGGATCACCGAACAGCGGAAGCAGCGATGCCCGAAGCGTGGTGGGACTTGTTCAACAACACAAATATACCGCAGGTCCTAGCTACTCCTTGCTGCGCGCAATTTGCCGTGTCGAGGGAACAAGTGCGGAAGCGGCCGTTGAGCGAATACAGAAAGTTTTACACTTGGTTGATGGAAACGCCGCTCAATGACGAGACAAGCGGGAGGGTGTTTGAGTACCTTTGGCATGTTTTGTTTGGCCAAGATCCAGTCTAGTAAGTGTCCGATGAAATGGGCTTAAGATGTGCGGCTGCTGACTTGATTAGCTGTCCCAACTATGAGAGGTGCTGGTGCGACGTGTATAACAAATGCGGGGTATGGCAAATTGAAGACTGAAAGTACTTGCAATTAAGCTGTGCTCTTCACACTTTGCCTGTAGAAATCTTCATGCCTCTACAACCTAACATACAGCTCTGGCGTCTCAAAGAACCAACCCGTAGTACTGCACCTCCCTCTCCAGATCCACCTCCTACCCCCTTGATCTCAAACACAGAACAGGACAAAAAGACGCTTTTTCGGAAACATAGCACAATACAAGGCTGCTAAAAAGTTGCATTTGGGGCACAGCAGCAGTAAGCATAGTCTCCCAAGGCTTCCCCACATATATGCGAATCCCTTCAGGTAGAATGAATGAAATTATCATTATCTGCATAATTTTTCTGCTGCATGTTTGGCATATCCATCATATTCGGCTCATTATCTCCCTTTTCGCATGATGTACAGACTTTGAAAAGGCCTACGTGCGAAATGAGATCCCAACCATCAAGTGTCCAGTTGTACATATCGCTTCAGAGACTTCTTTCGATCCATATCGCCACTTATACTGCCTCTTGTCACTCCTCTCCATCGACCAAGCACGCTAAGCGCCTTCATCCTTACTCTTCTCCGTCCCCTCCTCCTTCTCGCCCATCAGGCCCGCCATCTTGAGCAGGTTGCTACTGACCTTGGCACCCGCGAACTCAACCTTCTCGCCTTCCGCCTGTGGGTTCCAGTTCTCGCGCAGCTCGGTCGCTTCCTCCGCCTTCAAGCCGCCGGTAGCGAGGGCCTGCACCTTTATCTTCTCAATCTTGATCTCCTGCTTGGCAATGCGCTCAGTGAGCTTAGTGCGACCTTCCTGCAACTCAGGGTCGCTTGTTGGAGTAGCTTGAAGTGCGAACTTCATCTTCTCAAGTTCCTCCCTCGCCATGTCGAGCTCGGCCTGTTCAGGAGACATCTCGGGTGGAAGCGAGGGGAAGCCAGCAATATCCGGGTTGTCTGGGTCGAGCGCGAGAGGGTTATCAAGCGAGGGTTGAGGAACAGCGGTGTAGGGGTTAAAGTTGGGGTTGCTGTAGTTGGAGGGGTCTTGGGCGACTTGTTCGAAGAAGTCGAGGATGGCGTGCTGCACGGCAAAGTCTGTGAGGATGCACTCGCCAGCTGGGTCGCAGCCACCTGCAAAGGTAGGGCAGGTGGGTGCCATGCTGTTTGACCAGCAATCAGAGGCAGACGTGTCAGCAAGGGCCTCTTCGGCTTCCTTTGACGGGGCATTGCCGACCACGAGATGGTGGAGGGCGTTAGTAATTCCAGATAAAACGCTAGCTTTGGGGACCTTCACGTTCCAATCGACGTGGTGAGAATCCTGGGTGTTGGGAGGCGTGTCCTGGAGTGGGCTATAGTCTTTGGGCAGCTCAATACAGTCTTTCGGGTTGATACTGAGATCCGAGTACCTCCACTCACGGACACGCTCGCAGAGAAATGCTCGAATGTTGGAGTCCTTAACCTGCAGCTCATCGACAAGGGAATGGATCAATGCCATGGCGGTGACACGGCTAGCGTATTTCTTGACTATTTCTGTTAGGAGGGCCGAACAAACAGCAAACACGTACTCACAGTCTTTCTCAAGTAGATTCAACATGTACTCTGATCCACCCTCGATTGCAATGACGTACACCTCAGCATCGGGCGCAACTCGGTCAGGGTTACAGATGATGCTGTCGAAGACGGACATGACGTGCTCCCTCGGGTCGCGGTGACCTTCAATGTGGTTCTCGACATCATGGATCCTGACCATTTCGTGTGATACAGACTTGCGCGGCATTGCGGACCAGCTACGCATAGCCATGGACTTCCCGTACTTGTGCGAGTATAGCAGCTGTCCAGTGTTCAAGACCACCAGAGCGGGGATGTCGTTGTCTTCCTCCAGCTTGAAGCCATCCTTGAAGATGTCGTCGTACTTTGCGGCTTCAGCACCGGTAGCTGATCGCTTGATGATCTCCTTGATGAAGTTGACCACGGAGCCGCCGTTTAAGCCAAGATCACGCTGCATGTGTCGGTAGGCTAGGACACCGAGGTCCTGCAGGGCATCGTTGACGATGACGATAACGCGCTTGCGGGTCCTGAGGATCTCAGGCGAAGGCGCCAGGATCGGCACGGCCTTGCCTTCAGGCTTGGCTGTGGTGAAGTCGGGAAGATAGATGCGGTTGATACCTAGGGCGGATGCACGCTTCTCCGTCTCTTCACACATGCTGTCTGCATTGTATTAGCGAGCGCCTGGTCATACTCTAGTCTCTCTTACTCCACATGGCCTCTCGACGCACTTCATTGACGCGATCGTCGCTCGTAGAGTGGTAGACGAAGTCTTTTGCCGGCGCTCCAATCATGCGAACTTGGCCGACGTCGTTGATGAAAAAGCTGCAAATTGCGGGCATCAGCGTTGAGTTTTCCGATCAAAGCTCTTATCCTTACCCGAGCTTCTTGAGGTCAGCTTCATACTGGTGATCAGGCGGCATAGTGGCTTCCTTTCGGCGGAACATGATGTCGACTTGTAGACGATCCTGGCAGTCAATCTGGTACGAGTCTTGTCCTGCTTGTCAATCGTTCTACAGCCGCCGTTGTGCTTGCAGGAGGGGTGGTGGAGTGTCTGCGGTGGAAGCAAGGTAAACGGATTTTATATCTGTTGAGGCGTCGTGCTCGTTTGCGCGGTGGGTAGCCGCACGGGTTCCTGCCGTGAGGGGTGAGAGAGCGCGCGCGCGCGCGGAGAAGGAGCAATGGAGCACGGAACGGACGCCTTGAGCCGCAGCTGACTGCTGAATCGGATCATATTGGAAGCACAAACGCCGCCCAAGGAGGCGTGTAGCCTTGCAGTAATATACAGATGATATAGCAAAGACGCCGATTTGCCTCCTCTTTACCAACTCGCCTTCTTCACACCCGGCAAGTTGCCAGCCAGCGCGTTTATACGGAATTGGTACTGCGATAGTGTCAGAACTTTCCTTGAAGCAATACAGTCCAGCACATACTCGTCCGAGTCTGAAGTCGCTGAAGACACCTCTTCCCTTGCCTCCCATTATACACCTGTTCTTGATCTGTGTGAACCGCGTGTAGCAGTGCATCTGCGATAGCTGGATCTGGGCCTGTGCGCGGACTCGCTGTGGGAGTGTGGTGTTTCGGATAATGTATCGGAGAGCTTGTCTATGGGGGACTATGATCAGCTATGCCCGGCATGAAGAAGTTGGACGCATACCGTTCTGGCTCATTTTCCATGTAGACCTTGCGCTTGGTGTGGTCGCGAATATTTCGGATATTCGCAAAGCATCCAATGTCGAGCTTTGCCGCGCGGAATTGAGACATGATGGCTGTCGTTGTGTCGCAATGCGCTCTCTGCGAAATGTCGATAGACCGATGATGAGGACGGCAGGCGCGGGCGGTCAAGGCGGCAGGCAGAACTCTTTGATTCGCTAGGCTTAGTACTCCATCCACGGATATTCCGCGCCACAACCACGGTTTACCTTGAGCATTATCAACATGATGCTTTCCATTCGCCCCCACGGTTTTACGTTACCTTACAGTACCAACCATGAGTAGTAACTCGTACGCTTGAGCACATACTTGCATGTTTCTCAGCCTGAGCCCTACTTCAACTTTAGACCAAGTGCATCCACAACAGAACCGTCATGTTTTCGGTTGAAGATATTCGAGAATTCACCCAGGCCTTCCCTCCACCCACAAGCCATCGTGGACTGCCGTCCTCGCTAGTACTCGATGCCGGTGGTCAAGGTTTCATCACATTCGAAACACTCCGGACGGACTACGAACATCTCGTAGCAAACGGTAAGGCTGATCACATTGTCGTCGGAAGTAATAATGACACATTCGAAGAAAGCAAACGCATCCCAATATCACAACTAGCTGTCAAATTGGACGTGAATCCAGACACACTTCGAACTCTTGTTCGCACAGGACGCCCACTGGTCCTGCTCAGCAATGATGAGAGCGAAATCATCCCTATCCAGGAAGTGGAAGCCAATCTAGACAAACTGCGAGAGGAGCTTCGTACTAGTATTGTATCCATGTCTGAGATCAAGTCGGAGTATGGCATTAGCAACCAACATCGGTTGTGGGATGAACTTGGCGACGTGGTTCTGTTTGAGGACCATGTCTGTACCCGTGCATATGACGAGGAGATCTCCAAGCAAGCTCTCGGCGTTGCGAAACGCGCGGTGGAAGGCGTCACGTAGGTCACTCCTCCACTAAGAACCAATGTCATACTGATCATACAAGCAACATCGATATTTCAGCCAAAGACCTAGAAGTCTTCCCGGGGTCACCGCCCAAATGGCGCTTCCTCCACCATCTGAAAGCCCTCGCAGAATCCTCAGAGTTTGCAGATGAAGTCTTCGTCCGCGATATCCGCGACTGCGTTCGCGTACAGTCGAAGCAGATGCGGCAGCGCGTCTTCCAAGAGTGGTCTGATTTACTATCTTCTGGCAAAGCTGCGTACGTCGACCTAGAGCCATTAGTAACCGAACAAGCCGTCTACGACAGTACGAGCGATGCCATGAACGACTTCAAAAAGCTCTCTGACGTCGAAATCGTCGACACATTTGCAGTCTCGGAAACCTGGTTCTCTAACTTCGTCAAAGAGAAGTTAGAAGTGCTCCAAAAACCAGACATGGAGGTAGTAGATATTTCGAACGGCCTGAGCGAGGATGGTAAAGGTAGCGCGAAGAGCAAGAGAAGCATACCCGAAAGCCACATACAACACAAAGCCGAGCAACACCTGACCACCGCGCTCGCCCAGGGGAACAATGACGACTATCGTCGCTATGGCATGCTCGTACTTACCGCCGAAGGATACCGCTGTGAGGAGTGCAGACTCATCTCCCAAGCCAGCAACAACGCGGAAAGGCAATGGGCGCACCTCAAATGCGATGCAGCACACGACATCAAGTTCTCAATGAACAACATTATACTTCCCCACAACAACGTCCAAGCTGCACTGGTCAATGACAAAGCCATCGCAAAGATCTGCGACCGACATTTCTGGGATACCATTCAATCTCTGGAAATATTAGACGAAGGGGAATTCGCTAGGTATTGGATCGACCGCGTCACATCGCGCCTCCAAATGTATACCGCCGGCCTCGAATCCATCCCAGACCTCAAGCTCAAAGAGCAGTTATCCACGCTCCTAGCGACATATCTGCAAACCGACATGCTTCCCGACGCCCTGGCAAAAACACGCGCGCAGGACCTCGTCAAGTCTCGCAAGACCCGGAAAAACATCGACAAATTTGAGGCCGCAGTCAAGACAGCAAAAGATCTACCTCAAGTCCTCTCCACACTCGACAGATTCACGACGAAGCAATCCATTTCTCCTCTCCTCGTTCGCACCTCGCCTAAGAAGAGCATGATCGCAGACATGCAGCGCCGCATGGCCAAATCCTCAGACCCTCCTGTCTTATTCCTCACGCTAGTGGTGCTGCTATACGCGCGGTACTATCCAGGCGTAGTGTACGCGACCGGAAAGTTTGCGCCCAAGCTGTTGAAGTTGGTGAGGGAGAAGGTGAGTGCAGAGGAGTATGCGGTGTTGGAGGGGTGGAAAGAGGGGGCGAAGAGGGGCGAGCTGCGGGAAGAGGATAGGGAGGGGATGAGAGCGATGGCTATGAGGGAGGGAGAGGGAGAAGATGAGGTGAAGATTTGACTGGAGTAGTAATTTGAGGTGCACGTGTATGAGCATTGGAAATTGTATCACTGCCGTGAATGCCCAGACGTACGTACGTACATGCTGGCTGGCATATGTTCGTAGATGTGCGCCACATACATGCCATATTTGGCGGACGAAATGAGCGTCAATAATGTTTCTGTGAACTGAAGTGTTTCAGTGTTCCATTTCGCTTGTCGCGGAGGCGGTCGAATGGCCTTTCGAAGCCATGCCCTCTCATTGGTAGCATTCATGAAAATGCTCAATGATTGTTTAATGTGCTTATGATGAGCATTCATACTTTCGGAGCCCATAAGCATGCGGTAATATGGTCCTGGGCGTATATAATCGTACAGCTGAGGTTGTGAGCTGATCTGACGTTCATGACGTAGCGATAGCAAACCAACGGCCTTCAATGCCCTACTCTAACCTAACCTATACTTGCGCACGGTACCATTGGGTGCATGTACTTCGACGGTACCCGAGAGCCCGCTGATCCGAGCAGTGCGGCGCAGAAGGTGGTCTCAGCTACGTTGGGTACATTGGTGCCTTACAGGCGTGCCATGTCGCGTGAGGTACCAATGAGCCTCTGGTCCTCTGCAGAGATATTGTTGTGACTTCACAAGCGGTCTGACAGACATGAGGCCGGTTCAACGACCGAGTTGGAACCTGATTGGTGATGGTGGTGGTTGGCTGCCGATTGGCGACGAATGGGGCAGTTATGCTAGACGAAGCGGTGGAGCAGCGGAAAAGCTTGTCTCGAGGGTGTAAAAGACAATTGGCATTCCTGTGGAGCTTCCCGTGCGCTATGATGTCACGCAAGATCTTGCGGACAGCCCGGGGCGTCCTTGGTACCCAAGATTTGAGGTGGTATCAAATGCTGAAAGGCGCCGAGTTCCGCCCGTGATTGGAGCGGGGCGACCAGTTTGGTGCTGCTTTTGCTGCCCAACACGACTGACCTGGAAATTACGAACAACACAACTGTGACTCTACTCACCGCTTGGTGGGGCCGCAACTGAGTCGGCTGAGATGTTGCTTCTCCGCAAGGGATGAAGTTGTACAGCATGTGAGTGCGATACGATAGGCGATTTTGAAGTGCGATAGTTAATAGGTAAGCGATGGACCCCGAACGCAAGGGTCCGCGACGCGAGCACCATGCTAGCATTTTGGTTGCTCGAAGCTGTGCGGGCTGTAGCGAGGTGATTTGAGATACATGAGGCTTCAGTCAGCACTTGTGCTGCAAATAGCGAGAAACCCCGTGGGGCAGTGTCCATGGCGCGGTTTGGACAGAGCGGTGAGCGTTGAACAAAGCCGGAGCATGCCACATCTGTTACACGGCAGGAAGGCTAAATTTTCGAGATAGCAGAATCGGGGGAGAAAGAGCCCAGACCGGGTTGCTGGGGGGGGGGGGGCAAGAATGTAGCAATAAAGGGTTTGAGAATGGTGTTGCAGTATTCGGGGTAATTTTCGTGATCTAGCCAGCGGAAGGTGTGGCACCCCATCGTGAAGTTGCCAAGCGAAGTCGTGCGCATGAGCCATGGTGTTGAGGGGCATCCAAGGTGCAAGGATGTGGTGCATGGTCGAGGTCGTTGGTGTCACGGAAAGGGAAAGTGGGGGTGGAGAGGGACTGAGGCTCAAGTGTGCGGTCGCGAGTCAGTCCAGACGGCAATGATGTCTTCTTCGTTCGCGTCGAGACGCAGTGCGCAACGTGGTGCCCAATTGCTGTGCACTGGGTGATCTGAGGCTGGCGGCAGCATGTCATCTCGCAGCACACATCCACGCTGTCCACTCGCGTACTGCGACCCATGTTGAGCTCGTCGGCCCGTGCATGGCTCCCAAGAGGGAAGAGGTTCTGTGTGGCTCGAGATTGCTAGCGCCGACAGGTTGGTGTCGCGCTACCAACGCTGTCTGATGTGCAAGGCCGGTGCTACAGGCTGCGGATAACAGCATGCTGCCCCGCGATAGCCGCAATCTGAGTCGAGGATGAGGCCACGGGTCAGATGAGGGCCAGCTGCTCTGTCGAAGCCAAGCTGCATATCAGCGGGCGCAGGTTCAAGGTTCGACGAAGCACGGTAGCACGTTAACCGCGGGAAAGGGACCAGTTGCGACGCGATTTGCACGTTCAGCTTTTTTCTCATGTGACGCAAATGCCCATGGTCTGGTGTGACTGGAACAGCTTCGCGGCGCCAATGTCCTTGCGGCACACGACAGAAGCTTTCGCCGCAACTATTTGTGCGGCGCGGTGAGCAGTGCCCACTGTCGTGTAGCGTTATGGCGTCAAATTGGTGCCGGATAACTGTTCGATTCGTCCCATGTTGGCCCGAGCGAACCAAGCATCGCACCCACTGCTGGTTAGCGCATGCAGGCGGTCCTCGGCAATGTCGCATCCTGGACGATACCTGGACGATAGAACGATAGTCGCAAAGTCATGTTGTGGAAGAGACTTGCGACCGAGTGCAATGGTGGTGGTGTGCTGTCAGCTGTCAGGGCGGCCATTGGCACTGCAAAGACATGGAGACTCGAGAGCAGGCCAGAGCAACGGCGACGATGATCCCATGCGACGCCAAACACCAGATAGTGCCGCCGCGTCGCATCAACGGCGGTCATGGTTCCAAGCGGGCAAAGATAGGTAGGTGTACTCGAGGAAATGTACGGACCGTGCTGAGATGCAAGGACCAGGTCTCGTCGCGCTAGGCCCCTCTCAAGACACTTCCCAGTCCACACCGCGCATCTCTTCGCCCTCAGTGCTCAGTGCTCACTTCCTGGCGACCTGACGGACATGGTCTCCTAGCCCAACCGGCGCGCTGCTCAGATTGTCGCAGTCTGCTGTCACAGCCGGCGGTGCACGCCGTTGTTATTGTTGTTGTTGTTGTTGAGGTTGATATTGATATTGACAGTGACTGCGGCGACCAAACACGGCCGCCGTATCTAATTTCCTCAGCAGCCCACCAGCGCCCGTCTATTGTTGTCCTCGACGACACGACCCCTGCGCGATACCGCTGCCGCCTCTCATTTTTTTCTGCCTGCAACCTGCAGCACCAGCCAGTGTGTGCTTCGGGTACCCTTTTTGCCCTGGCCAGTATCGCTATCCTGGCCGCTAGCTGCACCTCTCCGTGGCCCGCGTCTGAAGCACGTCTCTTGGCCTGCTCGTTCTGTGTGACTGCCCGCCGCCAGTGGGCTCAACTCCCTACGCACCCGCTGCACATTATCTATCGCTGGTGTCCGCCCTCGTTGCTCGCTCCCAGCTCTGCCTAGGCCACCAGGAGGCACAATACCGGCGCAATCCAGCTCCCCGAGTCCTCCACCCCGCCCCGCCAAGAGTGTACGCATACCACTTTCTCTGTGACAGTCGCTGCACAGTGCAGTCACCACGCCCCAGACAGTGCAGACTGGCCACTATAGGAGTCGGCCGCATCATAGAGCAGGTGCGCTGCATCTGCGACTCCACTTCTGGTAAAACCCTCCCAACCCCAAATCCCCTCTGCGGGTTCCCGGTCGCGGTCGCTCCAGGACCTTCCACGACTCCACGCGGCCCTATATGCAGCCGTGGTCTGCCCAGCAACTACCATGGACACCGAAGATGGAACAATCTTCATAAGGGTATGAGGCACATTCTCGTGGCTGCGGACGAGGTCGGAACTAACCTGTGCTCAGAACCTGGCCTACTTTGTACGCACGCACGAGAAAGCACTCGCCAACGCGCTCCAATTGCACCGACGAGCGTCCAGCCATGGACAGACGGCCGTCGCCTCTCCCTCCTCGCCCACGGGCCCCGGCAGCCCGCCCTCAGCCTCCTCCTCGAGCGTCTGGGCAGCAGCACTGTCTCTGCCATCGCTGACCTTCACGTCTCAAGCGGTCAAGCCCGCAAAGCTCACGCTGACACCCCACCATCTGTTCTACCTCCTCTCGCGCTTTGAAGACCTCGGCATACCTGTTGGGCCCATGAACGTGCGCCTGGAGAACATCCACACAGACGCATCGCCCACCAACTATGTCTCGTTTCTGAGCTCCGCGCAGCGGAACAAGCAAAAGTCCTCGGACCGCGACTCGATTCATTCCGTATCCAGCGTGCGCAGCGTTATGTCGGGCATGTCCTCGCTTTGGTCCTCGCTCCGCATGGGCTCCAACAGCTCCGCCAAACTGGAGAGGCAAAAGGTTCAAATCCAAGAAGACCTCCGATACCTATATTCTGCCTTCACCAAGATTCCGTGCTTGCGGCTTGCACCTGATCACAAAGCACGCCTCATCACCGGCTATGAAGAGTTCCCGTTCGATACTGCGGTGCCCTTGTTTGCATTCAAGAATGTCACGGCGCTCGAGATCTACGACATGGACTTTCGTCAGTTCTACGGCTGGGACAAGATGGCCGAGAACCTGCGCAGCTTGACTGTCAAGCGAGCCGGCGTCGACGACCCAGCTGACATCCTTATCAACATTGTTCTTGACGACATTGACAAGCGCCGCAGAAGGTCTGCCAAGGCTCCTACATCGCCGTCAGCTGCCTGGAACACCGCAAGCCCTGGGCCCAAGCATGCCCAGCTGTCCAGATCTGACTCTCCCCCACTCTCTCCGGCTGGAAAGCAAAGTACGAGCCCAAGGAACACAACTGGTCACCAGCGACAACGGAGCACTTCACCCACTCGGCCGCCGAGCTCTCGTCACGGCTCATCCCATGTCTACGGCAGGAACACCACACCAAACATCCGCAGATCTTCAGGGAGTTCGGGCTCGAGCGTGCGGTCCACCACTCCACGCGGCAGCTCCTCCAATCTCCTATCAATGGGCTGGTTCCCATCGACAAAATGGAGGTTCTTAAGACATCTCAGTCTAGCCGACAATGCTCTCACACACATCACTGCAGCCAGCATTGCTCCTCTGGCCAACACTCTCCAGTCTCTTGATCTCTCGACAAATCTCTTCACTGAGATTCCAGATAGTCTAGCCACCCTCACTTCCCTACGTGCACTTAACCTCTCCAACTGCATGATCGAGGGTCTTCATTCTCTCGGTCGCAACCCCTTGCCCGCGATCACTACCCTAAATCTGCGCTCTAACCGCTTGAACTCACTCGCTGGCGTAGAGCGCTTGCTCTCTCTCGAACGGGTGGACTTCAGAGATAACAAGCTGACCGATCCGACTGAGCTCGCAAGACTCACGTGCGTACCTGATCTGTCTGAGATTTACGTGTACCGCAACCCGTTTTGCAAGACACATCCGGCTCACCGTGTGACCATCTTCAACTTGTTCCGCAAGACACCTGGATATACCGACGATGTTGTCATTGATTCCACGGGACCCACTGCCGGCGAGAAGAAGCAGCTTGTGGACAGGGCGCCAGAAGCGCTAGGTGTCCCTATAGTCCGCCCACCACCGGATGACGACGCGCATCCTGCGCCATACGTGCCACCCAAGGTAGTCAAGGCTATCGACAGCCCCATGGAGGGACCCGAAATCCTCCAGCGCACCAGCTCGATGCATCGCACCAAGAGTGGACGTGATCCGCAGGACTCGCAACGTAAGAAGAAGGGCCCCAAGCGGAGGATTGTAGAGCTTTCCCAAACCGATGCGGTCCAGCGGGTCTCACAGTCTGGCCTTACTAGCCTCTCTTACGATGATGTGCCTGCAGGCCAAGCGCCTAGGATCCTAAAGAAGCCCGAAGTTGCGCCAGTTGACACCGACAATCTTCGCTTTGAGGAACCATCGAAGACACATGTGTCTGGTGATCCTTCGAAGAAGCCAAGGCAGGATGACCGTGCTGTGACTGATCATACCCATACAATTCAACAGCAACTACCACCAATTGATACCACGACGATTGGCAAGCCTGGAGAGCCTCAGCAAGACGAGTTCGATGCAGGCAACGATCTGTACAAAAAGAAAATAGAGGCACTCCGACAAGACTTTGGCAACACATGGCTTAGTGCCCTAGGAGATGATAGCTGGGACTCCACGTCCGTCACCAGCTTCCCGTCTGAACGCGGTGGTTACAGTTCTCCCACCCTCCGACCAACACTACCTCGTACTCCCAGCCAAAGCCAGGGGATTGTTTCCGGCGGTCGAACACTGGGGTGAGATATTCCTTTTCACTCCGAATCTACTTACTTTGCGATACCCAAAAGATTTGTCTAGCAGTTTTACGCTTTTGTAATACGCTGCATCGTTCCAGGATTCCGTTTTCAACTTCATGTGTGTTTCTTGTCACTAGCTGTTAAGCATGGCGCTGGACGGATCAGATACACTGAGCGTTGCAATCACGCTCAATGTGTCGGCAAAATCTGCCAGCATCAGACTCCCTTTCTTCGACTCTCTGGCGGCATTTCTGCATCTTTTACAAAAGGTGGTCTATTGCTTGCATTTTTTGCGCTCTCGTTTCCTTTTGCGTTGGGAGTCATTCTGTACCATATCCATATCCAGGCGTTTCGTGGTGTCGTTATACCTATAATCTTAGCGACGATCCAACGGCCTATTCTCCGCTTATACACGACTTTTCATTGCGGTGGGCGGCCTCAGGAGGACGACGGGAAGTCATTTTGTTTTCCGTTGCATAATGAGGAGCAAAGCGTGGGGTACAATTTTGGTAGATTTTCGCGGAAATGTCAAAATGACTACATTTGTTCAATCTGTGTCTGAGCTTGCAGTGAACTCGAAATGGTGGCGACATGGTGTTGCCCTGACTAGATGACACATGACAGGTGCTGGTTGTCACCCAGGTGCACACTTGACCACAAGTGTTAAAGTGTTACCAGTGTGCGTCCATGAACGACATACACGTGATGTGCAGTTCGCAAATAGCATCGGCTGGCCGCGGGACTTAGTCCGACTCGGTGAATATCAGCGCACTGGCATTGGAAATAATTGGTCCGTAGCATAAATGACGAGCCATGCTGGTACGTGGCAGTGTACCGGGTCCGCGCAAGGGAAATCGTCGCAGGGAGTGAACCGTACTCCAAGTGTTTGGGAGCCGACGCGCCCGAGCCTAGAACTGGCAATCCACGCGCATAGCCGTTGTCGAACAGCTGGATGTTCACACAACGGAGGTCTCAGGGTGCAGCTCAGGGAGTGTGCATATGCACAATGTGAAGCCTATGACAGAGATAGAGGGTATTGGACTGCTTGGTAATGCAAAATGCCAGTGCATGATTTTACAACGTTGGGTTGACATGTCTAATGAATGAGAAGCAAAGGCTACAGGGAATCACACGGATGGATGGGCAGGCTTACTAGTGCCCATGGCATAGCGTCGTGAAAGGCTTGCTCCTGCCTACCCGCAGCCCTCTGCACCTATTGATACTCCGTCTTTTTTTCACTTTTTCCTTCTGCACGCCCCAACTCGGTCAAGCACTTGTTCACAAAATCTCTCTCGTGTCGTCGACGCGCGTCTAAAGCGGGACTAGCTCACAACTCGCCAAGCCTCTGCCCTTCGAACCGACGAAAGTCTTCAGCGCTGTTGCGACTCTCTGACACAACACCACCCCGACGACGAAATACCCGCAGCCGCACAATCTCGCTCTCCTCTGCTCTGCAGTCCCGAGCAGTATTGTCGTCACTCTAGTGCCCCGCCTCACAAATTTGCGCCGTCCCGCCAGAGCAGGCGGTGAAGTCACCCACGCAGCATCCCACTCGAAAGGCTCCGGCCACAACAACGCCTCGCGCCCCGCTCCCCTCGCGCACTCAACTGCCTCCGCGCAACCCGCACAGGTACATTGCTATCAACTTGACCCATTGACGAGCGCATAAAAAGTCGCACCCGCCGTCGCGTGATCCAAATCCACGCCGCCAGGCATCTCTGAGGGGCTTCGAGCCATTCTTCCGACAGCGACCATCGTCGATCCTCCGTGGACCAGATAGCCCAGCTCATTGAGACAAGAGGTATGTTCAGCTCTCCCTGCACCTCGTGGCAGCGCACGCGATGCTTCCACGCTGCTGTGTTTGCACCCTCAGCGGCGACGTAGCACGAGCTGCGCCGTTTCAGACGCCATCTTCTGGCAGAGAAATCCCTGCTAACTAGCCGCTAGAGAGGGTACCAGCCGCCAAACGACGCGCATCTCTCTTTCTCTACCGCGCGAGGTCCTCCCTTGCTCCCGACTATCCACACGAGCCAGCAGCCAGTCACAGCTATGGCGGAAAACGAGGTAGATTTGGACTCTATCATAGACAGGCTTCTCGAAGTCAGGGGCAGCAGGCCCGGCAAGCAGGTCCAGCTGCTCGAGACTGAGATCCGCTACCTGTGCACCAAGGCGCGAGAAATCTTCATCTCACAGCCCATTCTCCTCGAGCTTGAGGCACCGATAAAGGTAAGTCTTTCCTGGACTTGACTCTTTGTACAACGGCACTGACTCCTGTCTCCTAGATCTGTGGTGATATCCACGGTCAGTACTACGATTTGCTCCGTCTGTTCGAGTACGGCGGTTTCCCACCCGAGGCCAACTACCTCTTCCTCGGCGACTACGTGGATCGTGGCAAGCAGTCGCTCGAGACCATCTGCTTGCTTCTTGCATACAAGATCAAGTACCCCGAGAACTTCTTCGTCCTGCGTGGCAACCACGAGTGCGCCTCGATCAACCGCATCTACGGCTTCTACGACGAGTGCAAGCGGAGATACAACATCAAGCTATGGAAGACGTTCACCGACTGCTTCAACTGCCTGCCCATTGCCGCAATCATCGACGAGAAGATCTTCACGATGCACGGCGGTCTGAGTCCCGACCTGAACTCCATGGAGCAGATCAGGCGTGTAATGCGACCAACTGATGTAAGTGGCATCAATAGCTCATCCGAGCGTGCCTATGATTGGCGCATAGACTAACGCATGCAAGATTCCGGACTGTGGCCTACTGTGTGATCTCCTATGGTCTGATCCCGACAAGGACATTACCGGATGGAGCGAGAACGACAGAGGTGTCAGCTTCACATTCGGCCCCGACGTCGTATCTCGGTTCCTACAAAAACACGACATGGATCTCATATGCCGTGCCCACCAAGTTGTGGAAGATGGCTACGAGTTCTTCTCTAAGCGTCAGCTCGTGACACTGTTCAGCGCTCCCAACTATTGCGGTGAATTCGACAATGCAGGTGCGATGATGAGCGTTGACGAGAGCTTGTTGTGCTCCTTCCAGGTAAGCTGAGTCATGTTGCAAACGTTTGAGCACACACTGACGATTTGTGTGCAGATCCTGAAACCTGCCGAGAAGAAACAAAAGTACGTTCCCAAACTTGGCGGCAGCAGACCAACGTCTTCTGGCAACAAGAAGCCTTAGAGCAGTCAAACAAGCCCCTATATTCAGAATGCATACGAACTTCTATACAGCAGGTTTGGGCGTCGTTAGACGATGGTATATCGCTAAGCCCCCGACGAGACGGACCCTGAATCACCTTTGCGACCTCGAGCCACACCCCACCCTTGTATCGTTTTCGCCTTTGACGACCCGGACACCCTTCGACATGTATACACAAAACTCTCCCCTAGGTTTTTGTTTGCGCGTAATGCGGCGCGGCCGACTGTGACGACCTCTTCGACCGCGGTCCTTCCCTAGCATGTCTGTTCGAGCCGGTTCTGGCTGTTGCGCTTGCCTTTATCCTCGTGGTGGCGGGCGAGACTTGGGGCGCCGAAGGCTGGCAACAATGGACAAATATTTTCAAGCGTCGAAGAGAAGGAACAAGATGATACGAGTTACGGCTAGGCTACGATTCACGGTTGTCTGCATCATCTACAAGAGCTTTTCTCGAAACGTCAAGTTTGGTACTGGGTTGCAGGGGCCGCTTTAAAGTTATCTCGACCTTGGTCCTGTGGACGACTGCTACTTTTTTTGTGCTCCCCAGGTTATGGCGGGCGGCTAACACCTGATAATGTCAGTCATTTCTTTTTGTTGCGTTTCACGTCAGCAGTGTTAGGGGATGTAAGCTATGCAAAGTCGTTTTTGCAATCCACACGGTCGACGAGACGGATATTACAGTCTCATTTTCCCTTTTGAAGGCTACGTTCTGTGCACTTTGTGACGTTGCACCGTGATGTGACGTGGCGGTGGTTGGGAGGGCGTGATATAGCTCGAGCAGGAGCATTTAGCACAGAACTCTCTATGAACATGTCAAGTCAATGGTATGCGTGCCTGAGGCGATGAGCGGGCTCTTGTCCAAGGAGGCCCCTGATGCCAAAGTGCGAGGCCAACGATGGGGGCTGGGATCGACCTAGAACATATCCATGACCGGCAGATTTGGCGTAAACAGCACGTTCACGGCCTCACAGACATGGTTCGCATTGCGATAGTCGTTCAACCGGCAGAAGGCGTCGTGACAGCCGTCAAGTCTCACGTGTGGGTGCTGATAGTTCCCGGATGCGGATGTTGCAAGTGGGCCACAAGCGAGCACGGGGGGTGGTTTCGTTTTGCAGATGCCGGACAGAGTGAAGAGCGACAGCGCTGGAATGCGGCAAGCTGAATACGAAATGCAGGGCTTGCACTCGGCGGCCAATAGTGCGGTGCCAGGAAAGAACTCGCGTGGCATGAATGGCGGGCCCTTCGCCGAGCGGCCTGGAGCAGCCTCGTTGGGGTATCGTGGATTTGGAAATGGGGCTCAGCAGAGATGGTGGCGGACCGGCAGGCTGTGATCCATGCATAAGCGCCGTCAAGAGATGCGGTCTTTCCACAGTTAAGCAGCCCACACCTTCCCGTTCGGGCTCGACATCGTCACTGCCATCTTCGTCTGCACCTCGCCCTCGCCGTCCCCCTCGACATTCCCACGACCCACGACCCACGGCCCACGACCCACGACGACGAGTGCACATTGATTGCTGTTGGCCGCCTAGCTCAATGTGTTCGCTCTCGTAGCGCCCGTCAGGATCCCCCCGGTGCTGCTCGACTGTCGTCACTCCTTTGCCAGCCACACCGTCCGAGTTCGCTGCGTCGCCCGCCGGAGCTGGATATTGCCGACTGTGATGCTCTACAGCGGAAAGCAGTAGGAGGTCGGTTTACCACATCGCTATCAACATGGCCGAGTTTGCGTACGTCAACCGCGGCTAGGCACGGTGCACCGCTTAGCGATGACACCTGCCACCACCATCTCTCCCACCGTCGACCCTCTCTGACCGCCTCTCTAGCTTCTTAACTCACAGCACCGCCCCATGGGTCAACCACGGGTCCGGCAGCATGACACCTTCACGCTTGCGCTCCTTGTCCCCCATGCCCAAGGAAGTCACCCGCTCTATTTCGGTGCCCCAACTGCCGAAATTCACCCAGTCCCAAACCGAAAGCGATGGCATGAACACCATTCCGGACCCACGTGCGGTTACACCACAACCTGCAATCTCGCGCCAGCACTCCAACGACTCGCAACATCCCGACCTCAGCCAGGAAGTCTCCATGTTGAGCACGAAGCTCATCAACGCAATCAACCACTCGACTATGCTCGACGACTCGTTGCAGCAGACCCGTCACGAACTGGAGACAGCGCGGGAGCAGCTGGCAGGGCTAGAAGCCAAAGTGCACGAGCATGAGAAGCACGTGTCGCGGGGCTTGCTGGTTGAGAAGGTTGTCTACGATAAGATGGAGAAGCAACTTGGCATAGAGCTGCAAGAAGAGCGGAACCGGAGGATAGCTGCCGAGGCAGCGAAGCGGAAGACGGACAGCGAGGTCGAAGCTCTGACAGCCGCGCTGTTCGAAGAAGCCAATGTGGTAAGAAAGACTGGCCACGATGCATCTGCTAAGCTAACAAATTCCAGATGGTTGCTGCTGCACGCAAAGAAACCGAAGCCTCAGAGAAGCGTGGGGAGCACTTCAAGCAACAGATCGCCGACGCCGAAGTACTCCAACATTCCCTCCAGGAGCAACTGCAGGACCTAAAGGGCGTCGTGGAGAAGATGAGCATACATGGTGACGACTCGGAAAGCAATCCTCTCGGCACGAACACTGCACCTTCAACGCCTGGTCTGACTCCAGCCGATAAAATGAGCAAATTGCTAGAAGCCGTCAACCTCACACCGAACACGCCTGGGACAGAAGAGTTCAGCCCAGAACATCCGCTGCACTTCTCGCACCTCATCCATCCTGTTCTACGATCCGATCTTGTAGCATTCCAGGAGTTCCAGGACATGCTCAAGATCAGCTCCCGCTCTTCCGCACCGGCCAGTCGGGTATCCAGTGGGAGCTACGGCAGTTTGAACGTGCTTGGTCTCGGCTCACTGACAAACCACTCGAGCAGCTCCTTACCATCAACCGCCAAATCGCCCACTTCAGTTGGAAACAACTCACCTCGAGAGTCTTTGACTGGATTCAGCATGCCCAACTTGAAGGACGAGAAGTTCTACAAGCGAGCCTTGGTTGAGGATATCGAACCCACATTGCGTCTGGACATTGCCCCTGGACTATCATGGATGGCCCGACGTACCGTACTCAACAGCATCACCGCTGGATCGCTGGTGGTTGAGCCCAATCCTCCGTCAACATCACGATTCCGAAGCCCAGTCTTTCCTTGTTCTCTTTGCGGAGAAACACGCAAGGGCGAACCATATGACCGGAAGTACCGGTTTAAACCAGCCGACACAGAAGACTCGCAACGCTACCCACTTTGCGACTGGTGTCTTGGCCGAGTCCGTGCAACATGCGACTACATTGGTTTCTTGCGCATGGTCGCAGCAGGTCATTGGCGTGCCGAGACGGAGGATGAGAAGAAGACTGCATGGGAAGAAAGTGTACGGTTACGAGAACGCATGTTCTGGACGCGAGTGGGTGGAGGCGTCGTCCCATCTTTCATCCCTCTACGAGACAGTCCCAGAAGCCCCACATTTGGCAACAGCACACCGATCACCGAGGTCACTGAAGCAGAAGAGCGACAAAGTGAGGAAAGCGAGATGGTTCTCGAACCCGTCGATATCTCCGTGGACGGCCCCGTTGCAGACCGCAAGAGCGAAGACGACCCATTTCAATCGAAAGACGAGGACAAGGTCAAGCGCGTGTCGATAGGCAACACCGTCATCTCGAGTGACCGCGACAGCACGCAGACCCTGACTCAAGACGAGGAGAAGAAGATTGAACAACAAGCCGAAGAACAACTCCACGATGAAGTCCAGAAGTCGCTGGAGACCAAGACGGAAACACTAGAGAAGCCGCAGTTGCAACGACAGAGGTCGATGTCGAATCCGCCACCTAAGCTGTCGGTGAGAAAGCAGGACGAACGGTTGAGTCTGCAGATTCCAGGGTCCTTTGACGCCTAGATGTTTTGAAAGAGCGAGATGTTACGTCCTTTTTATAAGCAAGTATTGTTATTGGAACGTTGAGCAGGCGAGCGCTGCAGCATTATGTATCGCGTCGTATCTATTTTCGTGGCATTATTTTGCCTACATGGCGTTGAGAGAAAAGGACTAGTTGGATTTGGGCGAGTCGTGCGGTTCAGTTAGATACCAGGCGTTGATTTGGATATTTCTTGGAGGAATGGGGGGTTAATGTAATATTAGTATATGGGATGGGGGTCTACATAGATTAGCACGAGAGATGGAGGTATGGGGATGGAAGAATGAATGAAAGAAGTATTATATCATCATTTCAGTCCATCTGAGAAACATGATATGTGAATGTAAAGAAGCCAAGGGTATCATTCTGTCTATCAACACAATATGCCATGCGATTCATGTCTTTGACTCCGAGCACATGTATGCTCTCGTCCGATTGCTGGAATGCTTCCTTCGCAGATTTTGCTCTTTTTCGATCTGCCTCCCAATACTCATGTTCGCATGGACCCAGTTCTTTCCAGCGCCGCAGTCTCTTCTATCGTACACTCGCAATATCCCAAACATCTCACTTCGACTTCTTGGGCCGTCCCCGCTTCTTTGGCGCCTCTGCCTCTTCACCACCCGTACTCGCGCCCGCCTTGTTACTCCGCGTCGCTCGCGCTGGTGTGGCAGATTCTTGCTCAGCTTCGTCCGCGCTCGCCTTGTGCTTCTTGCCGCGCTGTTTCCTCTTCGGGCGGGAAGATGTTGACTCGGCCTCATCGTCTTGAACCTCGTCTTGAACCTCCGAGGCATCCTGCAATGGTTCTTGCGACTCGATATCGGCATCAGACGTCTCTGCAGACTTGCTCTTCTTCTTTCCGCGTTTGGATTTGCGGGGTTTGGGCTGCGAGGCTGCCGAGTCGCCGTCGACATCCATGTCTCCCTCCTTTGCGAGTTTGGGTTTCTTGGAGGGCGCGTCCTCCAGGCCTGTCAATAATTCACCGTCATCCTCCCCCGTCGCGACTTCTTCGACATCCCTCTTCTTTGGCGCAATGTATTCCCTCCCCTCCTCGTCAAACTTCTTGTTGATCTTCCGCGCTTTCAACTGTGCACGAGCCCGCTCTTTCGCCATCCGCTCCGCCCGCTGCAAATCGTACTTTTCATTGCCCGCCAGGCCATGCTTGATGAAGCGCGCCGCTGCACTGACATCCAGCTTCGACTTGGGCGCAACAGGCCGCTCCTCGACGTGTTTGATCTTCCCAAAGTATCCCTTTAGGCGCGCCAATTCTTTGAATATCGGGTGTTCTTTGGCATTGACGCCGCTGGCCTGTAGTGTTGAGTACAGCAGCGATTCGATGCTATATGCGGCAAGGACGTAAAGCTTTGCCTTGTCGAGGAGGGGCAGCGAGGATGCGGTTGTGGAGAGTTGGGTGCTGAGGAGGGGCGCGAGGGCGGTGGTGAGTTCGTCGATGTTGACTTCGAGGTCTTCGACGAGGTCGGGGAGGTCGTTTTGGGGGTCCATTTTGGTGAATTGCCGGTCGCGATGACTCCTGCTATCGGCAGTGCGCAGGGTTTGCGATAATTTGTGAAAGATCGAAGTTGATGTCGTTGTTGCGCAGGTCAAAGAACGGAAGACGAGTAAGTTAAAAAGTAACGCACGGACACTTTTGTCGCGTATTAGCTCCGCAATTGAGTTCCGCCCTCACGGCGTCATTCACTCGCGTTTCTCGATTTTGATACTTCTCGTCGCGCCACGTATATTCGACTCATACATACATGTGACCTCTTCTGCTCTCAAGCTGTCTTTCCTTTCACTTCCACATCACATATTCAGGCTTCGGCCTCGGATACCGCACATACACACAGGATGCAACTCCGGTAGCAATTGCGTGAGCCGGGTGGCTGTTATTCAAAAGAGGGGGTTCATGGCCAGTTGCAAGACATTTGAGGGAGAGCCGGCGGAAGACGGAGAAAAGAAGACGTGCGCATGTCCTACAACTGAATCGAACGGAAGCTCACAAGTCGCAGTGAACCCAATCAAGAGCAAACGAATCGCCACAAGTCTTTTCGCAGTGCAGCCGACTTCTACCGCGCGAAACCCACACTCGATAGGCGGTTACACATTCTGGGTGTCGGCAATGTTGGAAGCTTCATTGCCCATGCGCTGCGGGGGATACCTGATCCACCTCCTGTGACACTCATCTTCTCGAGACGGGAAAAGTTGAATGAGTGGAATGAATCGAAAAAGAGATTGACTCTAGTTACCGACGGGGATGCAGAGATTCGCGAAGGCTACGACGCTGAGATAGCAATTCCGCGAATACGGTACCATCACAAGGAAGTAGGATTGAATGCTTCTTCTGCAGTGCCGCTCGAAGATGGGTCGCGAGAAGAGATACTGTCTGGCGAGTCCAAAGAACCTATCCGATCGTTGATCATATGTTCCAAGGCTGCAAGTGTCTTGCAGGGCATATCTTCAGTGAAGCACCGACTGAATAAGGATTCTGTCATTCTTTTCCTCCAAAATGGCATGGGCATCGTGGAGGAAGTCAGCAGGGAGATCTTTCCAGATCCTGCGACACGACCATATTACATGCTCGGTATCAATTCTCACGGAGTCAACAACTCTTCAGGTGAGCAGTTTACGACTACTCATGCCGGATTCGGTACTATCTTGCTAGGCATCCTGCCTCACGAAAGAGATCGAGATCCCAACTCGCCTTACGAACCTGATGTGAAATTCTCGCCAAGAGGAAAAGTAGCATCCACGCCGACACCTCCTGCAGACGAGGTCAATTCCGAATATGCTCCCCCAACATCTGCAAAATTCAAATGGACACCCAACCAACGCTACCTCCTCCGCACTCTCCTCCGAACCCCTGTCCTCGGCGCAGCAGCGTACTCACCTCCGGACCTTCTCCAAATCCAGCTCGAAAAGCTCGTCGCCAACTGCATTATCAACCCGCTCACAGTCCTCCTTGACGCCCGCAACGGTGCCATTCTCTACAACTACGCCCTAACCCGCACTATGCGCCTGCTCCTCTCCGAAATCAGCCTCGTCATCCGCTCCCTGCCCGAGCTACAATACATTCCTAACGTATCCTCGCGCTTCGACCCCGGGCGGCTCGAAACGCTCGTCGTCAGCATCGCGAACAAGACGAAAGATAACGTCAGCAGTATGCTGGCAGATGCGCGAGCGGGCAGACAGACGGAGATTGAGTACATCAACGGGTGGATTGTGAAGAGGGGCGAGGAACTGGGGATTGTGTGTGCGTTGAATTATTTGGTTGTGCAGATGGTTAAGGGCAAGGTTGCGATGGTGGCGAGGGAGTTGGGTGAGGGTGTGCCGTTTGTGGACGGCGGGGGTGTGGAGGTGAAGGAGGGTGTTGCGCAGACGGATGAGGAAGAGGAGAAGTAGGTGTTACAAATTACTTGCTCCTTTTAGTTGTGACCCATCACTTAGGCTGCACGTGTGTTACATCTTTCCCAATCCAACATTGTTCAGGTATGCATACATAAAGCGAGGTGGAAAGCCACGTGTCAGGCTGAGAAACCGGGAAGCTGCCGCCTGGTCTATACTGATATCGACCGGACTTATTCTCCTTCTTCATCTTCCCGATAGACTTTCTCGTCTCTTACCTCACTGCGCCACCTGATCAGACGGCGTCCAGGCGCCGAGGTCATACCTCAATATCTTCAATGGAAGATCGAAAGCGAATGGACAGATGTCAGTGGGGATGAAAAGTTGGAAGAAGCGAATAAGGTGCTACACAATCGTATCTTAAAGATGCACGAAGAGAAGCTGTGTGCCGGTCGTGCACGATTTATCACCGGTGATCATGTTTTTGAGCGGAGTCTGCTAGCCTCGCCCCAGGACATGTTGTGGCCAGAGCTCGAAGTTGGGCCAGAATCGAGAGAAGAGGCATGGTTGTTTGTAGAGAAACCAAAGTTTACTTGGGACATTTTCTTGATGAGTCAATCATATGTGTACTTTATAAGGTGCTCCTTGAGGCGGCATTGCCAACATTACGAGAATCAAGTCGGCTGGAGTCGAGATGGCTATCCTTTGGCATACGCCTTATTAACGATATGGGTGTGGGAGTCGAAGCAATGGTAAGTGTCTCCCGCACATTTGTAAGTATGATCCTGGGATAATCAAATCCATGGTCACAGATCTGTGTGCATGAAGCCCATGGACAACACGAGCGGTGTCCTGTGACCGCAGACTTACGCTAGGATGGTCAGATGAATAAGGGGATTCGATACTACATCGAGCCAAGCAGCAGTACCATAGGAATCACTCCTGTGTTTTCCTACATTATTGCATTCGGTGTCGCGAAGTCCAGCCTAAAGATGATTTCAATCTTGTTGCAGAATGGCTCAGTAAATGCAATGAAACACATCAAGACTGCTCGAGTCCTTGCGTAGGGGAGCAAGCACTCGATGATCTGCGATTTATATATGTGCAGCGGCGCTGGGTTATCAAAAGAATTCATCGTGTACGTTACACAGCCCAGAGTTAAACATGGGTTTCACGAGAGCAATACTGCTTAATTACTCGGTATACGCGAATGCATATATAACGCCCGTTGCTGCTTCTGAGCAAATTGCGAGACCAAAACTCGATTAGAACAGGAGTGGTAAAATACATAATCTGGATCAGCCAGTTCTGTTCCTGTTCCGACAAACAGGGCTGAATTCCTTCTTAGCGGAGTGCTATAACCATGCTCACCAGAAGATACTAGTACAATTAATTCCTCATTAGCGCAATCTGTGTGGTTCTCTCTCGGCTGTTGGGTCACCTGCTTTCGAAGGCTTCATGTCATAACTAACATAGTCTAGGAATTTCCAAGAATTCGTCTTCTCTCGCCGTCTCCTAGTGTTTGCAGCTCCTATTGCCCGGAAGGAATGCACACGGAAAGCTTCTATCGTGGAGACAACCGGCATATAGGCCTTCCCAAGCCTCGATCGACAGATCTTGAATATTGTGGCTTGCTGTATAGAGCTTTCTCTAAGGACAGCCTTCTAAGTATCGCACATCTTGTTCAAGAATACGGACGGGCTTATCTGCCACTTTTCAAAACATCTATGGATACAAAGTGAGAAATCTGACCTATGACAGCGATGGGCCGGATTCGTTTTCTGGGGATGTCACCGCAGCATCCCAATTTATTGGCCAATTTCGTTGGGTTCTACCTGTCATGATTATTGCCAGAGCTGTGCTTCTGCATGTTTGCGGGACAGGTAAAATTCAGAACCCACTAGTCCGAAGACCGGGCGTTCCTTCTTGGTCATGGCTTAGTTGGTAAACCAGGATAGCAGACATTTTACAGGGGCAATACCAACTTCGGCTATTAATACATCTTCACGCGAACGATGAACGTATGCGCATAAGACTTCTCTCCGGGCCTCGAAACAATTCATCCCGTGTGGAGGGATATGTTGCGACACCTAGCCAGAACTACAATGAAGCTCTGGATTCGAAACTGCCGTTGGAACCAGATATCGAGCACGCCCCATTACTTCCAGCCCGGCCTAAGGATGCCACTCAAGTGCTCGTTTTCTGGAGCCATGTTGCGCGCTAGTCAGCCAATGTTCAAGCAATGTTACTGAAGGAATGGGAAGGACTAGAAGAGGAATCCTGTGAGCTTGTCCTCACATGTTGTGAGTATTACGATGAGAGGATGTCGGTGACCGAAAAGTATCCGAAGTGTGGCGCAGAGCCCAATCTACCCGGACAAAGCTTTATGTTTTTAATAATCCGAACGCCCCATTTTGAAAAGCCGAATTACGCCCCAGTAAGCTTTCGTTGGGAGTATAACATCTAGGCATGTTTGCGGCGTATATAAGGTAGGTGGCCTGAACAAAAAAACTCATTGAGGCGAAGCAGTAACTATTATGTGTAACGAGATCGGGGAACCACTCGTGGCACGGAAGGCGTAACCAGCAAAGAAGGGTTAGCCCAAGGCATACTGTCTCATATTGACATAGACTGTAGCTTGATTTGCGGCGTCGATTTATAGGCTGACATAGTTGGATTCCAAGTTCAGCTAGCACAAAGCTCTCTCATGTCTTGAGGTTTCAATAAACTGGCTGCTCCAACTAACATGGCTGAAACGACTCCACATGATTACGGGGCGAGAGAGCAAAGGAGTGTGCGCCGTGGACATGCTGTAGCTCTGACAGGCGATCAGGCAAATGCGAAGTATAGCGAGACGAAACCGGTAGCGCTGTGAACGTGCTCTGGAAGGCGAGATGAGCCCCTTTCCCGATCACAGATAAGTATATATACCACCAAAGTCACGTAGAGATAGAAAATTATCGATTCCAACACGTCTAGAGCTACCAAGATTCTCCTGATCCATCTCTCAGTGGCCTTCTTCAGGTTGTCATTCATCAGTACCTGCCAGGCATTCCACCTCCATCTCTAGAGGTTTCCTTATAGAACAAGATGCGCATCTCACTCAATTCCTTCGCCATCTTTGCGCTTCTGGGTAGCGTCCCCTTCGCGAGCATCGTTCGAAGCTATCCTACTGGTTACATCGACGTTGTGGAAACTTCCAAGCGCGGCATTAGCCCCCCCAAGCCGCCGCCACGTGATCCCTCCCACAACTCAAGCCCCCCCAAGTCGCCAGCGGGAAGTGATCCCTTCGACGACAAAAATAGGGTACCGTCACCAAAAGGTCCCTTTGGCGACTCCAACGTCCCTTCTAGCGATTCGGGTTCTTCACCGTCACCTCCCGGCAGCCCGCCCCGTCCTGCCGCCGGATTCAGAAATTTTGCAGAAGCAGATCTCAAACTTCCGGATACCGTAAGAGACGCCCTGCGTACCAAGGGCCAGCAATACATTACGGATCTTGATGCTGCTATCTCCAAACAAGATGTGAGCAAAAAGGTCGCATCGATGGAGGAGAAGGGCTACCAAGGCCAGGGTGTACCGGGCCAGGTGCCAGAGCTGAAAATACCACCTAAATTCGATCCTTTTGGGGAATGGCAGATCAACATAAGGTCGTCGGACTGGGTGATGGACGACATCGTGAAGCCAGGATCAAAAACCATTGTCAAGACTTATGAGGACCCGAGTCAGAAGGCAATGATCATCTCAAAGTCCTACAACAATGTAAATGATCCTGGAGGTGCACTGGGATGGACCGAGATGGTGATGAGCAACTGGCATAGCGCCGCCACCTCAAAGAACGCCCCAGTCTCAGACTTGAAATACATCATTCGCAACAACATCCAGAAGCCCCAAAATACGAAGACTGACAAAAATGGTTTGGTTCTCAACACCAGGGCTGCGATGAATAAAGCATTCGAGGAAATGGAGAAGAAGACAACTGAGACTCTGACGCTCGACTTCAACACGGAAAACAAAGTAGAGATGCAGCAAATCTCGATCTTAAGTGCACAGATCCATGTTGCTCGCGTTCTACAGATGTTGAAGGACTACAGGGGCGAATTTAAGGATCTAAAAATCACTAAGCTCCATTTACAGCATTCGGATAACCCTCAGTCCGATTCCCAGCACAACATCGTCATCGAGCTTGGCAGATAAGCGTGGTCTCCAGGCATTGAATTCCTGAACTATTAGCGTCCTCAACCTTTGGATCATCTCAGTATAGCACGGAGCAGTAGTTTTTTGTTTTGCTTAGTGTTTCGGCGTTTTTGTCCGTAGTGTCTGCTTGTTCTCAAATCTCGTCCCTCATTTGGTTTATAGCTTTTCAATAAAAATAAAAATTGGTAGTACCTGCCATTTCTATATCATCCGGGGTCCTTCTGTGTTCTATATAATGCCGCCTCGTGTTTAGGTTCCATCGTTCCTAACGCTCCGAAGTGACTTTCAACCAAGTTCTTTATGGCAGAAAGGACCGGGCAATGGCGATAAGGCGAGGAAGATTTGCACATCCCTAATTTTGCGTGTACGGAACTCATTGAGCTCACTTAGCTTGAAGCAAAATGCCAATTCCTTGTGATTGAGTGACAGGACCATGGCTAACTCTCGTCTCCGAGCACGACGTATCTTGGTCACGTGCCGAATGACCTCAAACAAAATATGAGTAGTGTAGGCGTCAACTATGATACATGAAAAAAGTTGTAAAACAGCATTGATTATTAAAAATCTGCTGTCAAATTGCCTAGCAATGTTTCTCACACTTGAAAGACTTCAATTTTAGAACCAGAACAAATCATAGATGCGCCGCGCGAAGGCCGTCACAAGTAGGATGGTACTTGGCCGCAATATTATCCAACTTGCAAGCCATTTCATTATCAAAAGCCATTCAATTCATACCCCATGCTACCAAAAACAAAGCCCGACGTGTTTTAGTATCTCAGTCGAAGTTAAGATGAAAGTGATAACTATGCACACTTGAGCAGACGATTCTGAACCGCACTGTTGCCTGGGTGTCGATGCCTGAAAAAAGGGTAGTCCCTTGACCTCGCATGTCCAAGTTTCGGGGTCGAATACGCCAGGTCGTAGACATCGCCACAAACAAGTCCATCAATCAGATTACGGTAGATTAGCGAAAAACACTCACTCCTGCTATGTAAGAGGGAGCCCATAACAGATGCTGTCAATGCAGGTGGGGCACTGGTGTCAGAGCGTGACTGACGATATATACTATTCTGCACACCTGATCGATGTTCATCGATCATTGTTACCTTTTTAGTATGCTGGCGCAGTGGTGTGCAGACCTGCGTGCGACAACTGGCAAAGAGAAAACACACCAGCGCTTGCTTCCAGTACCACAATAACTTGAATCATCAAATTCAAATGTTGCACTTTGACATCAAAAACTTTGAGAGGGCAGCAACAAATGGAGATAACCAGAGCAATGGTGGAAGCCACGAGGACCGGATTCATTGCATTCAGGCCAAGATAGTATGAATACGGCGCAAGTGTAATTCAACCGTCGGGAAATTCTGCCTGGAGCATAGCGGACATTTTCCCTCTCCCGCCGTGTCTTGCTTCATAACTATGGGAGGCAGTTGTTTTT
>Ga0265780_10001792_pt1 | contig 29786 bp, 18 predicted proteins | sample P1T30metagenome_FD_192432 | JGI IMG/M metagenome (GOLD analysis project Ga0265780, IMG submission 192432) | Plant litter microbial communities from East Loma Ridge, Irvine, California - P1 T30 | ecosystem: Environmental > Terrestrial > Plant litter > Unclassified | place: USA: California... | reverse complement strand
CACTCTGTGCCCGTGAAAACAATGCTTACAATGTGCTCAGATTGACAGTATTATATATACTATTGAATTGAAGGTTCTATCAAAAGGAATTCACGCGCCCTCTCTACTAAGGTGGTGCGGAGGTACGCCTCGTCGCTTGCTTTGAGTTGGGTGACCGGATTCCTTTTTTTGCCCTTGCATTGCGCGCGGGCGTTCGAGTTGTGGCGGTAGTGATGAAGTTTTTTTAGTTTTTTTTGATAATTGGGCTAAACTCGGGAATTGAAAAACTATCTAGCAATAGTGGCAGTCGTGACTTCAATCAAGACTTGATGTATTGTGGTGTCCGCGCATCAGCTCTCACCATAAGCATCTGCGACTACAAGCTCAATACTTCACACCCAATATCCCCACTTTGAGCGGAGAGTCCGAGTCTTTCCTCGACGGCAACCTCCCCTCCTCTTCCTCAGCATAGAAGTCACTCTTCATCTCCATATCTACCTGGCTCGGCGTCAACGGTGCCCGCACACCCGATCTATTCGCCTTCGCCACCTCAATCTTCACATGCCCTTCTTCGTCACCCTTCATGTTCACAACCAAGCTGCCGTTGCCTTCATCTGGGTCGCTCAATAGCCAAACATGCTTCAGCGACCTTCGATCCTGCTTATCCACGATGTCGTCCGCCGCTTGTGCGATCTCCGCGCCACCACGCGACGCTGCGATGATGAGGTCGCGCGGATCCAGGTAGTTGAAGCGCCCGAGATCTGCCCAGCCATAAGTGCGCGTTGCCTCCCCCAGGACGGCGAAGATGATGATCAGGTTTAGGATGAAGACGGCGTAGATGTATCCTGGCTGGCCGAATTGCAACGCGTAGACCATTGTTCGAGCTGGCTGCTGCGTGAACAGTCGCCCGACCATGAGCTGTGCTGAAGCGTAAGAGATGAGTATGTCGTCGATCATAGCGGTGATGGAGTTTGTCAGACCGGCTATGGTCGCTTCTTCCTCGGTGAAAGGGTCGCGGGACATTGAGGCTCGAGACATTTTGTAGGCTGCTATGCTGGAGTTGAATGCTTCGCCGAGCAGAGAAACGTATAGATTCGTCATATCATTAGACATTAATTCGAATTGGCGTACTGCGGTTCGGGTAATGTTGCGCTGGGGGTTAAAATCCTGCAAGGGCTCCACTGCTTTGACAGTAATGTTCAGGCTGCCGATGTCTACTGTAACGTTGAATAACATTGGTTCGAAGCCGAATTCGCATTGAGTGTTGTTCAAGAATCCATAAGCTTCGCCAGCTGCGATGGAAAGGAAGCGGCGCGGCGATCGTTCGCTGAAAGCGACGCCAATAGCGACAATGGCTTTGCCGTCATGGCCAATGTAGTTGGAGTACTCCTCGCCGTCCACACTATCCGGCAGATTTCCAGAGGCAGCGTAGATCCATTCGTTTACCGGTCCAGATAGTACGAAGTTTGAGGAGCTGTTGTACGTGCATGTAACATTGGTGAGGTAGCCTTCTTCTTGAAACGTGTAGCCGGCGACTTGGCTGTTGGACGATATTCCCTGATCCATGAGACCGACAGAGGCACCGACACCGAAAGAACGACCACTGTAACTGTACCCGGTGTTGTCAAGCTTTCGATGAACGTGGGGACCCTTGCCCGTTGAAGATGCCGAGGCGGCTGATCCCATCAGTTGTCCACTTTGCTGTTGGCCTACTGAATACGTAAAGAGACCCCTTCGTGTACGCAACGAGGGACCAGCTGAACCGATCATCATTGGATACTCTATGATCTTCGAGACATCCTCATAGCTTGGCACGAGTAGCATGCCACTTCCTGATGTTCTCGATACTGAAGGAGTTATGGAACCAGCCCACAATGCCGCCGGTACTAGACACAGAAGAACCATAGCCACCACGGGAAAGAAGAACCGAAGAGGAAGGTCCCAATTGACACGAGGAGTGCTAATGTCCACCCAGGTTCGCAACACGTCCAAGGAGACACTGACTTTCTGGATCCTTAGTCGAAGAGCGTAGTTGATGAGCTTGCATATCACTGCCACATGGAGAAGACCTAGAAAAGCCGCGAAAAGCTGGACGAATAGCGCAACAGAACCGGGGAACCTGTTGGCCAAGGTGAAGATGTCGCCAGTTGCGCGCCATTGTCGAAGCTCGGAGAGCAAGAGTAGAGTCGACAAAGTGGTAGTGATCGCCAGTCCATAGAACGTGTTGTACCTGTGCCAGTGTGAATACCGCATCGTCCTCCCATCCCGCCCTGTCAGCCTCCGCTCATTAGGAGGGAAAGTAAATTGGCGAACCATTAAAGAAAGAGGGGACCGCCCAGCGGTCAACGAATGTAAAGCATGTGAATGGTAAATAAAACGAGCGACAAAGAAGCAAGCAACGACGATGAACCGATCCGAGAGACGAGGGTAGAGCTACTGTACCATGCCGTACGGCTGAGGCCCACTTGAGATACCTCGGGATGTGGGCCTTACGCGGTACAAGTTTTTGTCAATCTGGTGTATCAGATCTGGCACTGGATCATGCCTCAGCCCCATCGCTTGGAAACCCGATTGTGGTTCCAGACGTCATGGGGCTCTGCCGCACACGGCAGCCTCAAGTGGATGGGGAACGAACGAATAGAGTCAATCTCAGATGCCGCAATGCCTGAGCGGAGCCATAATGGTGAATATATGTTCTAGTCTTGCGACGACGCCAGGGCTTGCCTACGCAATGTGGTTCGTAGGCAATCATGCGGAGAGGACGGAACCGTGCTGCGCGTCAAATCGCATAGTGCAGAGAACGCCCAACCGTCAGTATTGCAAATACGCTTCTTGAATCTCCTCACTTCGAGTCTCTGTGCTTGGATAGAAAGCGGAAGCCGGCAATGTCTTTCAAAGCATGTCGAGCTGCCAACAAGAAGCCAACTGGTTTGGCAGGCCATTCAGGTCTACCTCAGAAGATGCAATACTTAGGTCAAGAGAGTAGAAATGCGAAGCTGGTCCACTCGAGTATATAAATGGCAGTATGTAAATGCAGAAGTGAGCGACTGCCTATCGCATGACGCTGATCCATTAGGACGTGTCGCAGATTGAAGATCTTCAGCATGCGCAGGTGGCACTCATAACCACTCGACGGGGAAGAGAGGGTACTGCATTCTAAGCTGAAGGCGTACTGCGCGTTTGACTCATCCGGGTGATATGGAGTTGATAGGATGTCGTGTACATTTGACAGCGGACGGGATGAAAAGCTCCTGCTCAACGGAGAGACCCACTCGACCCGGTCCCACCAATCGCTTACACGAAGCCCCACCAACCTTGTCCCGACACCTCAGACCCAAGGCGTTCATCTGAAACACTGTGTGCATGCAACTTCAACCGTACCCATGGTGGAAACGTCTGATCTACGAATCCGCCGTCCCTTTCCAACTCCTGGATTTGTGCCTGGAAATCCTCGTCTTGGTGCACTGGGTGAGTGAGATGTGTACGCCGGTCCTCACCGGTTGCGCCGGCTGAGTCCTCGCTCGGCGAATTGGTGTACGGAATAACTTCACGATTGAGTGGGTATTACTTCCATCGGCCCACTGCTGACCACAGGGCTGATTCGGAATGTGCGGGTGCACCAGTGGATGTGGTGTGCGACCGGCACTGAGTATGGTGCGCCTTGGTGTGGCTGCGCATTCAGCCGGTAAAAGATGCGTGTACGAGGCAGAGCAACGAGAATGTCATCCTGCAAAGGCGGGGTTACAATACCCCTTGAATTGTATTGATTGGCAGGCAGTAACCAGGGCGTAACAGGTAACAGCTCATCCTATAGCCTGAAGCTATACACAGGATTTGCCATCGCAACTGCAGTATATTGGTGACTGATGTGCTCAGAATTTAGTGCAAGATCATGCAGGGAGAGGATATGCCTAGTGCAGCTACTCTAATCTCCAGTGTATACACAATGCGAACACGAACACGATAGTAGTTTTTCCGCATGGAACTATTGAAGGGTGTTCAATACCTCTCGCGTTCTTCACATTGATTACACGCGAGGCGGGACGGAATGGAAGCTAGTCTCAAACGTCCTGGCCTTGCAGAATCGATGGTTCACGATAGCCGTTTGGTCTAGCGTCCGCTGCCTGTCCGGAGTGGAAATTGCAAGGGACACGAACAGTACTCCTGTGAGTCCGGTCATGAATATTGCCAAGTAAGATAGGATAAAGTGGACTTGAACTTGTTCATTATTCGCGCGTCTCGCGTAAGGGAGCTATTGTAGCTAACTAATATGGATATTGCGGCGCGCCGGCCGTAAGCTGTTGAAATGCTGGTTGCCGATCATTATGCTCCAACGCCATGCAATGCTTTGTAAATGCCCGACAATATAACACCGAGTCATGAAGCTAAGAGTCGTCCATCCAGGGACTAGCTCGGGCCAAACCATGTCGCGCTCGTCATGAACGGGTACAAAGAGATTCGTGAGTCTGTGAGACGATATGGAAATAATCAAATGCATTAATAGGATGTTTGGCGACCGGCGTAGCTGCCAGTCTGGCCGAACATCCTGTTGAAGAAACCTCCAGTTGTCTTCGTCTTCTTAGCTGGCTTGTCGTCGTACAGTGGGAGCGAGTGCTGGAGGTGGATTTTGGACTGCGAGACAGGGCCGTGGATATGTACAAGAGTGGGGCCTTGATCGGCGTCGTAGCGCTGCACAAAGGCCTCTGTGGGTTCTTCGATGAAGCTCATGGGTGAGTCAGATGAAGTGGAGACCGAAGAGCTTCGGGTGGGTGGTGAGAGAGATGGCGTTCGCGATGCGGCGCGAGATGATGTTTGGAAACGTTGTCGCTGAGGGTGAGCAGCGTATGCGGAGTAAGATGTGGGAGCGTGGTAAATATTCTCCGTGGTGAGCTGCTGGTATTGCTGGCGTGCAAATTCCTTCTCCTGCTCAGCGAGCCTGGCCTTCTCAGCCTGGCGTGATTGCCATACACGGATGGGTGCCAGGAAGGGCTCAAGGTGGTAGTGGAGGTCCTCGGGGTTGATGCGGAGATCCCAGTCGAGGAGGAAGAGCAATTGCTTCTCCATGAGGTTAACCTCGGTGATTGAGAAGCCAAAACCCTCGTAGCCACGGACTGCGGTGTATCGAGCCCAGTGCTTGTTCTTTGGTGAAGAGTCATTGAGGTTCTTAGCAGCAAGGATAAGAGCGGCAAGGAAGATGCGGTGTGTAGTGCACTTCATGCCCTTTGCAACTGGGGGCAGACGAGACCGTAACCGGGCGAGGTAGACCAAGGATGTCATGAGAGTGGGTACCTGGACGTGCGATCGCTCGACCAGGGATGTGATGAACTCTTCGACGGAAGGAAGGGGTGCTTCCCTGATCTGAGAAGCATGCTGAGGAGGTGATGCTGGTGGTGTTGGTGGCAGGTTCTTGTTGAGTGATGGTTCGCAGCGGATGACCTGGCTGGCCTTTTGTGCGAGGTATGAGATCATGTCTTGGGAGACAGGCATCTGGATGAAGTGGTCCAATGCTGCGCTGTTCTCGACAGCAAGATTTGTTGAGTGAGGCATGATGGGGGATGATGTGATGATGTGATGGATAGAAAAATGTGACCTCTTAAGAAGTCAAAGAACGATAGTAGTCGAGGACTAAAATCTGTAAGGCAGATGGTCCGTCTGTTTTCGTGGTGTAAGCGAGATGTCCGAAGCGGGCTGAGTGGTGGCTTGGGTGCTGAAGAAGCCAACAAGGTTGAACGTAAGGCCGCAAGAGATTAGGTAGCAAGAAAAGTCCTGACCGGCAAGACGAAGTAGCGATGGGCAAAGAAGAAGCGGTTTTTTTTCTCGAAGGGAGAGTGTGATAGGCAGTGCCGGACTGGGTTTGTGCCTGCACCGCTGGGGCGTCAGGGAGAAGAAGGGAGAGAGGGAAGTAAAGACTTGGACTGACCAGAAAGTAAGTATCGACGGCAGAAGGCACGATACTTATTATCCCGAACCCTCGAGCGGCAGCAATTCACAATGCCAAACTTGAGAGGATCCAACACTGCTGGTGGGGCACGGCGGCTGTAGGGGAGAGCCAATGGTTCGCGGTGTAGGGGCGGCGACAGGTCCCTAGCGCGCCACAAAAGGGAGAGCGGGCGGCTGTTTGGCTGTTTGGGACTCGTCGAAGATTGCCAGAGGTAAGGTGCAGAACCCCAGAATAGTCTGTTTCAAGTCGGGAACCAGTCGCGTGTGGCCTAAATCTGTGAGGAACCCTGAGAGCCAATAATCCTGCAGGTCGTTTGCGTTTCGAGGACAGGCTCGATGTTTGAGAGCTGCACGGTCTCCTCGAGTATTGGCCGAGCGGATTGGTGGGGTGGTCGAGGTCGTCGCAACGGCCAGCTATCGGTATGACTTGGTGTCGCTGCACGCAACTGCGACTACGGGTAGCAATATGTATTCGCACGACCCGAGTGACTGGAGTATAGTTCACACGGTCTGCTGGTCTAGACAGGTCACGTTGGGTCTCGGTGTGAGGCGGTGAGGTCGCAATAGTGGATCTAAGACGGTTTGGCGGATGAATAGCATGCGACCACGCAGTAGCAGCATGCCAGTTCCATATATCTGAGCAAGCTACCGTGGCTGCCAGTGAACAGCTGTCATGCTGGCAAAGTCCGACAGAATGCACTTCTGGTGACGAGGCACCCAGCCTCTTTTTCCAGCCGGCCGAGGATGTTGCGGACGCGAGGGCATACGAGGCGGTGGGCGCACGCCGGATCCGGCAAGTCGCCCATTTTTCTTGCCTCCTTAGAACGCGTGTTGCACTGCGTCCAAGTCGAGCGTAGCATTCTGTAGAAGACCTTTTGGCCGTGGTTGTGTGGCTCAGAGCTTGGCAGCCAGACTCTCGGCTGTTGCTTCGCACGAGTGCCACCATCCAGTTCGTCCGTCTGCATGCCACCCAACCTGCAGCCAGATGGGCTCGACGCGGTGCCGAATGAATCTACCAGATCGACAACGGTCTGACATGTCGAGTCCATCGTCGGACAGCCCCCTCGGCCAGATGCTGGGGCACGCTCGGCAGCTCCACCGCAGTGAACCATCGCCAGTCATGCGCAAGGGCTGCTGGTGAGGTAAGCCACCATGATTGGCCACTACCGCCGCCAAACAAGTCAGTCCGTTTCGACACTTGTTTCCCACGGACTTCATGACCAGTCCCTCACGGTCACCGCATGAATGACGAAGCAGATCCGTGGGCCACAATCAGCTGCTCGAAATTGCTGCCCACCCTCCAGCATAAACAATATGCTGGCCAAACTTAAATTCATGCAACAGTGCTTGCCAATCCATGTTCGACATCTTCCTCAGCACCCTCCTGCACCGCCTCAGTCGGCACCACCAATCACCGTCTCAGCCTCTTCAATGCCATATCCAGAAGGTCGCGGTCATGTAAGACATCTGCAGTCTTAGTGGCCAGACTGCCAGAATCCAAGAAGACCTTAATCAACTGCTCTCGGTGTTGCCGCTACCACCTGCCTCTGTTCGCTCGACACCCGATTGGCCGTCTTTGCGCATCGGCGTGGGTCTATTATGGTTCACTCCCAGTCCCGTCATCCAAATAATGCAGATGAACGCATGCTCCAGAGAATTGGGGCCAAGATCTAATCTGGGTGGGCGCTGAATGCGGCTCTGCTGTACTCGCCCGCCTTCTCCCCGCGCGGCTCGCACGGTTCCCGGCCTTGAAAATAGTAGCCGCCCAAAGTAGCGCTCGTGTCACCGCCAAATATGGACATCCGGGATCGCCTGTAACCGTTGAAATACCCAGGTCCACGGGTACTTGCGCAATTAAGTTCTGCAGCCTCTTGAATGCGCTGTCTTGTACATGTAAGGCTTCAGTGTTACGCTGTAAGATCGGAACGCAAGCGCTTCGCTGTTTCAGCGTGTCAGTGTCCGACCACAACAAGCATGTGTTGGCCCTCGAACACCACGACGTCTTTGCTTTTCAGCTTGGGTTCTGATTGGCCATAGGCTGCCTCATTGTCGATTTAGACTTTACTTCACCGTCTCCGTTGGCTACAGCCCAGCAAGGCAGAGAGTAACTAAATCCCAACTACAGATGCGTGGCGAACACGGGCCAATCTACACTCGAAAGATTACCAGCACAACCCTGCTACGGTCTTAGTTTGACAGTTACTCATCCTGGTTCTAGGTGTTGGTGATTGACCTCATCGCTCACGAGGCAATAGAGGCGCAGGCACAATTGCCTGCTGACTGCGCGAAAGTGTTGCGAAAAGCAAAGCCACCTGAGTGGTCACGCCAAGCTTATATTTTGTCGTGGCGGCCAAGGCATCTCTCGTTTATTGAAGGACTGCCTGCATCGAAGTGGTGGGCGAGATGGATGCTTCAAGGCTGTGCATGTGGGCGTATTATCGCGGCCTCCGAGGAAGACGTGGATTTGTAATGTTGAATGCCTGGTGATGTTAGTTTTGTCTTTCACGATCTGGACAAACTGCTTCTTGCTATACATGGACCAAAGAAGTCGGACTATATGCTTGTAGGACAACCCACTTTTGCTTTCCACATTCAGCATCCTTTCACTTGTGATGGCACCTCTTATATCTCATTCACGCTCATGTACAATATTTGGGTACATGGAAGAGAAATAGACATGCACGGAGTGGCATCGTCTAAACAATTTTCTAAGATAAGACGAACGACAAATCCCCAAACCATTCGCCTCGGTCACCAACACTTGAGAGAGGATATTGTGCGAATGAGTGTGACAACAGTAGAGCGTTATGTGCATTTTCCTTATAAACCAAAGGAAACGCGATGTGTTCGTCGCTGAAATAATTTATTTCCAGATCTGAATTCAGCCCCTTCCTCCAGGAATCATATGCGTCCGCACCAAATCTGTATACATGATTTGATCCTCCACTAGCTAGAATAGGTATTGTTGTCGAGATTATGTGCGGTCATAGCCTAGCGACTTTGTATATGCGTTGAGGATGTCTGACCAGAAGGCCGCTTGTACATTTTTTGAATATTTACGCGTAGCTCAAAGTCATGTACAGCCAAATAATTCAACGAGGACGGCATCATTCTTCTTACACCCTCAACTTTGGTAGAGACCATGCAGCATAGTTCACGCCAGCCTGTAAAGATTCGAAGACTTTTTAGAGTGCGACAAGCCACCCGAATAGACTTGAATATATACAGCCTTAGCTAATCCACAACGGTGCGCGAAAGCAGCTATCAGTTGTTGCGCCACTCGGTGACAGCGATGCTTGTACATTGAAACGACTCATCACTTTAAACGCTATAACTCGTGTTCAACAAGGAAAATAGCGACAACTAGTTTAGAGTTGCGACTACGATATGTGTAATTTTATCATCACCTGGAGTCACACTCAGCTTAACACAAGCTTGGAACTGTAAGGCCCGGTCTTACGCAATAGATAAATCCTTTGCCTCCTGCCCTTAAAGACTCGAGCCGCGAGATGCTCATTTGTATCGCTTGTCAACCAAATGCCCTAATAGAGCAAACTGACAAGGTAGGCCGGATACCTTCGATACTTTAATAACGACCAACTATAAACTAACAAGATAATGAATCTATACTGACTGATGTATAATGTCTACATGCTAAACAGCAGGTATCGTGATGATGTAAATAGGTAGTGTTTGGTGTTGTAAACTGGTAGACCAAGTTCTGTTTTGGGGGCGGCTCCGCGGGAGCGGAGCTCGCGCATAATAGAATGATGTTCTTCGCGCACGTCCTACTTTTACTAATAGCCCGCTTTTCTGCCTAAGTTCTGCGTTACGCCTTTTGCAAACAAAAAATCTGTCAGCTCCTCCCAAGCACTACAATTGCTTCCCAGGTGTCATAATCTGGTATATAGTATCACCAAATAGCCATCGTTTCGCCTTCGGGCATTAGTCAATTTGAAACGATACAGAGAAGATTAGCATGGCCCCTGCACTAAGGATGACACGCTCAATCAAAGAGAAGCTACCATTTTTTTTGCTCTTGCTTTTGCCTCACACACCTCTAATCCTATCTCATCTCGCAAAAGTTGACGAGTTCGACTCGTGGTGGTGCCATCTTTTGGTGTTCTTTTGCCCCTGGACCCTTCTTTTTTGCCCCACTCAACCTCAAAACTTTAAAACTGCAATCGCTGCGCTAACGCAAAAGCAAGAGCAAAAAAAAAGGTAGCATCTCTTCGATTGAGCGAGTCATCCTTAGTGCAGGGGCCATGCTAATCTTCTCTGTATCGTTGGCGCCGCTGCGCGGCGCGGCTCGCGAACAGTGGCAGCTGGCTCGCTGACGCTCGCCGGCTGCTACTGGTGGTCGTCCTGGAAATGCGATACAATCCGGCCGCATTGTAGAAGTATCTGCATGATAGCAGCTGGTGGCTGAAGTGAAGGAGAGACATGGAGGTGCACGCTTGACGAGGGAGCCTGTATGCCTTCAGCGTACTGAGCTATGTGTCGAAGAAGAGAGTCGAGTAATAAGTGTATTGAGGTGAGGTCGAAGGCAAGGTCTTGTTCGGCAGTAAACAAGCTCTGCGCCAAAGAGAAACTGCGTTGGTGCAGAAGGAAGCAGCGTGGGAGTACTCCTTCCACCACTATGCAACGAGCATCGTGGACCCAGCCCCAACTCTCAAAGATTGGTGCGCGCTGCTCATCTCATTAGCGCTCTCTAGGATAGCTTTCGAAACGCCTCCGGCCACATTTCATAAGTGTTTCTGGCACAGTATCTGATCCAACACGTGTTTTTGCATTGCCGAATGCCCGCTGAGGTAGCTTCGCTGCTGAACAGATCAAATCACCGCATCCAGACATATGAATGGTCCATTCTCTACAACTGGCCTTTGATTTGCTTCGATGAAAATAACTTATAGAACACGTCTAGTGCCGTGTTGATCTGGGAATGAGCGACATGCATGTTGATTCTCGAAAATTCGCCTTGTGACCTCCCCATCTCATAAAGCGCGTTGACAACGTCGTGTATAGCTTCAGGGCACAATTTCAAGTTCAGGAATCTGGTACACCGTAATGTTTATATTGAATGCATGTATCTACTGATTTGTGCCTTGAAGAGTTCGTTGCTTGACAAGCAAGCACATTGTAGAGACATTTGAGTGTCTTTGAACTCAGCAAGACGCCTGATGCACTTATTAACCGTTTTTTGGATCACCTCCGGCCTTTGAGGTCCGTTTGAAAGACTCGAAGCATATGCAGTGCAGTGCTCATTCGGATGTCGACTTGGCCGAACCTTTTGAGCACCTCCAAGCGTCACAGGCGACGCTCACTTGTACTGCATGCACAACTCCAGGCTGTCTTGCGCCACCTCTTCCATGATCCTCTTGGCCTCTGCGACGAGCTGATGGAGCTCAGTTCGGAACTTCTTTCCAAGCGGTGAGTCGTTCTCCTTTCTCTTCTTCATGCGCTCGAAAGCGTTGTGTGCCTTCTTGAGAACCTCGTCGACATCGGTTCGAAGAGTCTGGCTCACTTCGTCCATGATCTTGGAGGCATCCTGCTCGACCCAGCCTGAAATGTACGAGTAGGGGCCTTCGGGGCCAGGGATGGCTTCCCTGAGGTATGCGCAGCGGGCCATGAACATGGTGCTGCCTGAAACGAGTTGTTAGCATGTGTGAAGCAAGAGAAGCGCGGGAATTGACACCTTTACCAGCTCCTCGCGTTGTGTATGCTGCCTCATAGAAGTCGATCATCGCGGTAGGGAAGTAATCGTCCTCCCTGAGTTTGTAGGCATTCAGGTGAATTTTGCTAAGAAATGTAAGCTTGAATATGTGCTAGTCGAGAAATATAAGAACTTACACAAGGCGACTGTGCAGGTCTTTGCTTGCTACTTCGACCAGCCGAGTGAATTCAAGCTCGTAAATCTTTAGATTGTCTGAAAAGCAAATCTTGTAGGCATCACAAGCTAGGGCCGTGGGGTCATCTGCAAAATTGTCAGTATGAAAAGGTAATGTAGGGAATGAGAGTTTTACTCTTCAGTATGTGGTTGAGGTCTCGCAGTGCCTCTTTGATGGTTTGGGCGGCCTCTGCCTTGAAGTTTTCTACTGACTTATCGAGCAGACTTCTGAAGGCTTGATCGATGACGGGCCGTACTGAAGACATCAGGTCTTCGTTCCAGTTCATGTAAATGTTCTTTTTCTTCTGGACGTATACACCTGTCTTTTATCAGTAGATGTTCAGCGAATGAGATGTTTTGAAGTGTTGGTTACCTTTCTTGTTGGTGACGGCTCGGTGTGTCGCCGCGTTCTTCAGATAGTTAGTGCACAGTTGCGAAGTTCGAATGCCACACAACACACCAAACCTTCCCATTTGGTGAGACACTTCAACGCATGCTTGTCAAACCGAGTTTGCACAGTATGATCGGCGAGCTCATCTTCAATGGCCTTGATGTCCGTAGTTTTGAAAGCAGTGGCCAGTGCGTCGATCTTTGATGAGATATTCTGGAGGCGTTAGCGCACTGAGTTACTTCAGGAAGTTGTAACTCACATCGCGAGATTCCCGAACAACTGCTGTTAGATGCTTGACCCTGGCCATTGTGGTCGTACTACAGGACATCTGGATCACGCTCAACAATGTCTGCATGGAGACTTTGATGAAATGATCTAAGCTCGCGGTTCTTCCTCTGGATGGTAGGGAATAGATGTGCGAGCACAATGCGGGTATTTGAGTGTCATCGATAGACATAGTCGGCACGGTCTCTGGGCTTTCTTTGTCGTAGCCGCGTAGGTGTCGCATGAACATTCGATTGGACACACAGAAGACGGGGACATTGGCTTCATCACCCGTATCTGCACGGTAGTTCTGCGCGATCACTCGAGCAACCTGCTTGCTCCGAAATGCGATGCGCACTTCCTTTCGCCTAGAGCAGTTAGCTTTGTGCAGCCCTTTCTAAAGTCTGGACTCACTCCTTCTCGAGCGCGATTTTTCGCGAGAGCAACTTCTTTTTCTGCGTTCTCAAAGTTTTGTTCGTTTTGCCTCTGTTGTTGATCTTGTGCCGGTCCATATCGTTTCCAACGACTTTCAACCTCGTCTCTACGCTCGTAATCTTTGCAGCGATGCGAGCCAGTTGTTCCTCAGCAGCTGTGTCCATGACCAGCGTTGAACCGCCTTCATCGTTTAGATCCTGTATTCTGCGTCAGCACAGAGGACTGTAATGCCACCAGCATCGAACCTACATCAGACCGTGTGGCAACCAAGATAACGCTTCCACTGCGCCTTCGTCGGAATGCATCCATGTACTGCTGGCGGAAGCCGATATTGTCTTGCAGGCGGTCAATCTTACCGACAACAATGGTCATGTCGCACTGTTGCAAGTATCGAGACGCGTTGTCAATCCGGAAATAGTTGACGTCGGAGCCGCCAGGCACATCAACGATGATGACATTCTGCTTCAAGATGGGCGAGCTGAGGGTTACGCTGCAGGCAAGTCAGCAAAAAGTGCTTTTTTGATGACATATATGGACGTACTTACCGAACTATCTGCACTAATGGCCAGGGTGTGAATCTCAACGGTCGATCTCGGAAGCTGGCATTCTGGCACTCCCGCGTGAAGGGATGATACATTTCAGTAAGTTCTTCGGGGGTTGAAGAAGTGAAGTGTACAGAAGTCTCGCCATCCTCGATAAACATGCGGTGTATGTCCGTCGTCCAGGTCATCAATTGCTTGATAACTTTGGGATCTTCGGCAGATGCGGCAGTGCTCATGAAGGTCTCTACGCTGTCGAATCCGAGGCGATCTGCGAAGAGTTGATTGAGGCAGTCTCGAGCAGTGGCCATCTGGCTTAGCTCTACATCGTCCACGTCGTCTGGGTCCTGGAGTTGCTTCTGTTTCACATTGAACCATTGCTTGAATAGATCGGTGACTAGCTTTCGACACATTTCCAGGCAGTAAAATTGTACTTCTGCTGCGAAAGGAGCGGTTTGGGTGGAAGGACTCTGCCGGAATTCAGTGATGACGCAAGTACAGGCCCCGCCGCCATCGCTCTGGAATTGAAATTAGCTACCACTGAAGAGTTTTGTAGCTGTGCATACCTCGATAGTCAGGTTGAGAACGCCGAGAAGGGCGTTCAGCAGGGCCGATTTACCAGCGCCAGTCTCACCAGCAACGGCCAACTTGACCGCGTCCCGGTAGGGAATTTTGGTGCTTTTCACGACTTCGTTCCAGAGGTAATTGACTTCTTCATCATTGTATCCATTGCTCCGGGCGGCCTTCATAAAGTCTTTGAAGACCTGAAGCGTGCTCAGAGCGATATCTTCGGTCAGGCTGAATCCCGGGTGATAGATCGGTAGCTTCGGACGCTCCAGTGAGTTTGGGTCGAATGCCTGAATCTCGTCGCCACCGTCTTCACTATCTGCATCATCGTCCTCATCGCTGGAGTCGGTGTCCATGTCTGAAGCTTCAGCAATGTTAGTGAGTGTGTGTCAGAAGAACCGTATGACATACCTTTGCGCTTCATGCCTGCGCCTGCAGAAGTTGAGCCCTTCTCGATGGGCTGGCCTTGATATTTGGGATCCCATCCCGCCATCTGAGCTCTGGCCATATCTTCGATGTCTCTGAGCTTCTGCACAAAATGCGGAGTCACTTCTTCTTCAGCTGTACCAACCTTCTCAATTGTCATAACGGGTGAGGATGGAGTTGGCATTTGGTCAACAACTGCGACAAGGACTGGTGATGGCGGCGTCGGCATCCGTTCCTGAACGGGGGTGCCAGGTATGGTTATGACCTCTGGCTCCGTCTCGATCATCTCCATGGCGGTAAGGTGCTGCACTATTGTCGTCGGAAGCTCAGGCTCAAACAATGGACTGGTGTCTCTGTCAGGCGTTGGCGTCGATTGTTGGAGATCCTCCATGGTGGTCGCCGATTTCAGTGTGAGAAAGAGGGTTGTAAGAATGATGGAGGCTTGAGGCAATCCGGGAAATACTTAAGTTGCTTTGAAAGCGAGCTAAGACTTCCTACAAGGTGGGTTTGGGCGCCATCGTGGGCCACCGCCATGCAGCTGCTTCAGGTAAGAGAAGATCAACTGCTGCAACCATAGTGCTTCGAGCACCACATGAGTGGCAAGCCGCCTCAATGGACATCTCCGAAGTCCAACTTCACTGATACATGGTTGAGATGTGAGTAGGGCGTTGTGCGGTTAAAATAGTAGTGAAGCGTACCGAGATACTCCTGTAGTATGCAATCGGGTAGTCGCGTTTACTGCAATATGTACCTGTACCGCATAGCCGGATGCGTTTCAAACGCGAGCAAGCTTCCCGCGTTTGCTGAATCTCACCTTCCAGCAGTGTGGACTAGGAAGCAAAGTCGAGGTGACGTTGACTTTACCGTACCCCGAGAGTGTCTGACAGAAGAAGCAAGACGCTAATCGCTGCGGCGACCTGGGAGAGAACCACATTATGGCCAGTTTGCTGCAGTCGAATTATGTAATGGGACTAGCTGCTGCTTTTCTCGATCAACACACCCTAGATATGACGAAGAGGTACTACAGGTTATCGAGTGTGAAGGAAAGTAAACAGGATCTTGTGGGTGAACACAAAGGTTGAAGCTATACGCTGTGACGATAGGTTTGCAATGTCTGTGCAAAACGCTGTGTATAGCTTCAGGCTACTAGATCGGCTACGTGACCGCAGCTACTCGTTCGCTGCTATTACGGTTGATAAGATCACGCCGTGGCACACTTACCTGACCCTAGAACACCATTGCGCCTCCATCAACAATGATGTCCGTTCCATTGATGTATCTCCCAGCATTGCTCACCAGTGTGATCAGCGGCCCCGTCAACTCCCACGGATGTCCCATGCGGCCCGTCGGGTTCCGTCCATTCCATGTATCGCGCGCCTTTTTCAATCCCTCTCCTTCATTCAAAATTGTATCCATATATCCCGGGCTTAAGCAGTTCACGCGAATGCCGTAGCTACTCCACTCAGCTGCTAGACTCTTCGCGAGTGACAATAGCGCCGTCTTGGACGAATTGTACGCACACTGCGGCTGTGGGTAGTTTGTGTGGTGCGCAGATATCGAGGCTGTAAAGACGACGCTACCACCCGTACCTTGAGTGCGCAACTGACGTGCGACAGCTTGTGCGCACAGAAACGAGCCAGTGAGGTTTATGTCGTGAGTGCGGCGCCACTCGTCGGCGGGCATTTCGATGGCATGTGTACAGCCGACTACGCCGGCAAAACAGCACAACATATCGATACTTCCAAGAACTTTGACGCTGCTTTCGATTGCAGACGCGATTTGTTTTTCGTCACGCACGTCGACGGCTTCGGTGATGATGCGACGGTCGGGGAACTGGGAGTGAAGAAGCTTGACACTCTCAAAAGCTTGGTCCGGGTTCATGTCCCACAAGGCGAGACCTGAGGCGCCGTGTTCGAGAAGAGCTTTTGCGGCTTCGAGAGCTAGAGTCCCTGCTCCACCAGTTACTGTATATTTGTGTCAGCGATTAGCTCAAAGAACGTTGTGACATGAAGGGCGAGGTTTGTACCCTGCAATGGCGCTCACGTACTGATCGCATTGCCCTTAACCTGGAATCTATATGCTACTCGCTGAGCCGCATTCATGTTGTCTGGCGGAGGTCGAGGTGCAGTTAATGGATTCTCTGCCGTCGACAAAGTCATTTCTGGAAGCTGTCTGTTGACTAGCGACGAGCGGTCCTCCCCATTTTCCGGCATGATGTGTATTTTGCTATGGTTGTGAGAGTGTCAGAGGGCGGAAAGCGACATGAAATATGCATGGGTATCTCTGCAAACATCGGGCGAGAGACGTCCGTAGACTAGAGCTAGGATGTATTTTTGGAGCTCCGTTATGACGTCGGACTAGCTACCGTGCCCCACTTCATTCACCCCATGTTTCCACAAGGAAAGTTTGCCGCTTTGAGGTTGGAGAGCTTTGCCAGGTAGTAGGTTAGGTAGGTAAACACCTTCTGGTGTGAGCAGGCATCATTTGAGGCTTTGGAGTCGTTCAGGGAAAGTTACATTCCTTGAACGTTCATCTTTTCCAAGGATGCATGCCGCATCATAGGCCATCATGATTCGTCTCTGTCCTGTCAAACATACGTACAAATGCGATACATAAAGTTCTAGTCGTCCTCCTGCTTACACATTCGCAACTGGTCGCTTCGATACCTAGCATTTTGAAGCCTGGAACACACGACACTAACGCTCAAACGGGCTAGACGGACATCTTGACTTTGTGACTTTCGATGACTGATGTCCCCAACCTCCTCTCCACAACATTCATCTAGTCTATGATAGGCCGCGTCTTTCCCATCACACATATCAGTATTTCGAGTGCAATTGCAGCTTGTACATCTCGTGGTCCGAAAATGCACGCCGCACCGTGGCTTCCACATACATTTCGGGACGGGGTTTCTGCCATTCCTTCGTAGCAGACGACCGCATGAAGTAGGAAGTGACAGCAATGTCTAGCCGTCCCGAAGCCACGTTGTTTGCATGGAAGGAAGTCAACGATGCATTAAGGCAAAAAAACCGGCAGGCCTTACTAACCACGCCTAAACGGCTAAATGAGCCCGACAAACTTTGCGGATAGCCAACTCCAAGCAGCACGTACTGCAAAGTCAGTCAAAAGTCCATAAATAATTGCCAAGTGCGGTCGTTGTAGACGGGAAGACGTAGCTCAGTACGCGTCTTATTGTAGACATTAAATGTAAGATCTACAACTGTCGAAACAGCTCATTGCGCAGAGCTCTTCGCAACTATAGATCCTAGCGCAACGTTCATGCGGAGCATTCTGCCTGTTCCCCTGCCTGGAATGAGATCTACCTTTAATATCCGGGGAACTAGAAGGCTTGTTTGGAATAGCCTACCGTGGAGATTCGCTATATAAGGTTAGTCACGCGGCTGTTTAATTTCGGGGCACGACGCCATCCGGGTCGCCGGTGACAAGACCCAAGTATAAATGGCACCGTCATGAAGCATACGGTCCCTGCAGCTGCAGATCTAGTACCTTCTCCAGGTCATTTCTTCAAGATGACGGTCCTTGCCACTTTGGTCGCGGTGACGGCTGGCTTCGCTGCCCTGTCATCATCTTCTCCAGTCGAGGCACGAGCACCAGTTGCAGTGTCCAATGCGAATTCGTCTTTGACATTGATCTACCAGAACAACCTAAATGTCACGGATGACGAAAATCACATTGGTGCAATCATCCTCGACCCTGTTCCGCAGGCCAGTGCTGCTGCTGCGTGCGCCACGGTCAATGAGAAGCTCCTCTCCAAAGCCGCACTTCAACAACACCAGGACGACTTCAATGATGCTCTGTCTTACCAAGACTATGCCAAGTACGACGACTCTGAGGCGGGCTACCATATCGACGGGGGTGTCGTGTCCGTGGGAAATCGAGTCAGCTTTGCTTCCACCTCTGGTAGCCACAAGAGCCTCCCAGTCTTATGCACTCAGTCCGCCAATAATGGATCGTCGCAGGCTGGTCCAGTAAATGGCAGTCAGATCACTGTCGCAGCAGCCGACAACACTTTTGTCGGATACCGCAACCAGAAGTCGTTCCGCTTCTTAGGCATTCCGTATGCCGACACTCCAAAGCGTTTCGAGTACACATCAACATACTCAAAGAAGGGTCAAACTCTTCAGGCAACTGCCTATGGCTCCGATTGTGCGCAAGGTGGCTCCGGAAGCGAGGACTGCCTGTTCTTGAACATCCAGACTCCATACATCCCCAAAGCAGGGTCCAAGAAGGAACTCCGGCCGGTACTCTTTTGGATTCACGGGGGTGGATTTACTGGAGGAACTGGCAAGGACCCGCTGTTTGATGGTGGCAATCTGGCAAGTAAGGAAGATTTGGTGGTTGTGACTATCAACTACCGACTCTCCACGCTTGGATTTCTCGCGATCCCTGACACAGACATCAAAGGCAACTTCGGAATTGCCGACCAAGTCCTTGCCATTGATTGGGTCATTGCCAATATTGCTTCGTTTGGTGGCGACCCGAAAAGAATTACTATCGCTGGTGGCTCAGCTGGCGCTGGATCCGTCCGCGTGCATCTCGGTTCGCCACAGGCTATTGGCAAATTCCAGGGAGCGATCGCTATGTCGAACTTAGGAGGCGGCGTCACTCTTGGGCTAGATGGCGACTATGGAACGACATACTCAACGTACTATACCATTGACCAGTCGTACAAGGTTGCAGGCCAGCAGATTTTCGCATCTGCCGGTTGCAACAGCACCGAACTGACCACTCAGATTGACTGCCTCAAGCAGGTCCCGGCTTCGCAGATCGTAGGCTACGAAAATGTGGCTCGCTATGTAGTCCAGGATGGCAAGTATGTCAACACGCCCCAGCTCATCGTCACGGCGCGCAATACCAGCACTGCACATATTCCAGTCATCTTTGGAGTTACCCGCGATGACGGGTCCTCCTTCTCTACATATCCCAAGGCACCCATATCAAACCACTCTCAAGGTCTGCAAGAGGCGCTTGGCATCAATGCCACTTCGGCACAACGTGTCATCGACTCTGGGCTGTTCCCTCTTATAAACACCGGCAATCTCACTCTGGACTCGTTCAATGTGTCAGCACGAATCGCAACCGACAAGACGTTCCGCTGCATCGATCAAGCCACCGTAGTAGCAGGTACAACCTCAAAAGCCTTCCAAAAGGCATACTTCTACCAATTCGAGCGCACGATCGATGGTTACGATCCCAATAATCTCGGACAGCCCAAGAACGACAACCCCGAGAACCCGTATTTCCGCTTCCACGGTGCCGAGACACCTTGGATCCTGGGCACCTTGCGCCGCATCCGCGAACCCCAAGATCTCTGGTCCGTACAGCTTACGACTAGCTACTTTGCTTCTTTCATTAGAAGCTATGACCCGAACCCGAATCTGCGATACCTCGACCAGAGAGGCTACGACAAGGTGATTGAGGGTGTGACTAGGTACGGTCAATGGGAACAAGTCAAAGGTGGAAAGAAGACTGGGGACGAGCTACGACTACTAGACTGGCCTAGTACGAGCGCAGCTTTCAAGGATGTGGAGCAGTGTGCGTGGCTTGGATATCCGCTCGACTACTATCTCAAGGGCGGTATCTAGAAGCACATATATATGCCAGTAAAACATAATGTCATCATGCTATTGTTGTTACAACACTCTCTGCTGGGACCCACACAGTCCTCTTGAAAATGTCAGCTTTGACGCATGTCTCGTGAAGCTGTGCAAATGATTGGTGCGAAATAATACAGCAGATTTTAAAACTCAAGATTACTGGCTTTTCGTGTTCACTTGATTACACGAATATGCCAAGGAGATAGTAGACTAATATAGATGGGCGGGCGTCATTGTACAGCAGGATGCATTAGGTACGAGGTAGGCGAGGCAAGGGTATATAGGCAATTGATCCGCAACTCGGGATGTCGAGCAGTGTGCAACCCTACCATCGCTAGTACCAGTACCAATACTCAACACTCCACGATGTACCCCACAACGCTCATCATCGCCTGTTTCGCAACGTTAGCAAACAGTGCGACAGTAATACCACCCAGCACCTGGAACTACACATACCCATGGCCAGTCCAATACCACAACATAACATCGCAGCGCCTCGACCTCTCAATGGCCTACATGGACGTCGCCCCCACAAACACCACATCTAACAAACCCAACGCCATCCTCCTCCTCCACGGCAAAAACTTCTGCGGCGCAACCTGGAAAGACTCCGCCCGCCGCCTCTCCGCCCGCGGCTACCGCGTCATAATCCCCGACCAAATCGGCTTCTGCAAATCCTCAAAGCCACCGGCGTATCAATTCTCCCTGCAGCAACTCGCATTCAACACGCAGTCGCTCCTGCAATCCCTCGGTATAGCGAGGACGAAGGTCCTGGGCCTCCATGGGCGGCATGCTCGGCGCGCGCTTCGCACTCATGTATCCCAACACGACCAGCCACCTGATCCTGACCAACCCGCTGGGCCTCGAGGATTGGAAAGCGCTGGGCGTGCCATACCGCACGGTTGATTCGCTGTGGGGGGATGAGAAGGCGACGACGTATGCGTCGATTCGCAAGTATCAGCAGGCTACTTACTATGTCAACACGTGGAAGCCCGAGTACGATGTGTGGGTCAACATGTCTCTCTCGCCGTACCAACTCGCGGGCGAGAATGTCACGTATACGTATAATCAAGCGCAGGTTACTGAGGCGGTGTTGCTGCAGCCTGTGGTGTACGAGTTTCCGCTAGTTAAAGCAAGAACGCTGGTCATGATCGGCACGAAAGATAACACGGCGATTGGCAAAGCTTGGAGTCTGCCAGACGTGCAGAAGATACTGGGGAATTACTCGGTGCTGGGGAGGAGGACGGCAGATGCAATTTCTGGTGCGGCTCTGGCGGAGTTTGAGGACTTGGGGCATTCGCCGCAGATTCAGGATAGCAAGAGGTATCACGAGGTGCTGCTTGGGTGGTTGGAGAAATCGGATTGGTAGAGAGTATTGGGGTTGTCTAGGAATATGTAAACGCCGTGTACAATGCAACTCCAAGAAATCGCGTCGCTACGTCAAAAACAAGCGCTCCAAAACGTCGTCTGCAATGTTCATGCCACGGTATCAGACTCCTCGTGCGAGAGTAATCGAGTAATCTCAGACGGCCTGTGATGATCTGCCCTCCGGAAGAATGACCTTCCAATGCTATTGTTCCTCCAAACTTCCACTCTTCGCGCATATTGGAACGCCCAGTGCCAGACAAGGCCAGAGATGAAACCTACAGCGTCGTTTCTGAAGGTCAGCAATGCTGCGACAGTGACCAGCATTACCATCCACCGCTCTCTCCTATCTCGCTCATCTAGGGTCTTCAATCGCTTGCCGTCCCATGATTGGTCTCCGCTCAGTATTCGAAGATCACGCGCATCCGTGTTAACACTCTCGCCGACCTTTGCAAGCTCGACTCCAGCTGCGATAACAAGGACGCCGAGGAGTGACTTAGGGATACCAGAGAGAACGTTCACGATGACGTCGGAGTTCCAGAATGCGATGATTCCGAAAAAGAGCTTAAGTGAGCCGAGAAAAATGATACTGAAGCCACTACGTGCGCCAAAGCGGTATTGACCAGCAAGACCGCCTGAGCCATGGCACACTGGCATTGCACCGAACCAGCAGCCAACGAGGTTGATTATTGCGACCGACACTCCCAGCTCGGTCACCGTTGGTGCAGCCGGGTAGGGAGGAGATGGAAAGAGATCGGACGCAAGTGCCGATGCTGCGATGACCGAGTTGAGGAGTGTGAGGGGCAGCTGACCCAAACTTGCAGTTGTCGTTGCTTCCAGGAAATCCTTTGCAGAGGGGTGAACAATGGGTATTGAATAGGGATGCATGTTCGCGGAATCATTCGCGGGTCCAACGAGGGAGAGGAGTACGCCTACTCCAAACACAATCAAGGCATACGGCAGTCTCGGGTACGCATGCGTGAAGAGCAGCATTGCGACAGCCGCTACCACCCAAATCAGGTTGTCGCCCCACCAAGGTCCCGTCCAGGTCAAAGGTGTCAGCATCTTTGAACTAGCGCTCAGACACAGCGATAAACCTGCCCCGACCTGAATGCCTTTCACCACTGGGATCGGTGTCACCCTGTTCGCCCAATTAATTAGGCCCGTAACGCTGAACAGTCCGACCAGCCCCGCGACCACAATACCAGCTGCGGCATTCTCTTCAAGCGTGAATTTGCGGGCTATGGCGACCGCCGCGATGGCCTTCATGGGCTGCACGGGCAGAGGAATACCAAACGAGGCTCCAGTAAGGATATTGGCGGCTCCCGTGAACAGCAGTGTGGACGGCAAAGATATCGAATTCGTAACGACCAGCGCGGTTGTGAGCGGGAGTAGCGTTCCCAGATCCCCCAAAGACCCCGAAAGTTCGGCTAGTGGTTGTGCTTTGATAGTGTCGATATTATGCAGCTGTATGCGCCGCAGCCGCGGGATCGGATTTGACAGAAACCACATGGTTTCTCCAGAACCCCACAAGGCGTTCGACAGACCGTTGAGTAGGAAAGAATGAAGAGAGAAGAGAGAGGGGTTCAGGAAATAGGTACCATGATAGGCATCGATGAAGCGCACCAAGGATGAGCGGTGTCAAAAGGTGGGTTGTAAAAGCGCACGGGACCCGGGACGATCGATGACTGACAGCTCCATAAGCTTCGCAGCCACGCGAACGACGTCACGAGGGAGGTTCCGCAAATGCTTGCACACGTGGGGTCAGATTGACAACACGAGCAAACTGCTAAATAGTCAGTAGTGCGTAGCAGCTGGTCGGACTATGAGGGGTGCTATTTAGCGCTGTAATCAACGAGTGGGACGTGGAGGCGCTGACGTTCTGACGTTGCGTGTTGTACTGGCTGCGATCGACAGTGAGAACCAATCCTGCCCGATAGAGAAGGTCCGGCAGATTGTAGTGCAGCAAAGGGGCACCGAAGGGCAGCCGCGTTCGATGGTTTGATTGCAAACCTGCCCGAAGAGGAAGTTTCGGGTAATAGTGGCCCAACCCAAGACCACGATCGTCTTGACGATCTTACGGACCCTGTGACACAGTTGCAGCGAGTCATTCTTCGCTTTGCAGTTGGGATGATTGCGCACTCTGTCTATACTCAAGGTACCATTAGAGAGCGACTTTCAAATCATGTTGCAGGCTGAATAGACTCAATGTATTATTGGTACACTGTGAGGCGCTTATAAGACCTTGAAGTTATACAGCTACTCATTTCATACCCAAACCAGTTCGGGCCCAGCAGGTCTCCATATCCTCGAGAAGAGTGATAAAGCTATCATCCTCTAGGCTACGGAAAATTAACTCATTCAAACCAGCCCGACGAGTGTCTTCAGGTTGCATGGCATAAGCGTCGAGGCCATCCACCTCTGCATTGGCTGGAGGTCGTGTGTGAGAAGTTGGCGGGGTTGACAGCGTTGGCGGCATGACATATGATGAAGCCCTCTTGTAGGACAATGGCGAAACGTTAGAGCTTGAGCTCGACGCTCGGTTTTCCTGGTCATCGTATATAGGTATTGGCTGATCTTGGTTCGGAGTACGAGGCGGTCGCATCCATGAGGGCTGCTGTTGAACACTATCCACAATGGTGGGTCTCGGAAGTGGGGACAGCTCCATCTCCTGAGTAGCGGCACGGGCAGAGGCTGGTCGTAGACTAGTGACCCTAGCTGGTAGGGGAGGCGGGCCCATCATGGTCGAGGGTCGGCTTGACGGGCGAGAGCCATCGCTTCCCGCTGATCGTGGAAAGGGCAATTCACGTCGAGGTGGTAAGACGGCTTCAGCAGTATCAGGGCGACCGAAGAGCATGCCAGTCTCTGGGCGATCGTTGGATGTGTTGTGTTCAACATCAGTACCTGTTGATGGGCGACCATGCGAAGAATGCATAGCAACTGATTGACCTAGGGCCGTCGATGTTAGTGAGGCTGGCCTCGCAAAGTACTCCGGAGGCTGGAGGGCTCCCGAGAACGATGTGCTTGTATTAAGAGCATTACCAACATGACCGGTGTAAGCAGATGATGGCCGGTTGTGAGAAACTTCTTCTAAATGCGACTCAATCGATGTAGGTGCGTTGAGCGCAGTGTATGGACGATGTGAGATCTCGGCCAGCCTAGATGGAGGACAAGAAAGCGCTGTGGTCTGCTCTGCCGCTCCATGGGGAGGCTTGGGCGGGGTGGGAGCGACTGAGGGCTTTTTGCTTGATGAAGTGCGCGACTGGCCCGCGTTGGTCGCCTCCATGTGCAGGCCAAGCTGAGAGAGGTGCTGATAGGCAACGTCATAGTCGCTGTCGTGCTTGAACTTGAGCTGAAGTCTGCGTATCTGTACAACCGTGAGCGCCGATATGGATGTCTGAGAACGCTGCCAACCTTCTTGTCAGGCAGATGCCAGCTAAGTGCCAGGAGAGGACATCGGACAAGAGCCGAGATTGGCAGCTTGTCACGCTTGACCTCCGCACCGTGCTCTCGCAACGTTCTTTCTAGGTCGTTACCTTGATTGACGAGACGCTCAATCTCGATCATGTGCTAGATAGGTAATGCGTTAGCTATATCTTGAAGACCACGCTTCCTGGCTCGAGCACTATGAGGATAGGCCCAGTGAGGCTCTTACTCTGACACGTGTGCCCTGCACGACCTTGAGCAGCTGGGCCGAGCTTCCGTGACCATAGTTGTCAAAGACCACGACAAGATCCTGCGTCTGGTGAGTCCAGCTGAATTTGGTCTCACTCGGCTCCGCATCTCGGGCTTCAGAGATCTTTGCCAGAGGGAGCGTAATCATGTTGGTTAGCGAGTGATGGTGTTAGTGCGTATGATCAATAGCTACCCTCGAGCTGAGGGGTGATGAATGATGGCTCTCACCGAGCTCACAGTGGTCGTGAGACTGGGTGAGGTGAGGTGGAAGAAAGATGGCTTGTCGGACTTGGGAGGGAAGTCGCGACCAGGATGGTCACGTGGCAATGCGCTCGGACCCACATCGGCGCGCGAAGTTAGGACCGGGAGCGTTGCATTCTGGTGTTCATCCATCATCGCGACCGAAGCGCGCCGCGCATTCACCAAAAAGACAGTCGCCCATTGCGCCAGGCACCCCACCCGTCCCGTGCATGTCTCGCGACAAACATCGCACAAGCCCCGGGTAGACGCGACTTAGCAAACATGGCGCCAAACAAACCGTGGGATTCCGCCGAACACGCCCAAGAACACGCGGAACTCCTAGAGACATTGGAGAAGTACCACGAGAAGCGCGGGTAAGTTTTGCACTGCAAGTCTTGCCTGATTGCGCCTGTTGACGCAAAGCCAGCACTGTCTTGGAGCGCGAACCCAGGGTCGGCAACAAGAACATCGACCTCTTGCGCCTGTGGAAGCGCGTCAACGAAGAGGGCGGATACGACAAGGTTTCCGACACCAAGAACAACAAACTCGCCTGGAGAAGGATCGCGGGTGAATTCTTGCCCAACGGACCCAGTCTCACCACACAGGCATTCCTGATCAAGTCAATCTACTACCGGAATCTGGCGTACGTCTTGCGCAACAGCGTTGGGTCGCATTGTGTACTAATCCTGCTGCAGAGCATACGAGATATCCACAGTCCACAATCGCGAACCGCCGCCGAAAGAGATCCTCGAGGACGTGTCTGCAAAAGGCGGAGACCTACTCAACCGGACCGTCGAGAACTTCTTCCCACACGGCAGCCGCGAAGCCGAGCGCTTGCGCAACGGCGAGGAAGACTCCGACGACGACGACGAAGAAGGCGACATCAAGAAGACGCCCAGAGACGACAAGATGGACGTCGACGACCCCGGTAGCCTGGGGCGCTCAACGAGATGTATGCCAAACAATGTGCTGGCTGCCATCACCCTTGCTAACAAGACGCCCTAGCACTTCGCCATGCGCCTCCCCAGCGCGTGCTCTTCCAGCCCGAAGTCTCGACCCGTCAGACACGCCAATCCGCCGGCCACAGCTAACCCCATGTCAACGGCTACGGTACCAGCGCAGCGGCCACGACCATTGCAAATTACGAGCCGCGCGCGACACTGCCAGCCAACATGAAGCAAGTCATAACCCCCTCGAACCAGCTGGACAGTTACGTGCAATCGCGCAAGAAGTACATTCTCAACAAACGGAACAGGCCTGTACCACCCAAGGGCATGATGCTGCCAGGCACAGGCTTCCCCGGTCCCAACATCTACATCCGCGCTTTACACGCACTGCGATCGAAGCAGCCCGAGGAGGAGGCCTATGCGCTTCACCACCTGGTCAAGATCTCCCACGAGCGAGGCGACAAGTACCGCTTTGACCAGTTCCCGGGGCTTGCTGAAGCGCTCATTGGGAAAGTCATCGATGTTGGCGCATTATTCTACGACGTGGCATGGGACATCTCCTACTCCGAAGACGAGTTCGACAAGCCCGAGGTCCTCAATGGCCTGTCTGGCACCAGCGATTTGCTGAAGCGTATTCAGTCGCTCCAGACGCTCGACGTGCATGATGAGCTGCTCCCGGAAGAGACGGCGAAGGCTCTGAACATGATCAACGAGGCGGCTTTGATCATCCGCAACATGGTGATGCTGAAGGAGAACGCCCTGTTTGCTTCCATGATCCCCTCAATACGGGATATGCTCGTCATAATTCTCACCCTGCCAAAGCATCCAACCGTAGTCGAGCTGCAGCACTATGCGCTCGAAATCTCGGAACAATTAACAAAACACTGGGAGCTGGGCGCACAAGATCCTCTGTATCGCTCGTTGTTGGCGCAAGTAAATTCCGACGACCGCGGCAGAATCATAACATCATTGCGCGCTTTAGCACGGATAGCCATGAATCTCGACTCCACGAACAAGCTCTCAAACGTTCCAGTAAAGACCTTGCAGTCGATCTGCGACTGGCTACTGGTGGAGGATGAAGACCTGCGCATAGCTTGCCTGGACTTCTTGTACCTGTTCACCGGCTTCCCGGATAACGTAGAGACTCTAGCTCATGAGGTCGATATTGAGAGCGTGGTCAATCAGCTCGTCCGCATGCTCCAGTACGGCGCAATTGCCTACGAGGAGCGCCGGAGCGCCTCAAAGCCGTCCAAGTCTGTGCAGTCGTCAGACAGTGCGCCAAAGCTATCTTCAGCCATTATCGAGCATCTCGTATCGCTAGAGGAGCCAGAGCGCAGTTCGCAGTGGCTCAAGACATGCTTCGAGGAAGACCTGACTGGCGAAATCACCCAAATACAGCTGTGGTCGGCTTACAATGCAGCCTTTTCCGAGGCCGTCAGCAGTAACACGGCGACACATCGGGCTCTCATGCCTGCGAAAGACTTCATCACCAACGTTTCTACAACATTCACTGGCGCATCTGCTCAAGTGCTGACAGTCGGCGGCCAGCCGAAGTACACCATCAGAGGCATTCGACCACGATCAGTGCCTGTAGACCCGCATACGAAGAAGCCATACATGCGCTGCTGCTGGCACCCTCCGTCGCTCCTGAACGGGCTCGCAGACACCAAGCACTCGACCCCGAAAATTGAGTGTGGTGAATTTGCCTCGGGCGCAAGAGCGATGTGGGAACATGTTGTTAGTGTCCATCTCAAGGTTCCACGTGACCAGGAAACCGGTCAGTGGCTGCTTGAACCGAAGCCAGACATCGATATGGAGAGCGACAACATCATGACAGCCGCTGAGCCGCCAAACTACTCTTGCCATTGGGGAGGCTGCACGCGCTTTCACCCTGACGGCACCGACTCCGCGTTCGACGCTGGCCAGCACATCAAGACTCATTTGCCTGATACAAGCATAAAGCAAGCTATACACGCAAAGCATAACCGCACCCCATCAGAGTCACGACCGCTGAAAAGCTCGGCTCAAGTCAGACACGACAACTTCCAGCCACAATTCGGACAGCCTGTCGGACTGAGCAGTCTTGGTCTTGGTGGACGACACAACGGCTCTGAGAGAAATCCAGATAGGGGCAGGAGTGAGCGCCAACAGCCTCCACATCAACCAGCGCCCAACTTCCGATACTACAATACCGCTACCGATGAAGCCAACGATGCCGCTGGCCTACCTCTGTCATCCGTGCTTGTCCTTCGAAATCTGGCCCGCCAACTCAACAAGATCCCGCCTCCATCGTCTGTGATCGAGATCGATCCGCAATCACCAAACCACAAACGCACCTTCAGCGAGAGCAGCCCGGACCAACGACGAACCGCTGGTGGCAAGAAACCCCGTCTCAGCGATGCGGCGCACGAGCAAGCCAGGGCAAACGAAGAGCGCGAAGAACAGGAAGCTAAGAGCACCGGATGGGTTCCCCGTGTCTTCGCCCCCGTGAAGGAGCAACTCGCATTCGTAGCCAGCCACAATCTCACCCTCAGAAACTACATGGGCGGATTGTTGAAGGCGATCGCCGAGGGCGGTGGCTAGGTGCCACACTCCACTCAAAAGCTGGAGCAGAAGGCGTTGGGGAGTTTTGTTTCGGCAGCGACATTCCGATCTAGGTCGGATGGGTTGTAAGATGTGAAGGGCCTTGTGCATGCGACATAGATACCTAGAGCTTAGCTTAGTGCTGCGTTTTACTGAGGGTTTCGTGGTATTTGAACATTTTTTGAAGTCGGGGTATTAGTGGTGTGGAGATGAGTCGTCGTCGACCATGACCAAGTGAGCGATGCTGCCTTTGTAATGCGATAGTGGACACACCTCTAGACTGTGACATGGCATTGTGATGTGATAACAGGTACGAGGGACTCAAGTGCAAAACTTCTTGACATGTACGCTGTGAGAGGAATAGGCGGTAATGAAGCTGCACGCCAGAACTCAGTAGTTTCAGTTCAAGTGGCGAGTTGCTCCAGTGTCTAAGAGTGTGTTTTCTTCAGCACTTTCTTGGTGATTTTCTAGGCTTAATTTGAACTATAGTGAGGTTAATTACATGTTGAGTAATGAGAGGGCAAGGGTGAGGACTTACAGTTGGTTGATCACGTCGAGGCAAGGAAAAGTGTCAGATGTGATATCAGAATAACCGTGTCTCCATATTGTTCGTTGTCACCCGCGTCATCGTGAAACCAAAGGTACTAGGTGTGGTAAGAATCGGTGCGAGATGTGCCTCACGATCTTGAGCACTAGCTATAGGCAGGTTAATCAAGCCGTCCAAGTTCAATCTTTGTCCGGGCCCTTTGCAACGTATGTATTAATCAGCCACCGAGTCTATCCAGACATGCGCATGAAACGATTACATTGTTCTCTTACAGTAGGTTAGATTTAGCAGACCGCGAACAGATCATTGCTATACTTCGTGAAGGTAGACAGACCAGACCAAGCTACACAGATATTCCCCCCAAGGCAAACACCAGCATCCAG
>Ga0265780_10001791_pt1 | contig 29792 bp, 26 predicted proteins | sample P1T30metagenome_FD_192432 | JGI IMG/M metagenome (GOLD analysis project Ga0265780, IMG submission 192432) | Plant litter microbial communities from East Loma Ridge, Irvine, California - P1 T30 | ecosystem: Environmental > Terrestrial > Plant litter > Unclassified | place: USA: California... | reverse complement strand
TTGCTTTGTAAATGCTTATTTTATTTGTTCTTTTACCCTGATGCAAAGAACCAAAAGATCAGGATTTAAAACTTTTACGCTACCAATTGAACCTGCGCTGAAAAGTTTAAAATTGATTCCCGTTGGCAGTCTAACCACTCCGTCAGGTTTGCACGGATTGGGTTATTGGTTTTTAATCCAATATTGCAGCCGCACTTCGGGCATAAAACTTTGGCTCATTATTGCTTATTTTTTATTGGTTTCGCCGAACCATAAATGGTTTCTCTGTGGTCTATCCTTTTCAATATGCTTAACGCTAAAGTTTTCAGGTCGTTTTTTATTCGCAGTCGATATTGTTATTCTGCATTCATCATTATTTTGGGATTTAATTATACTTTCTTTAAACTATTCTCTTTCCCGGGTCGCCAAACTTCAGGGCAAGGACTTTTTATTTTTTTTCCTTTCCAGGATCAGCCACGCGCCATCCAGCATTTTGATGAGATGGAGATACGGACCGACAATATCACGCTCCGGTACATTATTAAAGGTTCCGAGCGAGAAATACACCACATCCGACAGGAACTCTTCAAAGTCCTCCAGGCGGTACTCTTTAAAGGCATTGCGGAAGACTTGCACCGGGTCCCGGTATTCTTCCTCTGAAAGCGAACCCTGCATCAACAGACTGCTGTGCTCCGGAACGCTCTCCCCTATCCATTTCCCAACTTTCTTCCTGAGGCACCACCCTGCCCTGATAAACGACCGCAGCGACTGGTGGAAGTGGAAGACCACCGAAGGGTCTTGAGGAATCTGCGTTTTCCCCTGGACCGCGTACTGCATGATCCGGTTTAACCGCTCCTTCGCTGTTGCCAGGTCATGGAACTGGAAAAATACCTCCATCAGCGGAAGTGCAGAATGTTTGTTCCGGCCGGACCAAAACCGGGATTCTAAGTCTATGCTGTTCTTTTTCATAGGTTCTGTTTTTTTTAATTTAATGGGTTTCCTGGCCACAGGATTTATGGACTTGAAAGCATAACTTTCCTGAGTGCCTTCTGGTTTGAAAAGGACATGATATAACCTTTGAGCAGTGACCGAAAGACACCGGAAAGCATTGATATAAATGAAATTTGTGTTTTTATAAGCTTTAATTTAAAGCCGCAATGGGTTGTACACCCCATTGTATCGTGCAGTCTGATACTGTATTTTAAAGAAGCGGCTTAGGATTAATTGTAGAGAAAAGCGGACAACATTGTAAATAAAAACGGCGTGGAACTCTACATATCCGCTCCGAGGCACTGGTATACCTATAACAACAGATAAGAGAGCCCACGCCTAGGTCGTGAGCTTCTGCTTATACTCTCGTTGTTATTTGAAAATTACCAGTTTTCGGAAGCGAGATTCTAAGCAATAGCTTCTATTATTCGTTGAAGTATCGCAAAGCTACAATACTGTAGCTTCTTTTGCAAATATAGGAATTTTTACAAATACAGGACTATAGTCCTTAGTTTTTTTATATGAATTTGCATCAATTTGTATTTATGCATGATTCATTAGACCAGATTGAACAGTATATTATAAAAAGGATTAAAGATATCAGAGAGGAAAAAGGGATAAGCCAAACCTCTTTATCATTGGCTATTGGAAAAAGCACCAGTTACATTTCAGATATAGAAGCACAATCAAAAACCGCGAAATATAATATTAAAAGCTTGAATTTGATTGCTATAGCACTTGGATGTTCCATAAAAGATTTTTTACCTGACGATCCTGTACGTGAAGAAAAATATGATTTTGTAAAAGAAATTGAAGTAAAGAAAAAATCCTGATGAGAATTAAGACATTTTCTATAATGTTAAAAACCAAGAGTTTATTTAAATTTCTTTAAGAAATAATTCTATAGTAAATGATAAAAAATTCAAATACTATTTTTTACCTGTAGCCAGCATTCTTCTTTTTTTGCCCATTCTCCATACAAAGCCCCTGGTGCATTCCCTTTTATAAATTGCTCTACCTGAACCATTAGATCATAAGTTATAGTTTGCAATTCGTCAGATATGGCTTGCTTCTTCCATATTTCAAACATATCTATTTCCTTTCCTTTCTTATATGATAATAAACCAAGAGTATAGGGTACCGTAATATATCTCATGTCGCCTATAGAATTAGGTTTTATTCCGTATAACTTTTCTGCTGTCCTGAATAGAATTGCCTTTGCAATTGCTTCTTCAAAATATTTATTGTCAGGATTTTCAGTAATATTGTGTGCGATAAACTGTGCATAATTCTTTTGGCTTCCTCTTACAACAATGTGTGGTCCGATAACAAGCTTATCTTCTACATAGACTTCATTCCAGGTATTAATAAATTTTGCCAGCTCTTCTTTTGTAAAAAACTGTCTTTTAGGATTTTTAAAGTCAAATGCTTTTAGTTTCGCTTTTGTAGTTCCCTCTCTTGACCTTGCATTTCTGTATTGACCTCTGGCTCTTTCATAGAACCATCTGGTCTGATGTGAGTGACCACTAATAGGAGGAGCCCATATATTTCTGGATAATTTTTCAAGTTCAATATGAAAGGGTGTGTTAGAACTCAGGTCAGAAATTGAAACTTTATTCTGAGTATTGGCGTATTCAGCAATACGACTCACAATTTCCGCAAAATTATTCTTATCTTTTATTATACTCAGTTTGACCTGAACTACAATATCTTTTATATCTGCCTTATCTTTCTTCCAGGTGTGATATATAGATGCTGTTGTCTGACCTCCATTTACAATCTGAAGGTCTTTTACGGATTCGATCAAATATCCTTTTTCTGTATTCTTGAGCTTTAAATCGTCAGCAGTAGCTGCAATACCATTATTAAACGCGAGAAACATGTGTGGCTCTTTCAGTATTGTATTTCGTATTCCTTTATTTATTTTTCCAGTAAATTGTAGAAAAGACCTCACATTCTGCTCTAATAGTCTGGCTCCATATTGTTCATAAACGGAGACAAGTGCATGTGCGGGAATTAAAGCCAAGTAAGACTGATATTCAGAATTATCTATATCTGCCTTGATACAAGGCACTTCAAAACCGTCCTGCTCAAAATCAATTTCAATAGGAACATATTCTTTCTCAGAAATGTTGAAAAGATAATTCAAATCAATCACTCTGAAAAAAATAGGAATCTCATTTAATTCTTTTTGTGAAGGAATTTTCCCGTTATATATACTGTCAGTTAGAATAAATATATTTATTCTAACCAGGTTTTCCCTTAGTTCTGATGAGGCATTTAAAGTATGTGCAAAGTCAAATATCTCAGATGATTCTTCCAGGCTATCTGCATATTCTCGATTATCAGCTTTTTTCAAAAAGGAAAGCAATAGTTTTGTGGCATTATCAATATCTGATTTCTGTATACGTATGGGTTCTTCCGTACACTTAAATACTGTAACAAAAAGATCAAGCGTTTCATAATTATCAGCAATAGCATATGCATTGATCTTATGACGATTTCTTGGCATGATGCTTTCATGGAAAGAAATCCTGACATCTGCTGTTTCTCCTCCGTCTGACAAAAGATCAATAGCCTGTTTAGTAAATAACTGCTCCAGAGACCCCCCTTCTCCATTCGAAAGCTGCTCTGAACGAATATCCTGTAAAAATTCCGTATAAAACTGTTTGAGTTCCTGTTGTGCCATTTACAAAAGTTTTTTTAATGTTTGCCCAGCCTCATTGTAAACCTCATTAATTAAATTATCAGGATTAAAAACAACATTTCTTTTATCTTCCTTATGCGGCATTGAAAAAATACAAATACCCTTGCATAAATCAAACAGAGATTTTTGATTTTTTCCTTCTCTGAGCTCTTCTGAATTGTCAGACTTTAAAAAACGGGCTATTGGTTTACATTCTGCATTCAACATTTTTTCTTCTCCATTGTATTCCAGCAATATTAGGTTCTCTAAAAGCTGGAATTTATATTTGTAATCGTTACCTGTGTTAGCATCTCCCTTATCAAAAAAGAGATAGATAGGGTTTTCATCCGGAACTTCAACAATAATTTGTGTTTTTACCTTATTTAGTTCTTTAAGAATAGTAAAACCTGTTTCAAGTTCTGTTTTAAATATTGGAGACCTTAAATCGTGGTGCGACAGAGGGTTCAACAATCTGTTCTTAATTCTGTTTAAATCATCAATATGCTGGAAATCTATCCCGTAGCCTTTAATCAGAGTTTCAAATTTATCTATCAGTTTTTGTAACCCCGTAAAGCCTGATTGAGAAATATTCTTAGCATTTGATTCCTTTGGCATGAAAAACCATACCTCATCATTTTGATTAATTGATAAATGCTTTTTTGACACAATAATATGACTGGTGTCATTATCTGATCTTGAAAACCCTGAACGCAGCATATTATCAGGAAGAATGTCACGTAACTTTTGTTCAAATGCCTTTCGTAAATAATTTGCACACGCCGGATAATCTCCCTGTGTTAAATAAAACCACGCTCTTTCTTCATAGCTACCTGATTTTTTGATTAATGGTCTGTCAATAGAACTACTGTGATTATCTACATAAAATTCCGTTTTTTGCCAGTCTCCAAGATATGATTTTGCGATGTTAAACCATTCCCGGTCATAGGTCGTGAGGAAGATCTGAGCATCTTTAAATGAACTGCCATCTCCAAGATCATCCGAAGTGAGTATTTTTAATAAAGGAATTCTATTAGTCATATCCAATCCAATAAAGATATCATCTAAGAAAAGAATTTTTAATTCTGCAGGAGGGATGCAAAATTGATGAGCCAGAAACACAGAGATCGCTATAGCTGTAAGACGGGCTTCGTTCAGCATATCATCATGTTCCGGCAAGTCTTTACCAAAAAGCTTCACTTTAAATGATATTGTTGGATTATTCAGTGCGTTACCATTTATTACCCCATCTGTATATTCTATCTTCAAACTGCACTCTTTGTGAAAAAAAGTTAGCAGCATATTTGCTTTTGTTTCAAGTTCATCAAAAAGAGCAGCAACATTGGTATTGTAATCAGTCAGAGCTTCATGGTCCAATCCTTTGCATTTAATCCAGAGATTTTTATAAGCTACTTTATTTTCTGGTTGTGCCGGTGCAGGAACAACCATATCTGAGAATAATCCAGCTTGTCCAAGAAATAAAGAAACCAAATCGGGTTCCTGATTATCCTGCCTGAAATGTAGTTTGAGCAAATCTCTGTAACTGATAAATCCATTGGTAATATTTTCCTGAGTAATATAGTTTGTATTACCGCCTGATTCATTATTAACCAATAGGTATTGATTACCATCAGAGGAAAACCTGTGGTGAGTGTTGTCATCAATTTCTATATCAATAAAAGGCTCTTCCGAAGTATTCCCTGCTTCATAAAACAGGTTTTTCTGAAATGGCTGCGGATTTAATGCTGCATTAAAAAAATCTTTTAAAGCCCGAAAAAGTGACGATTTCCCGCTTCCGTTTTCACCATATATCAATAAGTTCTCTCCGTTAGGGAGATCTATCGTATAACGAGACGATTCCTCATCATCATTTACCAGGAATGCTCTGTAATTGCTGATATGTATACGTTTAATTTTCATTAGTCAGCGTTTGATAAATAAGTTTGAATTCAGGAACCATATTTATGGCATAGACTGCTTTTTTCACAGTACTCTGCGGAGAATTTAGTATCTGATAATAGCTTTTTATTTGCTCTGTATCGTTATCAAATGGTTCGAGGTCTGTTAATTCGGAAAGAACACTTAGACTGTTATTTTTAAATATTTCCGGAAAATAAATCTCAAAAACTGCTACATCTAAAACGTTCATGAAGTATGAGCTTATTACCCGGTTTTCTCTTGATGTCTGATCTTGCTGAAGACGTAAAATACTTTCTACTAAGGCATTCATTGCGGGTGTATGCTGATTATCAGCAATAACAGGAAATTCTCTGATTAGTATTTCCGTTTTTTCTCCTTTTCGGTCTATATTATAGAAAGCAAAAAGTGCAGAATTGAACAATGCCAGTAAATACTCCAAAGCGAGCTCTGAACTTTGAACAGTCAGGCAATTACTATCGGCAACAAAACCGCCTTCAGAAAGTGTGAACTTCGGATCAGTATATGTAACACGTGTTATGATACTTTTCTCTTTTGTAAGTATATCTCTTGTATTTACGACCTGAAAATCAGGATAAGGTTTTGTATAGTATCTGTCAATATCTTCGGCTCTGATTAAGGGAACGCTGCCTTCTACTTGTTCAGGTACTGCAACAGTTTTTATTTCTCCTACATTATACTGTTTACTGTAACTTATGCTAGTCCCTTCCTTAAAATCAAGTGAAAGTTCTTTATTGAAGTTTTCTTTATCCTTCATCTTTCTCAGTATAAATGATTTCATTTCAGTATCTTTTTCCTTTGTTTCGACTAATAAAGGATCATCAATTTCTTCTTCATCCAACTCATCGGGATAATCCAACACTTCTTTTAAAAACTGTTCATTTACTGCATACTCAATTTTAACATCTTTTTCAATCCATGGGAAACTTACAGCCAGTCCGACAAACGGAATATCAGATAATGCAGGTTTCTTCTCGTCAGGCCAAGGGTTTAACAGGTAAATCAATAACAATCCCTGCTTTTCCGGACGAATCTCTTTGACCCTTACAGGGCTTGGTTTATTTACCCGTGACGAATCTTTTCCTTTTTCTGCTGCATCCTGCTTTGATTTTTCAAGAGAGCTCCTTATTTGTTCATCTGTCAGATCAATATATTCATGTTTTGGGTCAATAATATGCGATTTTGCAATAGTATAATGATTTACCTGTGTTTCAGAATCACTTCGTTTAGTCAACCCTACATTTATATCCTCATTAATTTTTATACCGCTTTTATCATCTGTATTATTAATCAATACTATCGTCCAATCTGTAATCACTCCATACCTTTGCTGAGCCAAGATATAATCTGACATCAACGAGACATTAAATGATGGTTGTTTGGTTTTATATGCAGACAAAAAACTCATAACTTTATCAGCATTGCCTTTTCCTCTCCATACAAAATGATTGCGGAATGCAGCTTCTGAATTTGAAATTCCATCAGGTAATCCCAGACTATTAATAAATGAAAAAGCAAGATTGTAGTTAACAAGATTTACCGGATCATTTTTTCGGAAAGAATAGGTTTCTTCAAGCTCCCCGGAATAACTAAGTTCCATGATTTTCTTATACCTAAACTTGCTTGCCGCAGTTACTACCAGTGAACCCGGATGCGTCCTTATTTTCAAACCATATTCAGCAGGGGTTTTGTCCAGATCTCCCATGCGGTCAAATTCAGCCCGCATTTCTTCCGTAGCCACTGTGATATGCTGATACCACTGGATAAGCTCATTACTCGTAAATAATCTGCACAAATCCAGATATCCTGGACGGTAGCCAAACCATCTGCCCATCTGCATCAATGTGTCGTACATTTTTGACGCACGAAGGAAATAGGTAATCGTCAGCCCTTCAAGGGTAAGTCCCCTGGAAAGTTTATTACCCCCAACTGCAATTACAGAAAGTCCGTTTTTATTATCATAATAATCAAGCGGACGGATATTTTTATGTTCAAGTCCCTCAACTTTTGTATCGCCGTGTACAGATCTGACTTCTATTTTAGCTACCGCGGGATATAGATGAGATTCTATATCCATCCAAGACATTTCTTTTATGGATGGATCTTTGACCGTTGGATTAGCTATAATATTTTTTGTAACGGGTACAAATTCTTCATTCCATAGATGTTCAAGTTCTCTCAGGAATGTATTATCATTAAATTCTACTAAACGTGCGTAGGTTTTTACCTGTTCTTCTACCAAACGGCCGATCCTGGCCTGCCATTTTATAAACCTTGTTACGTGTATCAACATTGAGTTATGTTCATTTTCCTGACCGCGGGCTCTTCTGGCTGTACATGATAAAAAGAAACATTTTATTGCTTTATTAAGGCTTGGCGGGAGTTCATCAGGTTTCTCATCATCCATTTTATGCCCATCCTTTATATAACTTAAATAGTCATCTACAGGTTCTATTAAATCAATCAATGGATAGGCCGGGTTGTCATAATCTTCAATGGATTCAATAGTCTCAATACCAAAAATTTTTTCTGGTCCGATGTAGTTAGAAGGAGCTGGTATATTAACAATAAAGTTTTTAGGAAAAATGTCTTTTCCTAAAGATAAAGGTATATTATGTACATTATAATCAAGCCCCTTTACATCTTCATCAGTATATTGCTTTATAAAAATATTTGCATAAGGAGTAGCTGTATAACCAATATAAGTACTCTGTTCAAACAATTTCAGCATAGAACGGATACAGGCATTGATTCCTGAAACATAGTTTTTACTGATGTTAATTGATGCATTATCTGCCTCGTCATCAATAACCAGCAAAGGCAGATTTTTGATCTGCTTTTTTCCATCCTCCATTGTTTCTGCCCTGGTTGCCAGCCAGCCCAGCAGATTTTTCATAACGGAAGCATTTTTCTTGATGACCAGTACTATTGGATCATTACTACGAATATTTATACCTGAAGTCTCAGAAGCCTTTCGATTGAAATCTCCATTAATTTCATTGGTAGTCAGAGAGTGTGCTACCAGATTAGGGTCAATCTTACCAACACCGATTCTATTTGTGGTTTGAGTTATACTTCGGGCTTGCTGGGTATCAAATCCCAGAAACCCTTCATCAATACGAAGCTGGGTCTGTGAACGTAAACTATTGTGAATCCCTGCTAATACAATAATCAACCTATATCCGGCATCCGCAGCTTTACACATAAGACCTATATAATTTCCGGTTTTTCCGGATTGTACATGACCTACAATTAATCCTCGTTTATCAAAAGGAATATTGCTTCCCGGTCGGATTAATCTATCAAGAATGTCATCCGTCAGATTGTCCATTTTATTCAGTGTGTCCGGAGCATAATTCTTTTGTTCCAGCAACCTTCTGTAACGATTCCAGAATTTCCATGGTATTTCTGCTTTTGCATTTTTTATCCAGGGAATTCTCTTTTTATCTTCTTCAGCGTCCAGTATACGGTATTGGTCAGAAAAGACAGTATATAGTGATTCCAGTTCTTCACGAAGAGTTGTCAGTTCATACTCAGGAAGAGAGAATAGTTTATTTACATTCTCAACCGTATTTTTTATTAAATCGGCATTCATACTTTCGGTTAATCCCGAAAGCATTGTAATGCATACATTTTTTGCCTGTTGATAATTACTCATAGACATTCTATTAATTCCGGATATTCATTAAATGGCTCAATCAGCAATAATCTGCTTTTTGCCTGTTCCGGTGTGTTAGTATTCAATAATGAATTATATACTGTTTTCAGCAATTCTTTCAGTTCACTGGAAGCCGTTGCTTTTTCAAATGGTCTGAAAAATGAATCCGGATTTTCGGACTCATTAATAACAATCAATGGAACCGGCAATGTTTCTTCCAATAATCTGATAAGCGGTTTTATAGCTTTCAGATCCATTGATGAAATGAAGGGATGTTCTTGGTTTATTTCGTAATAACGCTTTCCATCCTTTTGTTTTTCTATCCAGACTGGCTGAAAATGCTGCGTTAAGGAACTCCGTTGAACAACTTTACCTCTGTGCCTGTAAACCTCAACAGCCTGAGCTCTTACCAGAGACGCATAAGCTTTCAGATTGTCTTTTAACCCGAAAGGAGCTCTTGCAACTGATTTTTTAATATCAATCTGCCATTCTCCATCCAGACTATTCGGCAGGTCAATCATTATTCTTGCCAGTTTGAAGTGTTCTTCTTTTCTGAATAATCCCAACCATTCCCCGCTAACCAGCATTCGTTCATTCCTATACACATAAAATCCCTGTTGTGCGTTCCATCCTCTTACGCCTTCTGCATTCCTGAATTCTTCCGGTGTAAGTTTGGATTTATGAGGTAACACAAAGCCCCGGACTTTTATTTTTCCATTATGTAACGGTTCTTCAGGAAAACTTTGCGTTGCTGTATGCTGTATCAGAAAAGGATTCCATGCCTCAACTTCTCTGCCGCTGAAAAATATTTTTATTTTATTGCCTTCAATGTAGCGATGAAAAACAGTTGCAATATGTTTTTTGACACGGTCCATCATTTGCAAAAATTTATCGTAAGCTTTTTTATCATCTTTACAAATACCTTTTAACAAATAATCCATATCCTGCCAGATAACAATGGTTCCGGAAGATAAATTCTGAATTTGTTCGTTCCAGTTCCCATCTGGTAATGATGCTATCAGTTTCCACTCTTTTGCATAATGATAAACATAATCCAGATCCCATGTCCAGAAAACAGGTTCTTCTGATTGCTTCTTAGAAATGACTGTATACTTTCTGCACTGTGAGAATGAAGCTGTTTTCAACCCCAGACCAAAACGACCAAGATCATTTATATCCCGTTCTTCATTTGGATCTCTGGATCCCGGACGCATTGCGTTGATCAATTCATCATTTGTCATACCACAACCATCATCTTTTAATGAGAATGTAGTATCGGATCCTTTCCAGTCAAAATCTATCCATACATTTTTTGCTCCTGCCGATATTGAATTATCCAGTATGTCTGCAACAGCTGCTTCCATACTATATCCCACAGCTCTGAACGATTCGAGCATATTTACTGCAATTGGTGCAGCATCAGCGGTTTGATATTTTGAATAATCTGTAATCATTATAAATTCGATTTAATCTGTCGGATTTCGGTAGACGATACCGTCCAGTTCACCTGAATGACAGTCTGTAAATTTCTCTTCGGAGAAAGCTTTTCATATGGATTATTAACAACAGTAATAACCGGATCGTTATCAATATTGCTGACAAGAACGAGATAGTAGTCGGTTTTCATTATACCAGCTGTTTCCCATTCTTTACCTGTAATTAATATTCCTCCTTCATCTTCCAAAAATCCTTTAACTTCTATGGCATAAATTTGTTTATCAGACACTACAATCTGAAAATCATATCCACAACCGTAGTCTCTCATATCCACAAAGTCTTTTCCCTGAGAAATTTCTTCCTGACCAGATTTGAACCATTCTATAAAGATTTCTTCGGCCTTTCTTCCTGTAACATTCCGTGGAACATATGTCCTCTTTTGTTTCTTATTTTTTTCTTCTGGTATAATTTTCATCAGCGATTCTAAATCATCTGACACTTCGACTTCTTCTCCTTTCTCCAGAATATCCAGAACGATACTTCTGAGAGCAGGTTCGTCAATGTCCTGCAAGGCATTAATTGTATTAATTATACTCATAGTCATGGGTCTTTTGTGCCACCCTTTACGATGTGGATGAGCAACATCAAACTCATCACGTCTGAACTTAATATAATTAGGCAGTACATCAAGGGCCTCTGCTGTTTTATGGAAAGCCTCTTTATCTGTTTGGTATCCGAGGTTAGACAAAGCAGCTTTATCAAATCTTGACAAATAATATGCTACTATATGTGCACGTTTTCTATTGTTATCCATGGCTTAGCTCTTAAAAATGTAGCTCTGTGATTTCTTCATTGTTTTGTATGGGAATTTGACCAAATATTTCAGCTACAACCTCTGCTATCTGATATGCAAGGTATGGAGGAACCGCATTTCCAACCTGATGAAACTGTTGAGTTCTCCCGCCACAGAAATAATAGTTGTCAGGAAATGTCTGTACACGGGCTGCTTCTCTCACAGTAAAGCTTCTGCTTTGTTGCGGATCATAGTGAATGAAATAGTGTCCGTCTTTTGAAATATGACTTGTAACTGTAGTGGCAGGTATATCAGGCAACTGTACCCGAAAACGATCTGTAAATTTTCCTGATTCAGCATTCTCATGATCAGGCATAAGGTCTTCTCCTGCTAGTCTGTAATCTTCCAATCTTGGAAACTTACCATGCTGTTCAACATAGCGACTCGCAAACATATATCTTTTAATATCCTGAAGTAAATGTTTACGCGATACATGATGAAGTATCCCAGTAAGATTATTGTCTGAATACCAATTTGACAAAGGATGATTTGCTGGTAAATCGTAATCTTCTACCGGAATAAATTCTTCGCCTAAAGTCTCCGGAAGTATCAATTGACCTGTTTCAACTTCAAGGACATTAGAAATCAGATTATTAAATTCATTCATATAAGCTGACCATTCTTCAAAGCAATCATTTACCCTTTCATAATGTCTCTTTTTTTTCAGTTTTCCCTCTTGATCAGGCTCCATAGTAAAATGAGTGAAGCTACGGGTAATACCACTACGTATTTCAGGTAAATTTCCGATAACAGATGAAAGTGATACTTCATCTGTTTTTTGAAGAATACTTTCCGGTGCAGGAATATCTTCCCGAATTCCCAGCAATATAACTCTGTGTCTCCTCTGAGGCACTCCATGGTTTTCTGATCTGATAATGAAATCTTCGGGCTTAAATATTGGATTGCCAGTTATAAGATCATAATGATTTGCATGCTTTACCAGTGAGTATATCCGATACCTGATATGAGGCTGATTTTCATCTTCTATAACTTTTTCTGAAATGCAAACACTTACAGGGTCGGAAAGATCACTCAATATTTTACTGAAAATCTGATCTTCTTCGGTTTTAGCCGACAATATTCCCTTTACATTCTCCATTACAAAAACTGCAGGATTATGGACTGCAATTATTCGCAGATATTCTTTATAAAGACCAACTCGTTTATCTTTATTTTCATCAAGTATAATTTCCTTTCTTCTTGATCGACCTACCAGTGAATAAGCTTGACAAGGTGGCCCTCCAATTAGTACCCAATTAGCGCGATCTTCCAAAGCATTCTGTATTCTGTTATCGACTTCTTCATTTGTCAGAGCGTTAGTATCCTCTTCATCTGGTTCTCCGAGTGTTCCACAACATGCTTCGATATCAGCCGAAGCTGCTTGTTCAGGAAATCTGTCATATAATTCCTCAAGGGTAATTTCACCTCTTACAAATGCGTAATAGTCATCTGGTACCTGATTAATCCTAAATTCTCTAAAAAAGCTCCTAAGTTTTAAAGTTTGATGGGCATACGGATCTTTTTCTATAGATAATCTGATTTTGAAAACTCTTTCTTCATCGTCATTCAGAAGAGATGAAAATCCCTCCCCAAGGCCTCCAGGACCCGCAAATATGTCAATTATTGGTATCAACTTAATTTATTATTTTATGATAAAGAGTATTAAGAACATCTTCTTTGTTATTTTTCAGATCACATTCCCATACTAAAATTACTTCCCATCCTTCGTTTTTCAATTTTTGTAAACTTTCCATATCTCTCTCTTTGTTTCTATTGATTTTATTCAACCACCACTCTGTTCTTGTCTTTGGAATGACAAAATATTTACACCCTTCATGACCATGCCAAAAACAGCCATGTATAAAAATCACTTTTTTATATTTTGGAAATACTAAATCGGGTTTTCCTGAAAGCCTTTTGTCATGTAATCTATAACGAAGACCTTTGCCAAAAAGAAATTTTCTGACCAAAATTTCGGGCTTTGTATTTTTACCCTTGATTTTACTCATGTTATAACTTCTCACTTCTTTTGAATGTACATCTGACATAGACTTTTATTTATTATGAAGCAAATATTTAAAGAATTATTATCAAAGATTAAAGTTTCCATAACTTGAATAATATTATAACTTTGTTCAATAGCTTATACTATTTTGAGTTTCACAGAATCACTTAATCGTTTCCTATTTTCCATTATAAAAGCACTTATAATTATAGCAAAAATATACAAAAATATCCTGAGAAAACTGTGTAATCTTAAACAATTTTAGAATTCTTATATTTCAGATGTCATATTCGTTTAATAATAAAATAAAACTTAGAAGAAGCATTTAAAAGACGCCACCTGCATGATTTTCAAACTATTTAAATATTGCTGTTTCAAGAAAAGAAGTAGCTGATTTATTAATCAAAGGAAATAAATAAGAAATGATAATGTAATAAAAAACAATAACCCTATGCTGAAACTCTCTTTTCTAAACCTGTTCTTTTCAATATTTTTGGTCCCGCTCATGATGCAGTGCGAAGATGGACAGGGAGGTCCCTGTGACACCTATACCCGGTATGCTTCTGAGGAAAATCTTTGTACATTGTTACCTGCAAAATCGAACTACAGCCAGGGGGAAACCCTTACCTTTACATTTGCGGCAAAGTCAAAACTTTCAGTGGATGGAAAACCGACCGATATTTTCAGGAAACAAAACTCGACTCCGGCTTACTGACGATCAATTTGTCTGAACTCTTTAAGGACAATAATGTCACCTTCATTAAAGGTCAGAAAATAGATGACGGTAAATTCAAAGCGGTTTACAACAGTACCACTGATTCTTACGAGCTGGAAATCAACGTCTGGCTAAATCGTCCAGGAATTTATTGTCTTGATTCAGCGGCGGTATTCCAGGACCGTGATTATAATGAAGAAAATTGTATATTTATTATAGTCGCAACCAATATTAAGGGAAGCATCAGGATCAGATGATGGCAGGATAAATTTGCCGTCATCTGATCCTGATTCTTTTATTTCTTTCCTGCCATTTTAGGAGTGCTGAAAACAGGAGCAGGTATAACACAAGAAAAATGACATACCCAATGAGGATCGCCACCAAAATGCCGGAAGGAAATCCGTTCCTGAAATTCCACTTCAGCAATGCCATTGCTCCTATTAGAAATTGAGAGAGATTTCCCATACTAAATGCCTTGCCGTAAATCCTACCCATGATCATGGTCCCGGACATCCAATTGGTAACGGCAAATCCGAATAATAACCCTCCAGGATCTGGATGATCAGCACCACCTATTCATTTTCATCAATGATCAGGTTTTATGCTGCTTCATCCGGAATAAATACGCAAGGTAAATTAAGCCTGCTAAAAATATCCTGGCTGCAATTTTTATCAATTGCTGTTCATCACTTTTTAAGCGACCTTTATTTTGAAGATATAATAAGAAACCCCGTAATCAACGACTTCCCCGGATACACGGCTGACATATAACCTTTTCTCATACAGCCCTAGTAAGTAACGGGAAAGCGTATACATCAGCTGGTTCTGTTTCGGACAATCCGGCAGTTTGATTTTATAAAACGCTTCTATTTCAACTTTAATAAAGTCTGAAAAGCTGTCTTTAGAGGTAAGCATGGCTATTATTTTATAATAAGTTAATAATTTTACAAATGAATTTCAGATTCTGTAATGAGAGACAATATCTATCTATTAATTATTCATTGCAGGCAGTAAAAATACATTAATAAAATGTAAGAAATAATTAAATTAAAATTAAAATATTTAACAGAATCTTTTTTTTAAGGTTTAACGTTCAATTTCTTGTGTTATCTGAATTTGATACAAATACGTTTATTTTTATATTTAAATCACTAATGTGTCAGGAACAGGGAAATGATCACTTTCTTCTGATGCGCTTCGGGTGTTTTTCGGTAATCTTTCGGAAAAAACATCCTTTTCCCGAAGCGGACCCCAAAGGTGATCCGAAGGAGACCCGGACACCCCCACCTTTAATACCTGTTAGGCATCTGTAATTACACTGGCATATATTAAACTGCTGTAATGCATTATTTTAAGGCCCAATGTATGGCACCTGTATTGTAAATAATGGTATATTAATTCTATTCCTATGAAAAAACTGATTTTAACGGCAGTATGTATGGTTGGTTTATCAGCATGTAATCAATCTGCTAAGACAACAGAGAAAAATATTAAGAATGAGAAACAAGCTGTGGGCTCCGATAAGGATGACCACGGATGCATTGCTTCGGCAGGACAAACCTGGAGCGAACTGAAACAGGATTGTATCCAGGTTTTTAATGTAGGATTCCGGCTGAACCCTGTAGCTCCTCAAAAAGACGCAGCAGTAATCAGCGCATTTATCTTATTGAATGATGACCAAAGCAAGCTGGAGCTTTTTTTGCCTGATCAGACCGATCACCATACGATTATTTTGAATAAAGATGCTCAGGGTGTGTACCAGAATGATCAATATACCTATGATCCGGATAAGTCTGTTCTCTATGTCCAGGGTATAGAAAAATATAAAGGTAATGTAGAATAATGCCAAATATCCCACTCCACTCTCTCATTCCTTCCTGATAGGGATTGAAGCTGCATCTGACTTCAAAATGCTGCTTTTTGCATTCACCCTCCCCTCTTCCTGTATTGTCGCTTTGAGTTTCATTGACCATTTTTTTTAAAGCTGTTGTTGTAATGCGACAAAAGGTGTGGTGTTTTTGGTCTTTTAGAATTTAAAAAATTAATAAAAAAGATTAATGGTTAGAATTTGAGATCATATTTCAAATAAAAGCCAGGTTTGGATATATCATTCAAATCATTATTAGAAATAACAGAAAAGAAAAAAGTTTGAACCCATTCATAAAAGATGGATTATCGAACTTACTTTTCATGGTTTAATAACGACAGTAGGCTATGCATAAATTACGAATTCCTGATGGGAACTTCTGAAAATACAGTCAAATTATCTGCTATAAGATTATTATTGAATGAAATCTAAATAGGCTCTAAGTGCTCAATTTGCTCCGAAATCAGCGGTCAATTCAACTGAATTAACATATATTAAAGAGGTAAGCTGTTTTTCTGTACTGAACACACCAACATATTGGCTTCAAAAAGAATATTGCCTCCAGTTTTAAAACCGGACAAAAGCGAATAAATATGTTGTTCCCTTTCCTGGCATTCATCAGGTGAAAGTGCAGACAATAGTGTATTGATTACGGGATTGCTGTCTTTGAAAAAGGCCCACAATTCCTGTTCATTCCCTTCCCAGTTCAAGACTGTTTTTCTTTCCGTTACCAGAAGATTACTGACGAGCTTGTTTTTGAACAATGCCTTAAGCGACCGGCTGTCAGAAAACATAAACGGATCCTGGCCGTCTGGATATTTATGGTCTTCCATAATGAATGTGTCCTTGACGAGCCGGAATAACTGGTTATCCCCGGTCCAAGTTGTGATTATTATATGTCCTCCCGGTTTGAGTACGCGCAAAAACTGATCGATGGCCTTTGATGTATACTTGATGTACATCAGGGAAAAAAAGCAGGTAAGCAGGCCAAAGCTGTCATCAGGATAATCCAGTGCTTCTGCGGCACATACTTTGAACGAGATATGGGGCAGTTTTTCTTCCTGCGCCAGCAGCCTGGCAATTTCGATTGATTCTGCAGCAATATCACAGGCTTCATAACGGCATTGCGGCCAGGCCTTCGCCAAATCGAGTACTGGAGTTCCAGTTCCTGTGGCAACGTCAAGGGCAGCAGCCGGCAAACGTATGTTTTGCATCAATTCCTGGATGGTAAGACAGGCGTCTTCTGTCCATCGGGTAAGATAGGCATGCCATCTAATCCAGGGATCCGAAGTCTTGGCTATGATGGCTGCCCTGCGCGCCATCTGTACAAACTTGTTGTCAAGGGTTAATTTTTCACTGTTATCCATAATAGCTGCTGCCCGTTTTGAGCCGGGTAATGGGAATTATTCAATTTTACAACAAACGGTTCGGTTCAATCTTAAAATCCTGATCGGTAAGTGATGCTATTTCCACTATTGCTTTATGCCAGATTTCTTCCGGTGCATAAATAACCAGTTGACCCAACATTTGTAAATGTTCCACTTGTATGTTCATTTCTTCCAGTCGGTTTTTTAATGCTACGAGCCGGTCTCTGCCTGCTCCCTCTGTATCCGCCACAAGCGATTGGGCATCTGACAAACTTACTAAAAAACTGATTCCTTCTTTTTTCATGGCCTTTTTTTAGTTGATTAAATTTATCCTGCCTCTGCCGGCCCGCTCTGCATCCTGCAAAGGCACTACCATATTAAGCAATAATTCCTTGAGCTTCAGCGGCTGCGTGATCAGTTCGGGCTGCCGTTCAAGCAATAATGCCGCTATCCCTGCTGCTACCGGCGAAGCCATTGAGGTGCCGCTTTGTTTGAAGTATTGGTTCCCAGGTCCTGACAGGCTGGAGTACAGCCAGACGCCCGGAGCACTGATGTCCGGTTTGTTGATATTGCCTAACTGGGCTACTGTGCCCCAGGAGGAGAACGAAGCTACCTGATCATTTTCGTCTAAAGCACCAATACCCAGTGTCAGGTCATAATTTCCAGGGCTTGAATCGCTGTTTTTTCCTTTACTTCCGTTATTGCCTATTGCTGCAATCATAAGAGTGCCGGGATCCGTAAGTGCCATGTCCAGTGCACCGTGCAGGTAATCATTAAAACCGGCTGCAGATTCTATGGAGGCATTAATCAGATGTACTCTTCCCGCCTGCGTATCATTATCACGGCCCTGTTCCAGCAGGTAATTCAGACCGCCCAGTATTTGCGCCAGGTATCCTGCTGTGCCACCGCGTTCGGTAAGGCATGCTGCTACGGTTAGTGAAGCATCCGGCGCTACCCCTGCATTTCTACCGGCCAGAAGGCCGCACACATGAGTACCATGGGTACCGTAGTCTTTTGGGATTGTGCCAACAAGTTTACCTACACTGTCAAACTCTGCAAATTTTATCTGCTTGCCGGCAAACTCCTGGTGACTTGCATAAATTCCGCTGTCGATTACGCCTATATTGATATTCCTGCCGGTAAGGCTCCCATCCAGGTTAAGTTTTTTCTTGTGCCAGAATTCCGGTAAGGTTGCCTTTGACTCCAGCGATATTTCTGCAGGTGTAACCGATGCCACTTCTACATTTTCCCTGATCGTGGCATCAAAAGCATTTTTGAAGTAAGATTCATCTATCTGCTCTTCGTCAATAATAAAAGTGCAAAGATTGGCAAGGGCATGATAGACACCCTGCGACCTGGATTCAGTGAGCTGTGATCGCATTTTTTGTTGATGTGGCGCATTTTGAATAAGATCATGAATATGGGCGGTTTTACCCTTTGCTGAATAGAGATTGAGATGAGGTCCGGCCCTCCTGAGTCTTTGTTCCCTGGACTCCAGATCCTGCAAAAAGGCTTTGGATGGAATAACGATTTTAACTGCCATAGCTATTGATTTTGGGTCTGGTATCCCTGATTATGATTACAGTATTTTTCCCTCTTAGTTCCTGCGGATCGAGCTGTATTATACCCATTGGATGCTTAGGCATATACGCCGGCAGGGGAATATAGAAGGCCCAGATAAAGGTGAGCCCTACCGGGCCGCTTAACTGATCGTCGCTAAGGAGATGCGTGACACGGAAATTCCCACCCGCATTCCCTTTCCGCGGCTGCATATCATATAATAGGTGCTTTTCTGCAGATACCAGGCCACATTCCAGCTCAAGGTTATAGCTGATGTCCCAGGTAACAGCCGCTTTATCCTGTGTATCAAGGTCATCCTGGTGTTTTTCAACAGAGCAGGCCGGCAGGTTAAAAGGGAAATAGTCGGCCGGCCAACGGAAATAATCTTCCCAGTAAGGGTCCAGGCCAACAATTGTTTTTGCTTCAGTATTTATGTGTATCATTTTGCTATAGATTTTTGAAAGAATTTAAACGACGGAAGGAACCAAACTTCCCGGCCTGGTCTAACCTTAAGAATAAATGGCATAGTGCACCTGTTCCATGAATAACGGACAACAAGTGTATATCGGAAGCCCAGCTATCAGCAAACCATTGGCCTGTTTGCTCTTTCCTGGAGACGATCGCTGCAGCAAAATACATTGCCTGTACGAGGTATTGTCTGTCACCGGTAATATCAGATAGATTTAGTGCCAGCTCTGCATAATCGATCAGCTGTTGTACTGTTAACTGCCGGATATCCCGGGACAGGCATTCAGCATATACATCAGCGCTGTTTTGATCATACCTGTATTCCAGGGCTGTAAATAAAGTTCCCATATCCAGGTCTTGCCCGAATGAAAAATTATCAGATCGACCATTCATGATCTGGTGAAGATAGTTGTATCCGGGCTTTAATGAAGGCAACACCTCCAGCGGTCTTGCATATCCCGGAAAAATGCCTTTGGATTCGAAAGAATGCCGGCTAAGTTCCGCGAGTTCCGCGGCCGGTTTAAGCCCGTGAAGACTGAACAGCAACCCGGAATAACCACTGATGAAATCCTGGGAAGTATACTGCCTGAGTTGCTCCAGGGGAATTGCATCTATGTAAAGTTGTAAAGCGTCCCTGGCTTCAGCAGATTGCAAATGCCGGGCGGCATATTCCAGAGCGATAATCTGGGAGCCGATGCCTGCATAAGCGCCAAGTAATAAGGGTTTGTCTGTAGTGCCCCATACCAGGTCCAGATGATTGAAGTTGGAGATAGAATTTTTTACTACGGATAAAGTGGAAGCCAGACTGCCTAATGCATATGTTTTATAATCGGCCAGGCCATATGCCCGGTAAAGATCGGTAAACATCATGCTCAGTCCGCAGGTACCTGATAGCAGATCGGGCTTCAGTACCTCCAGCATATAAGTACCGATATGTGGCTGGTAATCCAGGCCTATCCAGGCCATATCGCCCTTCGGGTTTTTGATAGCATGATTCATGATCAGGGAGGCACAAGCTTTTGCCTGCGCAGCCCAGTCCTGAATTGGAACTTGTCCGGTTGTTTCTTTATAGCTGCCTACCGGCGCTGCATGATCCCCGCAATAAAAGGTGCTGGCAACGATCTGCTGATGTTTTTTGATGTCGAAAGAATCGATCGAGCGTAAACGGGCAATCATCATGTCCAGGGCGCTGTGGTCAAAATAGTTAAGTAGAACGGTATTCACTGCCAGTTGTGTGCTGCCGCCGACAGCAGTAAAAAGCGGGATGTCCAGGTGGCGCATCGACGCAATCTCGCTGGCGAGGACGGTTGCTTTTTCTTGGTTCAGTTTATTGTCTTCCCATACTTCTTTGAACAGGGAAAATAATGATTTATCCCTGATAATACCACCAACCATGTTTTGCGAATGCGTAGAAATTTTGATAATACGCATATAAGTCCAGGTATCGCGGTGGATATACCGCAGGAGAGCGTCCGAGAATTTATTAAGACAGCTGTTTTCCGCCAGCAGCTTATCTTTTAAGCGTACCAGAGCATGATTCATCTCTGCATAACCTTGTTGGAACACCTCCATATAATCTGAGGAAAGGGCAAACACACCTTTGACACTCGGCAGGTAATCGGTTTTTTCCCAAGTAATATACCCCGCATCCGATTTCTTTATACCTATGCTGATATTGTTATCAGCAGCCAGCGAAAGTTTGAAAGGGGAAGAAAAGGGTTTGATTGAAGCCAGGGTACCCAGATCTTCGGCTTTTACGCCCACGCCTATCGGCGTAGGAAAAGAAATGATGCCGATCTTGATCACGGACTCTTCGATTTCCTGTAATGCTTTTTGCTCTGATGGTAACAGGTCTTTACCTGCTTCTTTTATATGCTGAATCACCATTTCCAGATCGACAAATACGGGTTGATCTCCGTGTGCTACCAAGTTATCCAGCCAGAAATCCCGGGCGCCGCACAACTGGAATAAACGGGTAAGCATCCCCATCCGCCGGAAAAAAGCCGGGAACTCCGAAGTATCACTGCATTCCTTATGGGTAATAAATTCTTCCCAGGTATAGTTGCCCATTACCGCTATCCTGCGCGTGGCCAGGTTCAGGGGTAATACGGTATTCAGTTCTTTGACCAATCCAAAAAAATCATTGGCGATCTGTAAATTCTTGGGTTTGTAAACCAATTTCCTGCCGCCTGAAAAAGTAAGTAATGCAACCGATCTTCCGTTGCAATGCACATCACCAGCATCTCCGGAATAATCGATAAGCAGCCCGAGCTCATCTTTATTGAAGAAGGTATTCGCGATCATCTCCCTATCCCGCGATAAACGTTCTAAAAACTCGGTTATACTATCGGCCCAATTGGTGTAGGCCACGGCTAATAACCGGCCAAGAACAGGATAATTTTCGATACGTTGCAGCCATGCCTCAAAATCTGCCAGGTCTGCTGTTTTATCGCCAGTGGCAAATGAAGGAATAATACTGTTGAGATAAATCTCGTTATCCAGTACAGAAACAGAAAGCGTAACCAGCCTCCGGCCAATAGCCTGCACCATCTGTGCGCCTGAATGGTAAGTGATCCCTAAACCAAGCCTGTCCGATTCGGCAATAACATGTGCTTCCGCCATTTTAACGAAGGGAAGCAGAATACGTTCAACGGAGTAATCCTGCTTATCCCCGGTGTGAGGCAGGGTACAAAAACCGGACAGGTTCTGAAATACTTTTTTTAGTGCCTTGGCCCAGTCCGGCAATAAATCCGGATCGTTAACGATCACATCCGACTGAACTGCACTTAAGAATATGGTTTTATCCCAACCCATGAATCGCAGAAACGCATCTAATTTGGCCACATCGCCATAACCTACTATATCTGCCCACTCCTTCGCTATGTCCGTTGTAGGACCTTGTATCCTTTCCAAACATGTAAAGGCTTTACCTTCCATCAATTCATCAATAGAACAGGCAGTTGCAATAACCCGGTACAAGCGCGCTGTTATTGTTGCAGAGGGTGATATTATTTCGTTAACATCCATAAAAGAAGCCTTTTTTATAAAGTTCATTAATTAATAAGTCCGATTCTTGCGGTGAGATTGAAAAGTTAGCCGCCGCGTGCTGCCGGATATCGGTAAGTCTGACCGGAACTTCGGTTATATGCCTTACCAGATAATAAAGGGATGGATTGGCCGTTTCTTCTATAATTTCCTTCTGATTAAAACGTCCTTTTATTTCAATACGATCCGGCAACACACTTATATCCAACCAGGGATGGAAACGGAGGATGTCGTTGTCCTCTAGCTTCTCCTTAAAATATTGTATGCTCCATGACTGCAGGATCATTTCCAGTTCGGCTGCATTTTCATAGATTGCCTCGGCAAATATAATATAGCCCAAAGGCCATTCATCGGATGCCGTGGTGGGGCTTATCAGCTGTATCTTCCTGCTTACCGCGTTAATCAGGAAGCCGGTTACACAGCAAATGCTGCCATTGGCATATTCTTCCGATTCAGCATAGTCGGAGTTAAAACGATGCCAGGGGGCTTTGCGTAGCTTATTGTCTTGCTGAGATAGGATCTCCGGGCGTTCCAACGCTCTCTTTCTGAAATTGCCGGCATTACCGTAAGCAAAGCTGGTATTCATATTGAGAGCCAGACATTCCACTTCAGCAAGCTCTTCGGCGCTAAATGCTTTATGGACTTTACTCATAATGCCCAGCGAGGTGAGAGAAAACCGGTTGAGCCAGCAGCCATGGTCTGCGGAAAGCTCAATAAAACGGCGTATGCGTTCTGTATCTTTATGGGCTACCGCCGTAGTGGTAGGTGGGAAAACCCCGCATGCTTCATAAATATCAAGGCAGAATTTTTCATAATCAGGGTTGTCAAAAGGTTCAGTGGCCCAGTAAAGAAATGTAGATTTCATGGCGTCGCCAAGGAAAGAATGCATGGTATCGAGCAGCCTGAGCCACTCTTCGCGGTTGTCTTCGTAATTATAGTTTTCTTTAAAGCTATCCGGCGATAGGGCACAAAACCAACATCCTACAGAGCATCCCTGTGATAACTCGACCGTCATGGAGGAGTGAATATTGGTATCCGTAAAAAAAGGCCCGAGATCAAATCGCTGACGCGCGATCTGCCGGTTCCTCCAGGCAAGCATGCCGCGATCCCTGGGCAGGTTCTCAGACAGGTAAAACGACTGAATGAGATCCTGCTTGCTCTTCGATATCTCCCACATGGTTTTCACCGGTTGCGGCAACTCTGTTATCCGTTCATCAATCATGTATTTTATCTCATCAGGCGTTACCGGTATGGCGTGCTTTTTCAGTGCCTCAGTTGTATTGTTGATCAGGTCCTGTTTGAAATCGGGGTCGGCCGACCAACGCTCAAAAAATCTCTTTAAACCTGCATAACGATGCAGATTATCATGATAGCTGTTTCTATAGTTCAGGCTTTTTTGCATGTTTTTCTAATTTATAGATGGTTTCCTAAAATAAATTCTCCAACAGAGCTCTCCTGTAAAACCGTTTTTTTGGTAAGCCTGCCGAATGTCTCAATATTACCGTTGCCTATCGCACAGGCGCCCAGGCCGAGGTCGGTAGCGACAAGGTATAGGGTCTGGAAAACTACACCGACATTTTTCAGAATTGCAGCGTAAGCCATATTTTCATATTTCCAGAACATACGCTCGAAATCGGCGGCGAAGGTAATAACAGCGGGAGGTAGATGCTCACTGCCGGTACAGGCCCTCGCATACCACATCATGGTGTCAGTATCCTTATTTTTACGCTGCAGCAGGCATAACTTATGCTCAAAAGCATTGTATTGATAAAATCCTGGTTCAAGCCCTTCACATTCGTAAACGGTTATGTAAAAGGTAAGCTCATACATACTGCCCCCCGAAGGATAGGGCGCACTTAATGTTTCTATTTCCTCGGTATTGCCTGCCGCATTTGCTACCGCATATGGTTGGCTGCCCTTGATACGCAGGCACCGGTACAACAGCATGCTAAGCAACTGGAGATCGAGCCCTTTAAAGGCCCGGGTAGAATGTCTTTTTCCCATACAGTGATCCAGAGACTCTGATAAGTGCATTTCTTTCGGATCCGGTACCGACAGGTAAACTTCCGCCAGTGCCCCTGCTTCACCCCTGCTTGCCTTCTTGGGAGGAATACGATTTATAAATCGATAAGTCGCTCCCAGATTGTAATTTTGTCTTCCGTAACGGGTGCGGGTATGAAACAGCAGGTCGTGAAAACTCCATAATTCCTCTGGGGACGGCGTGTTGACAACAGGCTCAAATTCCAGGAATTCGCCGGTATGCAGCAGGGTAATAAAAGCTTCAAGGATAGACGTATTGATGTGCTGTTCTCCGATTAATGCCTCCTTTGTAGTAAAAGTTGACAATAGCGAAGTAAGCCCCAGGACACGCTGATCATAGATAATGATCCTGGCCTGGCCAAGTGCTGATTCCAATAGAAAATGCGCTCCCTCCCGGCGGATAAAAGCAAACTTTGAAAGCCGGAATTGTTGGGAGATCTGATTCGTACAAAAACCGGTGGCACCGGTCATCTGTTCGTAACTGCAGAAAACGGTATTGTTGTCCATCAATGTGTAAGCCAGGTAACCCGCTTTTTCCAGTCTGTCGAGGTGCAGGTTGAGATAGTTTAGCCCGTTATAGCCCTCTTGTTCAAAAGCAATGCTGCCCAGTTCTGTTTTTGTATATTTATTATTTTCCAGCAGCTTTAACGCAGTACAGGTAGAAGGACGGAGATTTTCGATCACGAAAAAATTTCCCTGATTACTAAATAGCAGACCATCTTGTCCTTTTGCCTCGATCCGGGTGTCCTGTTTCAATGAGAGCTTAAGCAGGTTAAGCTCCGTTGATTTCTTTGCTGTGTTATTTTCCATGGTCATCTGAATAACGGTTGATTAAATAAAGATGGAAATCGGGTTTAGTTCCGACTCGTTTAAAGGGGCCGGAAGCCAGCCCATTTTTACAGGCACATCGTATAAACGGCCACTGGCATACCTTGCCCAGAAGTGACGTAAGCCCGGCACAACAACCTTTACCACATGTAATCCGATGTCTGGCCTGGTTTGGTCGAGAATGTGCATATCGAGTCCCATCTTTTTTACAACCGCAACACAATATTCAAGGTCATTTTTTATATCTGTAAATCGGGGAACTGTAAAGCTATCCGCAGTGCTTTTCGGGTGTCGTATGTCAGGCAACAGGTAAGGCTGGTTTTCCAGGTTTGCCGTTTGCCACCAATGTACGGTTTCCGGGTCATCGTATCGATATTGGCCCGGTGGCAGGCTTTCGTCCATAGAGGGCATCATTTGGTTCAGTTCGGTCAGCGCCCGGCGTAATGCTATGCTTGGATCGAGGTGCGCGGCAGGGGCAAATACAATGTCTTGGCAGATGGTACGGTCGTTGCGGGCAGAGATGGCAATAAACGCAGGAATACTGCTGTCACCGGTAAGATCCAACACCCACATATCACGGTTCCTGCTTTTGTGATAAGCCTTAAGTTTAAGGGCATAGTCGTCGTTAAAGCTTTCCAGATCAAGTTCTGGCATCTTCAGCCTGTTATACCACCATATTGCTACACTATCTCTTTCTATAAGTTCCATAAAGCCCTGTAGTACTGCTTCTTCGAGCGTATTACCTGCAGCACATCCATTTGAATCCGGTGCGCAGAAGAAATGTTCTCCACCGTTATCCGGGTGGCTGTAATAACAGTAAGCGGTAGGCAGGTATACGACTTCATTTCTTGTAACGGACCATAGCGGGCTCCATTCGATAACTGCATTTTCATCCAGAGGCAGTGGCACTACGTTAAAAAAACTTTCGCGGGCATTCCACAGTTCCATATCAGCTACTTGCTTTTTACTGAAAAGCATACATTCATTAGGATGGATGGCCTTATCACCAAGGGTTTTAAAACTGGTGAGCTGGCGTGGCTCGTCTCCCCTGTAAACGCCTGAGTAACGTTCAATGGCTTCGCCGATTGCACTGACTTTAGCTTGAATCTCCGTAACGCCTTTGCCGCAACTGTTGCTTCGCAGGTTCTTTCGCAACGATTGCAGGTTATTTGTCTTTATCGCCATATTCTGCCCAGAAATAAATACATGTTGCAGTACGTCATCTCCGTTTGTAATACGTTCCAGCTTATTGACAATGCCAGTTATCGGACTGATGAGGTGTTTAAAACGGTTGTAGGTTTCTTCAGCGGTTACGGATCGGTGACCGCCGTCGATAAAGCTTTTCGGACTGGATTGGAACTGAATATTTTCGGGCATCCTGTCTGTATCAGGTGTGCCGCACACTCTACATTGCGGTCTCCGAACAACTACGTGTTTATTGGTTTCCAGTGTTCCGTAATGAATCGTCACCATTTTATTTTCCAATTGCTCATTATGGCCCAGCACGATAAATTTCAAAAGCTCAGTCAATACCATACTGAGACTTGTTTCTAGTGTTGAAGGTAAACTGCTGGCTGCAACCAGAGGGGTATTAATTTTACCGGTTTCTTTCAGGTAGACTTCAACATCACGGTTGGCTATAAGGCGTTGTATCAGACAGTCGAAACATGCAGTCTTGCCAGGCCTGAATATGGGGCCAAGCCAGATTTCTATTCCATTAGGTTTACAAATTAGGAAAGGAATGTTTTGATGCCATAAATCCCTGGCTTTTTCAAGAACGCCATCCTGAAGGTAGTCATCCGTTAATATTACGGCAAAATTTTCCGCTTCCCAGACAACAGGAAGTGCTCCAGCATCCAGCTGCCTGATAAAATTGCTACTTTCGGCGGTACCATAAGTATAGATACGGACACGGGCCCGTTCTTTATTCTTCTGTACTACAGCCTCTTCTACACCGAGAGAACTCCAAAATGCAGATTCGGAAACTTTTAGTTTATGATTGGTTTCAAAAATATATTTTTTTTCTTCCAGTACAGACAGTACATACAAAACCTGCTGTGCCTCAACCACACCATCGAGATGGTGAATAATGTCGTCCACACTTTTTACACCGTCCAGATACTTCACTACCTGGACAAGCGACTTGCCGGTCAGTAATTGCTGGCCGAATTCCGAACTGAGAATAAGCTTGTCTTCTTCGACAACTATCGGGTGTATATGATCTTTAAATTTCAGGATACGCATGCGTGATCTCTTTTAATTAGGATGAACGATTTTTAGGGAAATGGTACAGGACAACTAAAAACAGCATTTGGCTTATCAGAAATCCAGCCCAATCATTAGGGATAAATCCGGTATAACGGGAACCAGGTAGCCCGGTTCCCGTGTTAACCGGGCATTTTGGAATAATCTTATCTAAACCGGCTCATTAATTTTTGCACGGAATGATATTTATTCAAAATGTTTTAGCTGCAAGAATTTGTAGATGCGCTCGATACGCAACTCACACAAGACGGTACAGTAACACAGGTACTTGATGTGCTTTGACAGCTAGCTGCTGCTGCTGTTGCAAGGGACTCATCTTTAATTTCTTCGCTAACCTGCGGTAAAAGCAGGTAAACATCTGTACTGGTGCTGTTAGGGATTTCTGAGTTAGCCGGAGCACCTACAATAACGTGGATATTCATACCTTCCGGGATTTGCATACCTGCGTCAGAAAGTACCCTGTTCGGGTTTTTTACATACTCATTTGCAAAATCCGGGTTTGCCTGGGCTTTTGCTGTCACTTCGCTGATGACTTTTACTGCTTGATTTTCCATTGTTTTAATTTTTGAGTTAGAAAATTTGTGATTGTGAAATTTCACTTACTAAAGATATAATGAATATTGAGGTGGAGATTACGTATAAATACCGCTTTTATAAAATGGGTATTTATACCGTAACATCAATTGTTTATAATCACATTATATTGTTCAAAGAACTTTTCCTTACCTAACGGATAATCAGGAACTTTTACAAATCTGAAAAAGGGCGAAGAAAGCATTCATTGTGCGCAGCTTTTTTGAAATTATGCGAGTAATAAACTATGTATCAGTTTGATTTCAGATCAGGAATCAAAACCGACAACTTCTTATACGATACTTTATCGGATAACAGGGCGAATTGTGAACCGTAGCGCACAGACCCAAACCAGTCTTAAAAAAAATCAAACCAGATCCAGGCATAAAATCGAAATTTGCCGGATTATTAAATTATAATTGGCGACTTCTGCTCAATGATTTCAACCATTTTACAAAAGAGGTGTTTATTAAAATATTCATTAAATTTTCGATTTTTGCTTTGTCCGGCATCCTTTAAATACCGTCTGAGAAATACGGATTAATATTTTATTCAACTAGATTCATCATTTTCAATTCTAGCGTTAACCATTGGTTATTTTTTTGTAGCTTTAACTCTTCGGTTTCATACAGGATTCCGGCCAATCAATAATTAGTAGAAATGAGGGATAAGACTAAAAACACAGCTCAGAAGGCTTTAAACGTAAGCCAGCTGCAGAAACAATCGAAAGATCTGCAAAACAGCGTTTCTGATGAATTGTTAAAATTGAGCGATGATGATCACTCTCAAAGAGTAAGTAAAATTGTCCAAGGTAGTGGACGTAAAGGAGGGTAACCCTATCGGATATCCTCGCAATTATGTTTTGCAGGACAGTAAATCTTGACAAAGATGAGTCGCTGAATAACCTACATTTGCTTTAAATATAATCGCACTGGCTTACGGAAATATGCAGCAGTGCTATTTCTTTTACCGGGATTTTAATTATTTGAAAATTAGATTATTCAGATTTATAGTCTGTTCGTGCTTTACACAGTTAGAGCCAGATTCCAATCATATAATCTTTATCGGAGGGCCCAGAATAAGTAGTATCCTCTGGAAATGGATTCCATTGTGTGACATCTTCTTTATCAGCGTCTTTTTCCAGCCACTTAAAACTGGTTCCGTAAGGTGTGGTATCTTACTTTTTTAAACAGGCGCTCAGTTGTTATAATCATATTAATAGTTTAGCGACAGATTCTGATATCACAAAATTCCCAATAGATAATGAGCTCGTCAAAAAATCCATATTCATTTCTCATCTGAGAGTGAAAAATCATGGTAAGAATGACCTCAATCAGGAAAAAAACATCCGTAACCATCATACTGACAACTATTTAATTAATAACAATAAATCCTTTGGTCATGTCAGATAATGTTATTAGATTTGATTTAATGATATTTGAATAACAATATTTTACTACAGCACCATTAAATTTATTTAAATCATGAAAAAACAAATCCTTATTGCTGCGCTGTCTTTGG
>Ga0265780_10001789_pt1 | contig 29796 bp, 22 predicted proteins | sample P1T30metagenome_FD_192432 | JGI IMG/M metagenome (GOLD analysis project Ga0265780, IMG submission 192432) | Plant litter microbial communities from East Loma Ridge, Irvine, California - P1 T30 | ecosystem: Environmental > Terrestrial > Plant litter > Unclassified | place: USA: California... | reverse complement strand
CCCCCCCCGGCCCCGGGGGCGCCGAGGATCTGGTGGTTGTTAGTTGGTGAGGGTTTGTGGTGTCGTGAGTTGGAGTGGAAGGTTTGATGGGGTGGTGACGGTAGGTCGAGGGCTTGCTTATGACAGGTAGCGTGAAGGTTGTTGAGGGATTTCAGGGTATCCAGGATGAAAACAGCTCGTGTTCATTCTTATCCCGTGGTTTTCAGCCATGTGCTGGATGGTCACGATAATCTGAAGGCCAGCTCAACATCAGGGCGACACGTTTTATCATGACCATCAAGACGCCTTGCACAACTATGCAATCCCACATAAAAGGTCGTAGGAGACATGTTCTAACCTTCTGAAACTCGTCACTCTTTACAGTAGGTATTGTGGCATAGAAGCCAGTGACGCCCTGGGTCGCATAGTATCTTGCGATGTTGTCTACTTTCGCGGCATAGCTCTTCTCATCGTCAAAGTGTGTGAAATGAAACCCGTTTGCGCCATTCGTGTGCAGCTCCAGGAACCCAGGTGCAATGATAGCATCTTCCAAATCCACAGCCTCGCCGCCAATGTACCCGTCTCTTTTCAAGATAAGACCCGTCTCATCGGAGATGACGAGGTGGTCTTCAACGAGCTCGCCATTGAGGATGTAGCGACAGTTTGTGAAGAGAGTGAACCAGCCCGACATTGTCAGTCAGTGCACGATTGCCAGAGCGTGGATGGCGACAGCGGGAACCTTTCTGGCAGGTTTTTGGAAGTCGGGATGGTTGAGGGCGTCCAAAGGTGCTCTGCCAACTCGTCAAGCGCTCGCTCCCGTCGTGCCCTGCTATTTGTGCTACCCTGAATACTACCCCCCCAACGTAGAGTCGCCAACGCCGTGGGAAATAAGACCGACAGCGCTGCCCGACAAGAGTTAAGGGCCTTGTGAGATTCGCAAGGATGGTAGACTGAGAGTGAGCCCCAGCCAGCGGGAGACAACTAAGCAAGCGAGCGGTTAACGAGGCAATAAGGGCGGAGCAGCTTTGGCAGCGATGTGGACGGGCGAGCGCATCGTATGCAGGTAGTGAGTTGAGGCCAGAGGCGGGTTGATGACCAGAGACGCGGGCGGTGGATGTGGGTCTAGACGGCCCCGCGTCAACGGCTCTCATTGGTCAATGCATTGGCGCGATGCGACGGATCTACGTCAGCCCACAGGATGATTTCCACGATGCCACATGCGTGCCATGTTAGCTTGACAGATGCAGCAGCCACAGTGGAGAATTGCTGGCTTCTTGCCGCGCAGAAGCAAGAGCTGGAGTCGCGCCTTTTCTGCGCAAACGGTAACGCGGCGGCTGCTTGATTTAGTGTGACACGGAAGTGGTTCAAGCTGTGTATGATGTCATTCGTGTGCCGCGTAGCACCTCTTCTTTGACCAGAGGTTATCTGCCTTGCTTTCGCGTGCCCACGGAGGCTTCTCCGTTTCATTTGACGCTTCTTCCCCTCCTTCACGATACTCGTGATATTACCTCTGAGCCCAATTGTTGTGGGTGAGGCTTGCGTTGGTTCATTGCTCTTGTCACGGCCTTGGGGAGACACAATCCCCACAATATGGCGTCCCAGCAGCAACACGCGCCTGGAGGGCATTACTCAGGCCACAACCCCATTCCCACGGTCAAGCAGTTTATCGAGAACCTGGACAAGGACAAGGCTGAGCGCGATCGCCAGATTGACCAGCAAGCAAAAGAAGGAAAGGCGCCGGGCCAGAAGGGGCTCGCAACTTCGACTGGACGTGATGTTACTGCATCAAGTGGCGCTGAGCCGCACAAGATGCAGAAACGATCGGTGGAGGGCACAGAGCAGACGGTGACAGACCCTGTAACTGGCAACCAAGTCACCATCTCAGATGTCGACAAGTCCATGATGAGCGAGGTTGAGAACCCACACGTAGTGATTCCCAACGCAAACCTCAACAAGGACACAGTGCGTACATTGCTCCACAAACTAAGAAAACTGACTAACACTTCCCAGCCCATCAAAACAGATGCGAACCAATCACTCGAAGACTACAAATACAACCAAGACGTCACAGCGCCGCCCGACCCTGTTGCTGAAGGTACGACTTCAGATGTGCCTATCCACGGCGAGAAGACCAATGTCCTCTTCCACCCGACACCGTCAGTCAGCTATGAGCCGACTTTCGTAGCTCTGGAGAAGCGCGCCGGCATCCTCTGCATTGGGCTTTTCTTGGCTACCGTTGTTGTTGGCAAGCTATTTGGTGGCGCGCTCAAGGGCTTGATACCACTGGGCATGTGTCTGTCATCTGGCGTATGGCTGTGGACAAAAGAAGTAGTCCGAAGTGGACGCGAAGTCGAGTGGGAGAGCGAGGCAACTCGCGGTCAGATGGTGAGCATGATTTTTCTTGGCTGTAATGGACTTCACTAACACGTGCACAGGCTACCCTCAACCTCCTGCCCGAGTCGGTCGAATGGATGAACACACTTTTGGCCATTGTGTGGGGCTTGATCAACCCTGACATGTTCCAGGGCGTCGCGGACATGCTTGAAGATGTTATGCAGGCGTCTGTACCGGGCATTATCGAAAACGTACGAGTCGCCGAGATCAACCAGGGAAGCAACCCTCTACGAATCCTCAGCTTGCGAGCTCTGCCAGATACACACATGAAGGAGATGAAGGAGGCGATCCACGAGGAGAACAAGAAGACAAAGGACCCTCAAGAAGCTGCTGCGGATGAGGAGGGTGGAGACTACTACAATCTGGAAGTGGCTTTTGCCTACCATGCGAAGCCCAGCGGCAAGCGGGCATCGGACAAGGCTCGCAACATGCACATGCAGCTGGTCTTCTACCTGGGGATCAAGGGTCTATTCGGTGTACCGCTGCCGATTTTTGTCGAACTCCAGGGCTTGGTGGGCACAGTCCGTCTTCGCATGGCTATGACCCCGGAACCGCCATTCCTCAAGACGCTGACCTTCACGCTGATGGGCGCACCGCAGGTGACCGCTGGCTGCATTCCAATGGTAGAAAAGGGCGTGAACATCTTGAACCTGCCTTTGATCAGCAACTTCGTCAACTACGCCATCAAGGCGGCTGCGAGCATGTACGTTGCGCCAAAGTCAATGTCGATCGATATGCGCGCGATTCTCCAAGGAGACTCTGTCCAGAAGGATACTGAAGCCCTTGGTGTTCTCTGGGTCCGAATTCACCGCGCTACTGGACTGAGTAAACAGGATCGCCGCGGCTCCAAACATGGTGGCAGTGACCCTTACATCACGTTGGCATTCTCCAAGTATGGAAAGCCGATGTACTGCACTCGTGTCATTACCGACGACCTCAACCCCATCTGGGAAGAGACAGCTGCTTTGCTTGTTGGCCCCGAGCTGATCAAGGCCGACGAGAACCTCAGTGTCGAGCTCTGGGATTCTGACCGACACACCTCGGATGATATCGTCGGAAAGGTTGAGCTTTCCCTGCAGAAGATGATTCAGCACCCTGGAAAGATGTACCCTCAGGTCTCAAAACTGGCAGGCATGGACGCCGAAAGCGAAATGCCCGGAGAGCTCCACTGGGAGGTTGGATACTTCAGCAAGCCGCAGTTCCGCAAAGAAATGAGGACAGACGGAAAGAACAAGGCGCTCCCAGATCAGCTCAGGAACGACCCCAAACTGCAAGATGACAAAGGCGTCATTAACAGCGAGGAAGACGACGCAGTCATGCACACTCCACCGGACCCACTCTGGCCCAGTGGTATCTGCAGTATTGTTATCCATCAGATTGTCAATCTCGAACTTGAGAACATCAAGGGAACTACCGGAAGTCCCAAGGGGCGTGAATTCGAGCCCGCAAAGCCATACGGTGAGGCTAAGGAAGAGACAGGCGGTGAGCTACCTACGAGCTACTGCACCATCTTGTACAACGATGAGCTTGTGTACCGCACTCGATCTAAGGCAGTCTCGTCTCAGCCCATTTTCAACGCAGGAACGGAGCGATTCATCCGCGACTGGCGTTCAGGCATCATCACCGTCACTGTCCGAGATCAAAGGAACCGTGAACATGACCCCATTCTTGGTGTTGTGCCATTGAAGCTGTCTGATATCTTGGAGACCTCTTCGCAGGTTACTCGCTGGTACCCACTTGACGGCGGCATCGGCTTCGGTCGAGTACGCATTTCTCTTCTTTTCCGCAGCATCGAGACCCGCTTGCCACCGCAGATGCTTGGTTGGGATGTTGGTACTTTCGAGTTCCGCTCGGAGCGCATCCTTGCCACTGGCTATCAACACGCGCCCAAGATCAAGCTGCGAACCGGTGGCTCGACTGGCAAGCTTGGTCGCGCCCATGCTAAGAAGCTTGATGAGGGCGACGGCTACTACTTCGACCTTGCAGAGCACGAGGGCAAGTACAACGTGCGCCTACCAGTCAAGCATCGCTACAGGTCGCCTATTGTCTTCGAATTCCACGCTGCGAACAAGCGCAAGGCAGATGCTTATGCGGTCATCTGGTTACAGCACTTCATCGACAACGAAGACCAAGATATCAACATCCCTATTTGGACAACGGCACATCCTGCACGCCTTACTCAGAACTACATCACTGAGGACAACTGTGAAAAGGAGCCTGGGCTCGAAGATCTCAAGGAGGTTGGTCGACTTCAGTTCCGTGCCCGCTTCAAGGCTGGCACAGATGAGACGCATGAAGCTTTCGTGTCCGACAACAACTCTCGTGAGACGTACGAGACCTGGGAGGCGTGCCTTACGGAAGGCGTCCGTACCCGGAAGGTTGATAAGGAGCTTCCGGATCGCATCCAACAGCTACATGAGGAATCACTGACCGCAGGTCGTGACATTCTCAAGAACGCAGATGAGGAAGAGAAGAGGAAATGGCTCGCCAAGGACGGTCAAGATTGGTCTGGTGCTTTTGGGGACGACCCGAAGGCATACATGAACACCAAGGGCAAGAAGAGGAGGGAGCCCGGTGTCGAAGAGCCGCTGCACGATCGCTTCCACCCCTCCTCCGACGAAGCGCATGACGACAGCGACGATGATTCGTACTCTTCTTCCGACCTGGGTGTCGAGGACGCCGACAACGCTGGCAACGCGCAAGCTATGAGCGGCGGTCCCGACAGCCCCAACCAAGGCATCCGCCATCAACCCACCGACCTGTCACCCAACTCCACCGCCGACGGCCCACGCGTATCCCACGCTACAGACCGCACCGACACCACCGCCTACACCTCCGCAACCGGAACCACAAACGGCTCGTCCGGCTCAAGCAAAGACTACAAGAAGCAGAACAAGCGCACCGAGGAGCGCAAGCACCGCGGGCTGATGCAGTGGAAGCCCGCGCGCAACGCCCGCTTCGCGAAGAACGAGGCGAAGATTGGCCTGTCGAAACTTAAGAAGAAGGTCACGGGCGGCTTGGATGGAAGGCAGCCTGGTGTTGAGACTGGTAAGTTTTTCTTCATTGTGCTGAGTGGGAGAATGTGCGTGGCTAACACGGTGTGCAGAAACTGGACAGTAGACTGAGACGCAGCGTAACGATATCTGATGAAAGTGTACGACGGCGCGATGGACGGGTGGTCGGAAATCACGAAACAAAATGCAAGCATCAAGGAACTTTTGGTGGGGTTTGGGTTGGCATTTCTTCTTGAGCGCAAATTTGGGTATGGCATGTTTATAGTAATGTAAAATCCGCGTGTTTGATTCTCTTGTGCTAATATACGCGTTTGTCTTGTGACTGGTCTTTCCTTGTCCTCTCTTTGTTTCGTTCGAAGCTTCAGAGATATGTCCACGTTGTGCCTATCCCGCCTAAACGATTTGTGTCCATGAGGGTTCGAGCTGCGGAGGCGGAGGCGGTCATGGACGTGGTCGACGTTTTCTGGCACGCGAGAGGAGTTAGCTATGGCGCTGATCGTGCGGTTTGGGATGGATATGAAGGAGGTGTAGGAGACGGGTCGGTTGTGTGTGTGTGTGTGTGTGTGTCTGTGTCTGTGTGTGAGTGCTTTGTGTTTGTATCGTTCAGAGGAGTTGTGGTCGACGGGGTATAGTTTGAGTATGCGTTCGAGGGGTGTTGGTGGAAAGGAAACTGTTTCTGAGAGCGTTCGTTCGCGTGTTTTTATTCGAGGGTGTTTGTTTAGGTCTGTTCGTTCGAAAGTGTCCGTTTCAACGTGTTCATCTAAATATTTTCGCTCGACTATAGTAGCTTGAGAGTAGTTAGTCAAAGGTATCATTTGAGTAGATGCATTATTCGAGAAGACGCTGTTTAAGAAACGTGTGTTGCTCGTAAAGGTGTTGTACAAGACAAGTTGTCGTTTTTGGGTAGACGTCGTCTGAGAGTTGAGCGTGCTTTGTTAGAGCATAGAGATTTATCAAAAACAAAGTGATTTGTTAGAACGGCGTATTTGTGTATGCCTTTTTTATTCGAGAGCTGAGATTGTAGTCACTAGACTATAGTTCACTGTGGAGTTGAGTGATGGTAAACGGCTTGTGCGTTCATTTGGGGAGCAACGAGCGCGGTATTCTTTAAGCTTCCAAGGTTGGAAGCGCCCTTGTGCTCTAAAACGGCTTGCTCTGATAGCTTCTTACTGTTGATTGTAGTAGGGAAAATGTATCCTTGTGTGAAGTGTATATGTGAAGCTGCTGCGTAGCGCATGCATGGAGTGGGGAAATTACGGTGGTCCAAGTATCATGATGAGGATGTTATTGCAGAGCAGACTGTTGGCGTGTGCTGTACGTGGCAGTACTGAAACACCACCATTCCGAAAATGCTGTGAAGCAGAGTGGATGACGATCCGATTATCGAATAATCACCGATCTTGCCAAGTTTGTACGAATCGCGTCTGGCAAGCCCTTCCTCAGTTGCCGGCTCGGATATGAGCGCCACCGCCACATTGGTCCAAATACTATTGCAATAAGGTTCATATTTCATAGCCACGAGCGGTGTAACGAAAGCCCGGTCTGACAATTCCAGTCCTCGGGAGTCATGCACCTGTGCCATGCTGCTGCCTTCGCATCAATTCTCCTGCCGGCAAAATGTAACTGAGGTTACTGGGACCGCATGCAGCACAGCAAGGATTGTCACAGCTTTCGTCACACCCCACAGCTGCAAGGCGTAACCCGTAACCGCCGTGCGTGCTATTGGACCCATGTTCATGGGAGATCTTGAGGATGAATGCTGACCCAGAAACGGCCAAATGTTGGGGCAAGATGCACCGAATTAATGCGGGCGCGGGGTGTTCTTACTGTGCCAGCTGCCTTAGCAAGACCTAGAATGATACAGGACATTGTCATGCACAGGTTTCCGCGCCCCAAGAGACCATTATTGTGGGTGGTCAGCCATCTGCAGTTCTCGCTTCACTGAGCGCTTAATGGCGCAAGAGCCCCAACACTTTGGTCGCCGCAGTACTATATCGAGTGTGGACACAAAATATGTCGCTAGGCTGATCGTGTGCAATGGTGGTATCGTCATGGGTCCAATGCAAGGTTCGTGCTTGTGTGCTGTGCCGCCCCAGGCGCGCGCTTAGAGACGACCACATGGCGACCCCATCGGTGGCAGCCTTGCTGAAGCTGTGGTCGGACCGCCGAACTGCGAAGGGGCTGAGTTGACTGATGGTATTGAGGCTGATGCGGCTCACCTGTGCTGAATCAATCGCGAATGCGCAGTCTTCATAAGTCACTTATCGAGGCTAGTCGCAATCGGCGTGCCCGTAATGACACTGGAATGGCTTGGGCAAGCCCGCGTCCCGGTATCCTGGGCTTCATGACGACGCGGCAGGGCAAGGCAGGCTTTTCCGGCGAATGTGCGAGAGCTGAAGGCAACACGGGACAGTGGTCCGAGTTTGCTTTCGAATCGACCTTCCGCTCCTAACATTCGAGTGACATGGAAGATTGCGGTTGACGTGTCAAACGCGGGCAGTCCGCGTCGTTGGGGTTGAGGCGCATGTGTGGACCAGGTTGTGAGAATAGTGACGCTTCCTGCCGACCCTGCATGCATACACATGCATGAAGTTTTGGTCACATGTTTTTGACGCACCTCATACGTCGGATGTTTATGGCAGAGGATCCTTGTTGCAATGTCCTTAGGACCGAATTCGCAAGGGCGATGAGCAGGATGGACTTGAAATGCCGGCTTGCCCTTCAGTACAGCATACGTGTTTGATGCAATAACATCTTACCTCTGTAGCTTACTCGAGTATCTGGGTCTTCAAGCAGTCACTGACAACCAAGGTGCTTTGTTGCCAGTGGCGCAGCGGACCCTTGATGCGACCAGGTGCGACCTGAGGCTTTCCTCTCATTAGACGCATGGTTTTTGGTGGCTTGGAGAAGGGGGTGTGGAGGAGGCATGTGCGTAAGGCTATTCGAGGCCGCAGAAAAGGCCAAATCGCATCTCGGGGAACAAGATTGACCGCTCATGTCCACATCTGCCAGCTGATGGGAACAGTCCGTTCATCTTGCGTTGCAAAATTGCAATTGCTGATACATAGTTTAGAAGAGTGCAAATGGGAGCGCCTGAGCAGTGCAAGGTACTATAGCTGCCAATGTGACACCTCGCTCCTCAGCAGATTGAGTGATTTCAGTCTCACACGTAGAGATGGACAGGACATTGGGCAGCCATGCAGTACTAATGCTTGATCATCATGATCAGGAAGTGTTGGACTTCATACACCATAACCCATGTGGACTGTAATCGGCATGAGTTGAACACCTGCTGGCGACTCTCGCTTGTAAAGATCGTCAGCAAAGCGACCCCAAGAGAGAGTGTCACTGAGCTTGATGGGGCGCTCGCTAGATCGCCTCGGGGATTGCAAAGACCGCAATCCCTCAGGGCTGGTCCGGCCGAAGATCGGTGTCTCTGCCTCAAGGCAAGGTCGTGTGCTAAACTCACCAAATCCTCTAGGCTGCACTGGACATATCCTAGTAATAGAAAAAAAATCAATATGGTTCTACAATAACGGTTGTGAACTACTCGCTTACGAGCTTCGGCGTTCTTTGCGACCTACTAAGGAGTAATTTTGCTTCATTTTCACTTCGTCTACCCGCATCAAGCAATCCGTTGTTGCGCCGAGAGGAATACTGCGGCACAGCAAGAGCGGCTCCCGGAACGATCCATGGCACATATGCATCGCCAAAAGACACGGTGTTGGACTCTGGGTCAGAGCCAATGAGGCTCTCATGAGTGTCAGTGGCAATATGCTGGCCGGGCCAATACTTTGCAAATGAACGCGACCGTCTTCTCGTCCTGGTTCGTTCTACCCTCAGGTTGCATCGCATTCCTTACCATAGGTAGTATGGAGTGTTTGTTATCGACTACTGGATTCCAAATCAAACTCGCGCAAGCCATGAATGCTTGCGGACCATGTAATACAGATGTACCGAAGTCCTATGACGCTGGATATGGTTTGCAAAAACCGACTGTGCGAGAGTTTTAGGCTGAAATAAATGAGTTTGGCCTCTGTTGGTGCATTCCGGAAAGCTGCCGCAGTGCCCCTTCCCGTAAAATTAGCGCCTTTCCTTGCATGCTGTAGGGAAAGAGACCAATTACAGTAAATTTGGTGGATGGTGTTCCTTTGCGGCAAGCATGAGGAGTTGGTTATCGTAGGTACCGGAGAGATAATGCCTTCTACTATGTGTTGTTGGTGCGGGTATGTCGTGCTCTGGTGTGGTCCGGCAGTCTCTTCCTTGGGCACTGTCGAGTCATGGCAATCGCCTTGGGGTCACACAGAGCTATGCGGTAAGTCAAGGCAGCTTAGAAGTGTGGACTGTTGAGTATAATGAGTGTGATGAATATTGCTCTACGAAAACCATCAAATATATACCAGTTGCCCGTGAGTCTTCTCAGCTACAGTACATGTATTCCGACTGCAGCATGCGGAGCCCTGTAAGATTGATTCGCTGAAAGATACGAGATATGCAGTCCCTCACCACAGCGCTCAGTGTGAGACCATTAAAAAAGCCGCCTGCGTTATCGGATCCAAATAGGTGCAGGGAGGAGTAGAACATCAAAAGCTCGCCTGCATCGATGGAATTCATGGGCCATGAAAGCTAACGGCGTTGTTGCTGCTGGCTTGAGTGTAGGGGTGCACACTGACATGCTCGTGAGCCGACCGAAAGCAAAACCACGAGTTGATTGTTTGATGACTTACCTGACAGTGTGTGCAAATTGATCCATTGCGATCAACCGTTACCCCAACAGGGTGATCAGACTGCATGTAGTTCTTGCAGTTAAATTTCGGGGCTGCACCCCCCATTGCTCCGGTTGAGCGATTGCCAGAAGGCTGTCCAGGGTATTGTCCTCCAGTTCCGGTAGAGCTAGACATCCTGTAGAGTTTTGGATGGGGATTCGGTTGAATTGGATGTATGATTCGGTTGAGTATGAGTGGTTGTACTGATAGGAGGAGTTGATTGAGTTGTGTGGATGGTAAAATGATAGCAAAGCTCGTCGGCTTTATAACTTTCGGTGTAGTTGCCTCGACCTCCCAAGTGACCAAGTCCACGAACATGTCTCTGTGCCTCAATCAACGAGGTGCTAGACGAAGAGTAACCATTAGACTAGCTCAGTCATTCGCCTGGAGGAATCGGTCACATTGCAGTGTACCGGGGAGCCTTTCGGGAGGCGTCCGGCTAGGCATTCTCTGTAGATTCGGACCAGTGACGCCACACGACGCCTCACGATGGCCACGGAATGAACACTTCATGAAGTCTAAACGGCCGTGCCTCCGCCACATCCGCTGCTCGGGTCAGTTGAGATTAGTGCGGGCTAGTAGCGCGACGGCTGAGAGTGGGGTGAAGTGTTGTACTGATCACCGCCACACGACTGGAAGGGGCGCAATGAGCATCGTCACTAGATCAAATTTGGGGCTACTTTTGGTTCTCTCATTCACTTCTAGGGTGTCAGGAAGCTAGAATATGAGGGCGCCCTTAGTACATTGCGATAAGCCCTTTCCCAGTTCGCCTCTATGGTATCTTTCGGTCTTCAGTACGGTGGCTACCCCTCAAGGATTTCACTCTTTGATCGAACATCTTCCCTGACATTAATGGGGCTATCGGACCTTACTTATCCTTGTCCGCAAAGGCCAAGATTGCATCAGTCCAAGGCAGAAATATTATCGCAGAAGCGCAAGCGCCGGCTACCTGAATGGCTCGAGGTCGGAACATGACTAGGCAAACGTCCATGATGCCGACCGCGTCCCAATAGTCGGGATGTTGAAATGCCTGATGTCTTTTACTGAGACACTGACACCCCATCCACAGTGACGGTCGCGATCAACAGCGTCTCTGAAATGCCGCGTGATATATCCGAGCAGTCTATGCCGTCCCATGCCGCATGATCGCTTTACGGGTCATCCAGTAATATTTCCCCGCCATCGTCCGCATCGAAGAACTCTTCCACATCGCTAACAATCTCCATGTCCGTGTGTTTCCGGCTCTCGAGGACACCGACGGCCTTCCATGCGGCCACAGTCTCTGCATTCAGTCTTTTCAAGCCCTCGGCAACATCACCAACGTCTTCGCCGCCCACCTTGACCTGACATCTGTACATCTTGTCACCCCCATTGGGCTCGGTTTTCATTCCCACGCGCGCATACTGCACACCCTTGTCGACAGCAAGATGACCAAGTCGCTCCTTGGGGTGCAGGCAATCCACATCATGGCGCAGTATGTGCTCCAAACAGTCGAGTATCCCGAGACGTCGGACGATCGCTTCGCAAGTGAGAATGTCGCCCAGGCTGTCAATGTAGACGGCTCCTATCACACTCTCTACCATGTCAGATAGAAATTTAGGTGGGTCTGTGAGGGCAAACAGATGCCAAGGGAACCTTGCCGCCTCGCTGAGGCCAGTGATGATCTGGTCCCTCACTTGTTCGTGTTGTCTCAGCGCGTTGTCGCGGTTTGCGTTGAGCTCCGGACTTCCAGACCGTAGGAACTGCCAGATCGCCCTCTTTTGACTCTCTGGCTGCATAGTAGCCTTGTTGATCGTCTCCACGTCGATGTTAGTTTCGAGCAATCTAAACGCAAGGAAGGATGCATTGACCGTCGCTGTTCTGATGGCATGCATCTTCTGGTGGGATAGCTCGGGGCTGTGTGCGTGAAGCCGCTTCGAAATGATGTAGTCAAGAACTGCATCGCCCAGGAACTCCAGGCGTTCGTAGGAGCAAAGCGCATGGGGGCCCGAGAAAGACGCATGAGTCAGTGCTTCGAGAAGGAGCGGCTTCTTCTTGAATGTGTAACCTATCAGAGTCTCCAAGACATCGAGGCCCATCAAATCAGCTTCAGCCGGTGCCGCCTCATGTAGGACGCTGCTGGCAGCCGGCACAGAAATCCACGGTTCAAGTGGCAATAGCGTTTGAACGCACAAGACAGCTTTCTCGAAGCCACCCACGGTATAACAAGCGCCGATGAGTGATTCAATTATGTCAGCAATCAATTTCGATGATCTCTCTTCCTTGATGGCTGATTCTACCTCAGCTAGGAGGTCTCCAGCATAACGAGGCGCCCATTTCGCGCCAGTGAAGCTCTTCGTAATCATAAAACGGTCTAGTCCGGCAGCTAGAGTAGCCCGAGCAAGGAAGCCATTACTGACGATTCTTCCTTTCTTCGCAGTGAGGTGGCTCTCTGGCCATTTGAGATTGACGGCCATGAGGTGGACTGTAGCGATGAACTTCAGGATACAGTCGCCGAGAAATTCCAAACGCTGATAATTGTCGTTACCATCAGCTGCGGATGATTTCAGCGCCCTTGTGAGAAGGAGCGAATGCGCGGAGTCCAAGTTGACTGGGCTGAGTAGTGTAGTCCTTAGAGTTTCGGTGATAACGGCCATGCCAAATCGATGCAGGATCGATGGCAAAAGCAGTGCGAACACAGAGTACGGAGCAGGCACTGGATCTACCATACAATCGTTTGCTGCCATCTCTTCGATCTTCGTGTATGCGTCGTTCTTGTTCGCGGTCTCCAAGACTGGATGGAGAAAGTCGCGTCGCTTGGGCAATTGCATCAGCTGGAGCGACCACAACTGATCGTTCATGCTGGTGGATCTCGGTATAAACTTTCGGCCATCTCCCTTCTGATTGACCAATCCCCATAGCGACCAATCAGAGTTCTGTGCAATAAGCGTCGTTGCCAGGCAAGCACGCTGTCTCCACTCCGAAAGCCAGATGCGGGTATCGAGGTGACCTGACTCATCGCACGGAGCAACTAGCCATACAAAGTCTTGTCTGTTGAGCTCCATTCGACTATGGAAGACAGAGTACAGTATCTTGTAGGTGACCGACTTCAGTTCTGAGAGTTCTTCGTCGTTCAAAACTACGCCGTGGAGCCACGAGCTTTCGATCCTGAGCTTTGTGGAGCTGTTCCAGTAAAGTAGCAGTTCAGGGATATCGGGGAGGATAGTCGGAGTAAGTAGGAGTAAGTGTGTGGGCTTGTCATCTGCCGTGTGCAGTGTAAGACGGGTACGGTAATAGACGTGCGGGTTTTGCTGTTGGTGACGAGCAAAGAGCGGCCAAGGATCGAGTGTTGGTGAGACCGGTACCAGCGATGGTCGGTGGTCTGGGATTTGAAGTTCTGACAACTCATCATCTGCTTCCTGTCTCGCAGGCAACAAATTGTCGTTGACCAAGCCGGCCACATACAGAGTCTTGTATGCCTCGAAAGCCGCGTCTTGCTTGGCCATCTTTTCAGTTACCCAAGTATCCAAAGCGCAGGCGATCCTGACTTCAGGATCTACAGTTAAAGGGAGTATGACGCGCGCAGTGATTGCGCCGGGCCGTATCTCTGTAAACTCGAATTGTGGGCGGTTGTCGATGTAGGGTCCGGCTCCCAGTATGGAGCAGAAATGGTGCAGGTGCTGGGAGGCGTTATCTAGGGTTAAAAGCGCGCTAAGGAGATTGTCAGTTATTTGTCTATTTGCGACTTTTACCCGCAGTGTCAAATTTGAACGTTGGCTCTCACTTACCCAGTGCTTTTTACCTCGAAATGCCGATGGCCAGTCTCACTCTGCTGTTCTTTCTCTGTAGCAAGTTTGACTTGCCGCATATCATCAAGATATGCAGCCTTCATCCCTTCTTCGAGTAGTTGCCAGGATTCTGGGTCCCTCCCACGACCAGCTTGAGGCACAAATATTACATACTTTGACTCTTCCTTTCTTGCCCGCCCCCGTCGTTGCACAAAGCTCTTCAAGTTCTTTGGGCTTTCAAAGCAGACCACGAGATGACAACTAGACACATCGATGCCTTCTTCGAGAACACTGGTTGCGAGAATGAGGTTAAGCGTGCCAGCGCGGAAGTTGTCCAGAGTTGCCTGTTGATTTCGAGGCTCCGCAATTGTCGCTATGTTTGCCTTGCGTTTGCTATTTTCTGACTCGCCAACAAAAGTGCCGACTCTTAGTAAATCCTTTGTTTCTGGGTGAATTGCGAGAACTTCTGCAATACAAGCGACCCATACCCGCTGCTCGACGAAGACCAGGCAAGTAAATTCAGGATCATCCTTGGCTTCGGCGACCAGAAAGTTGATCAACAGTTGGAGCTTTTGCGACATATGATCCAATGATATTGTTGGAATGCTGTGACTGTTCAGTTCGATCGAGGGCAAAGTTCCCAAGATCTTAAGGATATGTCTCTTCTCATCAGCAGACAAGTCGAGCAACTGGGAGTCCGACATATGAACCATCTTGCTGAATTGTGTTATGCACCCACGCAGATACCAGTCCATAATACTCATCCCAAGCTCCTGTGACATTGCTTCCGCCTTAAGAGCAAGTGATCGGAGCTGATCTCTGCAGTACGTCTTGCCGCCAACGAATACTTTGTGTATTTTCTTTGTAACATCGTAGCCTTGCTGTCGCTGCTGAAGGAGCCCCAGAACCCAGGGGTCTTTTTGGAGGTCATAATTGATGTAGGCGCTCTTCAGAAAAGACAGCATGTTGGATTGCAAGTCCTGTGGTTCTACAGGATGATCTATCCGCATAAGTTGTGGCTGGTGAACATATCGCAGCAACTCTGAGCGATGCAATTTCGGAGTCTTAACTGTGGCACACAGATTCCGCTCAATCTGTCTGATCAATGAGATTGCTATCAATAGTTTAGGGGTTCAAAAGTGCTTACTGGAGATCTTCTGACGTGACTTTGGCTGTCTTGATCGGGCTGGCGCTCAGGCCGAGGATCCTAGGAAGCTCACTCCCAATCCGGGGCTTGTAAAAATCCGACATGATCCGATGAGCTGGATGATTTAGGGTGCAGTGATGAGCTTCATCGAATATAATCAAAGCTAGGTTGCGCATCTTGACGAAACCATGGCTGAGTGCGTCGAGAAGGACCTGATGCGTCGACAACACAATGCGAATGTTGAGTAGTACATCATCCCAGACGCCTTGATCCGTCCAGTGGTCAAGGTTATCTTTGCCACAGAGGAGCTGAATACCGTACCCGGGAAGATTCGATTTGAAAACTGCAAATTGCTGTTCACAAAGTGTGACTGTTGGTGCAAGAAACCATACTACCTTGATAAATGAGTTCAGTGTGAGTGTGAGTGTAAAATCAGCCTAGGAATTCGCACCTTGTCCGGGCGGCAAGTCTCTAACTCTACACGCGTTCGATCAATAGCTCTGAGATGTTAGCCTTGTTCGAAACCTCGGAAGCCACCTGCGGTGGGGTACCCACATGTGCGTCTTCCCGCTACCCGTGTCCATGACACAAATGATGTTCGATTGCATGCTCTCCTCAATCATCTCCGTCTGGTATGAACGCAGGCGAAAGGGCGCTTCATGGGAATCGGCCATGTGCGTGCCCGCATCGTTTGCCGGCTGCAGGTTATCTGTGGAGCTTTCCATGAGGTCGCCCGTCTCTTTTGAGTTCTTCAGAGTCAATCAAGGCCACCTTCTTCGTGGGGTTCTATTTTCGCATGTAAGACGCCGCAGCCTTGCGCCCTTGGTGAGCTTCAAGGTGGAGGGTGCCAGCGAAGGCAGTGCTGATCTGCGCTAACCAAGATTGGTCGCTGAGCCTCGCAATAGGCGCAGCCACATGCATCGAAGTCAATGTTGGTGGCGTATGGAGTTTCAATATTTATTCACAGAATGCAATTCATAGGCATCTAATGGTTCATTTCGTAAGTGCTACATAGCTCGTCTCATGCGTTGTGCTATCCTGAGAACGGCTCGACGTTTGCACAGTTGTCCAAGACCGCCCTGCCGCAGCTCAGTCTGATATAATCATGTTCGTAGACCTCGGGTGTCGGTCCGCCCGAGAGTAACAGTCTTTACAAGTTCGTCAGATAATCCTCAACCTCCGATGAAGTCAGCTTCCTGAAGCGTGGGCCAACAGCACCCTCGACACCCTCGAAGCCTAGCAGCCTGTTCTCTGGCGGGCCGACGATACCAATCTCGACCGTCTCGCCGTTCATCTCGCCTTCTATCGTCTCCTTCAGCGTGAGCAGGGCGATGTGGATGGCGTCTTCCAGCTCCAGACCCTCGGTGTACCTCTTCTCCAGGAACGTCTTCGCGCTTGTCGCACTCTTGCCGATTGCTGTCGCTTTCCAAGGGAAGTAGCTGCCACTAGGGTCGACCTGGTACAAGCTAGGTCCGCCCTTGAGAATACCACCAGTCTTGCCGCTCACTTTCTTCTTCTCCTCGTTTGACTGCTCCTCACTCTTTCCCTCGGCCTCCGGCTCAATGCCGTCATCCCACCCTGCAATCAACAAGCTGACGCCGTACGGCCGGACGCCACCAGACTGTGTAGCCTCTTGCATCACTCGTGCGACGTCCTGGACTAATATCCTCGTGGGCGGGTACTCGTTGTAGATGCGCTTGTAGCCGGTATGTGAGACCTTGCGAGCCTTGTCGACAAGCACGCGGTAATCGGGGCCCATGCCGGAGTAGACCATGCCGATATTGGGTGTTATGAGGCTGATCTTCGATGACGATTGCGAGTCGATGAGCGGCGAGGATGACTTCTTCTCGGTTGCGAGAACGATGCCATTGGTAGCTGTTGTGACCTGTCAATACTGTGCAGCTAGCCATGTTCGCAATCCAACATACCCTTGATACCGAGTGAGGTAACACCTTGGTTTACGGCGTTCAGAGCATACTCTGTACAGCATTAGTTCCGTCTTCTCCCTTTCACGTGATTCCTAGCACAAACCTATTTGTACCAGCTTTCCGCTATAGATTGTTAGCAAAAGGTCTCAAGGCGCTCGCTCGTGGCGCTGTATGTTTACCTGGGCGAGAAAGTGGTGAGCGAGAAGGAATATCTGTCAGCCATGCTGGGCTTCTGTCCTTTCCTTTTGAAATAGAGAGTATCGGCAAGCTAATGGAGGGAAAAGAGGAGGAAGAAGCGCTGGTGGGGTGGCAGACGTGGGGATTGAAGCTGTCCGAGCTGTAGCGGTAGCTCCAGGCAATCGATTGACGCGGTCGCACGGACCACCCATCGGCGATACCTTCCTCCGATGTTCCCCAGCCGGTTTGACGTTCAGCGCTTTTGACCGAACCTTCTCGTCCACCTTCCTGCTTTGTCTGCCACAGTGTCTTCTGTGACGCCTATAAAGCTGCTAGGCTGTGTCGGAAACTCATCCGATACCCGAATCGCTTATGATGCATTCCCCGCCCGCATGATTGATTGATCACATCATCACTTGTATCTGTGCTTTCATTTTCATGGTAAGAGCTGGAATCAACTTACTGCGCTTGCGCTCCTAGCACCAACAAACTCACTACACGATGTCGTACTCTTCTGGATATCAAACGCCAGGGGGCTGGAGCTGGCCAGATGACCTACCCAAGAATGAGTCTGCGCGCGGAGAATCTTCAACGTCGTCTTCGCGCCAGCAACCACCAGGCACCTCTGATGGCGCGAACTCAGGCCCGGGATCAGCATCAGGATCGCGGTCGCGACGCACCCATTGGCCGCCTCGACAATGTAGGATTTGCCTTGAAACTGTTCAGCCAACCTTCAACGCTGGTTCAGACAGCCTTCCGGGATTCTTGCAATCGCCTGGAGTCGTATATCAGGACGATACCGGTCGTCTGATTCGACCCTGTTTGTGCAAAGGCTCATCGAAATATGTCCACGATGCCTGCCTTCAAGCATGGCGCCATGCCGATCCAGGCTATGGAAAGAGAAATTACTGGCAGTGTCCTACTTGCGGATTCAAGTATAGACTAGCGCGTCTGGGTGCTGGTCGCTTCGTGGGTAGTGTTGGTAAGTCGCATAGACCTGACATCATGTTTCCGTTACAGAAGAAAACTAACAAAGGCCACAGCTGCTCAAATTGTGCTCACTGCTCTAATCCTCATTGTTGTCATCTTCGTTCTCGGGTTTGTAGCCGACCCTATTATTGGACTCTACGTCGACCCATGGAGCTATATGCCCTGGAACAGCTGGTCAAGACGCAGCCAAGGCTTCTACTTTGAGGACGATGAGCGAACTACATGGTACGAGCATTTCGCAAAAGGTTTCGCCAGCATGGGTGTACTTGGCTTCCTCAAGGTCCTTCTTGCGAACCCGTTCAATTACTTTCGATTTGGCAGTGGTGGTGGCAGGGCCAGAACTGGCCGCGATCGAGTGGAGCAAGTCAGCTGGATCATCATTGTGGTTGGAGTAGGCACATTCCTTGCAGTAAGTCTCCCCACCTCGAGTGTCTTGCATGCGCGGTGCTTATGTGATACAGGCTGTATACAAAGGCGTCCGCGTCTGGAGTCGCAGGACCCTCGAGCGAGCCGGCGAAAGAGTCATGGACGTTCAGCACGATGACGAGGACGATGATGAATAGCTGATCTTCAGCAATCAATGTCGATGTCACTTCAAACTCGTTCCGTGAACCGTATGCACTGGCCCGTCCCTCCCATGAACAAGACCACGCACATTCTTAAATTGCCACAAGTTATTCCTCAATACCGTGTCAATTAGTCTACGTGCGAAGATCAAACCCAGCCCGCTTTTGTCCTTGTCGCTACTTTACGTTTTGTACTGTTCTGACGTCTGGACTTGCGGTGCTACTTTGCCTATGGCGCCCCATCATCTTCTCGTTTTCAATGCCTGCCTTCGGGCGTTGTGCTAGCTTGAAAGTAGGCGTCTGCTCCTTTGGGCGCGGATGCTAGCTCGACAGTAGGCGCACGATGGCTTGAGCGAGAGGGGCGCTGTTGGTACATTTCCCCTCTATTACCATTATTCTGTTATGTTAGTGAGACGTGATGACTGTAGAATGCATCGCACCTATGCACACGCCATGCCGCGAATGTGTGAGGGCTGCCAATCTTAGACGAAGATAATAGTGGTGATCATGATCAATTCAATGCTACTATGCTGATGATGCGGAACATCACATCCCAAGAAACGCCGCTTATGCCGCTAAATACAGAAATGCTAAACTACAACACAATATGCTGTGTCGCCTGTGCTGTCATGATGATCTTCCTCTCCCCAAACGCTGTACAGGGCGCTCTGAAATGCCTCCATGGCTGCCAATAGTCTTTCTCTTTCATCCTCTACGCTCCCAATATCGAAGATAACTTCTTTCTTCGCTTGGCCTTGGCCGAAGCATACCGTGCCAAATGCATCTTCGCTCCAGTTGGCTTTCAAGCTATCTTCCAACCCTCTTCTGCAGAAGGCAGCGAGGCTACTGTGCTGCTCACCCAATGCTGTGGTTTGTGCATCGCCTTCGTAGTCTGGGATCGTTTGCGGCTCCATGTCTTGCAGTCTCTCTGTGACAAACGCGCTGAAGTCTCTCATGTACGCGACAAGTGGGTGCATCTTGGTCCTGGTTTGGCTGCATATGTATTCCAAGACTGTTAAGATGACACCCATAGCCCCGAGCATATACGTCGATGCGGCGAGCACATGTGGCTGTCTAAAATGCGTGGGCGTGTCGGTTAGATGTTCGGTTCCTCGAATAAAGGCGTGTGCAACCGCAAGGATGGAATTCATAATTGACGAGACGCTGTCTGGTTGGGTAATGCGTAGATCGAAGATCATGGTGTCCAGTATTGGCCGCAGACATCGTAAGATCGGGTTTGCGATGAGAAATGCGGGGCCGGTTGAGAAAGACTTCTCAAGGTAGGACGGAAAGATGCCTTGAAGAAGGACCGAACGAAGCAATGTCCTGTCGGCGGCTGGTGTCTCGCTTGAGCACACGGCGGTGGTAAGCTGGGACACAAGATATTGCTGCTGATTGTCGGCTGCGGCTTGTTGTACAACTGTTTGTATGAAGACAGACAGCTGCTTGGATGTGCCTGGCTCCATGACTTTGGGTGCATACCCACACAGACGGCCTACAACATACGTAGGGTCTTTTGATGGTAACGGGAATGCCACCGAGTCTGTGAAGAATGGGATCACTGGACAGATGTCTCCAGTGTATTGCTTGAGAAATTGCACAATCTTCTGGACAAAGTCCACATATGCCCCGGTGACTGTGGCGCCTTGCTGAAGCTGTAGATAGTTGCCCTTCATCCTCAGCATGAATTCCTGCAACATTGTTGTGTAAGCCCTACGCACTTCCGCCACTTCTGTCATAGATTCGACCGCTGTTGTGTGTAGATCGTCTCGCATGTTTGACAGGATACTCGAGATTAAAGCAAGACGCCGTGCTCGCAAAGTATCGGAGGCAATGTCCCAGTTACCACTGATGGGGTCACGGAAAAATGGGAGGTTCTTCATCAGCGGGTTGGCCTTGTCTACTGTGACGATAGCATGTAGGAGGCGGTCTTGAAACCTGAGCATGGACTCCCGGTCTACTAGCGAAAGCAGCAGTGCAGTATTGAAGTCATGCTGATGGTGCTCATAAGCCATACGGTCGCTATCAGCGAGACGAGCAAAAAAGTACGGGGCGAATTTGCGAGTTTGTTCGGTCTGTCGCAATTGCTGCCATGACTTCTGGCTGAACGAATCCAGATAATATGACCATGATCTCGCTCCAGTTGTCACTTGTACTTTAGCGAAGAGACTCCAAGTATCCACACAGTCCAGAAGTAGATTGTCGTCTGGTGACGTCTCTGCGCCAAAGGCGTTGGACAACAGATGCCACAACGGACTTTGTATGAAGTCGAGGCTGGGTTGCTGGGGTGCAGCTATTGTAGTCGGATGCTCGAGATCGTCCAGGTCGTCCATGTCTGGGAAGTCACCATAGTCTTGGCTGTCCTCACTCGCCGTTTGGCTCTCTTTGTGGGTCGGAGTAGACTTCTGTAATCTGAAATACTTCTGCAGCAATGCGAGGACATCCCTGATTACATTGACAAGGCGGCCGTCTTCGAGGTGGGGTAGCTCCAGTAATTGCATAACATCGGAGTCAACGAGGAATATACCCAAGATAGTCTGGCTGGCTGCAGACTGCATAGCTTTTTGCATCCCTTGAATACAATCGCGCAGGGTGGCGATGACTTGCTCTTGGTTACGCTCCATTGTCTGGCGCACCATCACTGCAGACACATCTGTCGTTCCGTCCAGGGCTCCAGACTTGAGATAGTCATCGGCTTCACTTTTGGCAAGTCGATACTGCTTGAGCGTCTGATACATGATGTCCTTGTGCCAGAGCGCAAACGGCTTGGCGGCCCCATATAGCTCATCAGTGGATAATTGATAGGCTGTAAGATTGGCCCAAGCACGGACGTTGACCCTGCAGGCCTCGCGATGAGAGGTTTCGTGGCTCACGAGCCCTCGGATCAGTTCAAGTTTAGGCCGACAAGGGGGAGGAGCAGCCCAATATAGGGTGCATAGAAGGTCGTGGTGATTTCGTAACGCAGCGAGGCTCTCTTCGTCCAGAGGCTGGTCCTTCGGGTAGCTTCGACCGTGGTTTGGTATCGTGCGGAATACAAAACTGCGGATCTTCTTCTCCGTATAACTCTTCCTCATACCATGAAGACCGAGCACGAGACATTTCAGAGCAACATGGAATGAACACTCGTTTACGTCCAGAGGCAGGGGCTGTTCGGCTGTAGCATGATCGAAAAATCTCACTGATCCACTGGCCGCTTCCCGATGAAGCTGTTTGAGGCCGTTCCTCCCAAAAAAGTCGAAGACAACGTTCAGCATCTGTTCCGGTTTTTGCCAGTGCCAGAATTTGATCAGTCTGTGACACCTTGCTAGACTGGCGCGAACATAGTCATTGAGCGAGCTACCATGCTTTCGGTAGGTGCTTGGGTACAGCTCAAACAGACGTCTCAGTATAGTGCTGATGGAAGTCCAGTTGTCCAAAGAGAAGCTCTCTCTTCGACTTCTCACGGGGATACCGGAGACATCTACTTCAATGAATGGAACCAAGGAGAATAGCGTGGCCCATGCAGTTTCGAAGACGGTAACGTGTGTCGTGGCGATTGCAGTTGGAGCGAGTTCTTGGCTAACAATGTCCCAGAACCCCTTTGCTGGTAGGCCTAACGTTTCCAAAGCGTGTATGCAGACTACAATGCCTTCCACAACCACGTCTTCCTCTCGTACACCATTCTGTCTTACAGCATGCCGCTTGTTTTGTTCCAGGAAATCGCCGAGTTCAGATGCTCCAGAGCGGATGGCGTGCGATATGATAGCAGTAGCTATATTGTGGGCTAGGCGTTGTGTTTCCAACGTCGCCTGCTGATCTACAACGGTGTTCTGAGCAATAAGACTCGTCTGGACGCTCAAGACGAGTAGGAAGATCATGACTCGAAGACTGCTGTGTCCAGCCCCTGAACGAGATCCGCTGTAGATGTTGTTCTGATGTAACACAGAGACCTGATCGAACAAGGTGAAGAGCAATTGCTGCATTTTCACCACGAAAGACCTTCGATCTATAGGATCGGAGAAGCTCAAATGTGTGGAGACATAGTTCGTCATTGAGCGCACGAACTGTGCGAGGTTACGCAGAACTTCTTGTCGAGACACACACCCTTCTTCTGCGGATCGCGCGAGGTCGGAGTCTAATGGTGATGTGATACTCCCCACAAGATTGGTGAGCGCAGAGCTCGTTTCGTCGTTCCAGGGCCCACATCGTACAGATACCCCAGAATGCGTAATTGTGCAGTTTCCAGCAAGAGCATCCAGATTTCTGCTATTGGCTTGAGCTACCGACAAGGCACGTCGAAGATCTTCCGACCCAACGAGGGTGGAAGAATGGAAATAGGTGTCAGCTTGCAGAGGTACCACATCGAAGGTGGTGGGATATCGAGTGCCAAAAGGACTCAGGCCATAGAGAATAGTCGGTCCTTCTTCTGATGCAGCTTCGTGCGAACGATCGTGGACTTGATTGACAAGTACTTCTTGGACTGCTTGCTCGCTGGGTTGACGAAATTCTCGTGCATCAACATCCACTCTTTGAGCCTGTATTTTCTTTCGGATGAGACGCTTTCTGGGGGCTGGAGCTGGTTCTCTCTCGTGTTCGATTCGCTGCTCTCCGATGTCCTTGGCTGATGGAAGTGGGGGCAATACAGCGTCATCATCGGCCAAAAATCTTGCCAGTTGAGGATTCATGTAGATGTGATTACCAGAACCCTGGCCAGCAGTCGGGCGATCCGCATGGCGCAAGCCTTTTTCAAAAGCGACTTTACGATGTCCATGTCCAAAGACTCGTTCATCGCCTTCTAGTTGGCCAAGCCTGAAGGGTGGCGGAGCGATATGGACAGATCGCTGCAGGACCTTGTTCAATTTGGGCGCTGACTTGATCCGCTTGGAAGGGTTTGATGCTTGTGTTGAAGTCCGCTGGAACATGGCCAATGCCAATGGCCTCTTTGTGAGCTTCTGACTGGCTGAGGCCCTAACAGTAGCCGAATTCTTGCCTTGTGATGTTTGATTTGGCGTTCTCTCCTGGGCATACTGTCGGTTGTCGATCCTATCTGCCAGTGGAGACCGCACATTTCCAAGATTTCGAGGTACAACCTTTGTATTCGGTCTCAGACCACCCTTGCGCCACTGTTGAAGAGTTGTATTTGCCTCCTCGGTGTCGCGAGAATTATGTAACCGGACCTGCTTCATCCGGGGACTTTGGCGAGCTAGATCTGGTCTCCGAAATGCCTGCCGCCTCGCAAGTCGCAGGAATTGCGGCATGCTGCCATCATCTTTCGATGATGAAACATCTACATCGACAACGCTTAGAGCAGGTGGAGGTGTGCGCCGCGTAGTCTTTGATCTGCCGGTGTGCTGCTTCCTCCTTGGCTGTGTAGAACTTGAGAGTCTTGTAGTGCCATTCGCCGCTTTGCGTTTTTTGGCTGCTGTAAAAGCCTCTGTGAGCTTGCTTTGCCTTTTCCTTTTGTTTCCAGTACCGCCCATAGTGAAGAGGGGCAAGGGATCATTCTCCATATTATCTGAATCATCTTCAGCATATCTGCGGTCCAATTCTGCAGCTAGCACTCTCGCATCATCCACAGACGTCCGTACATCTTGTGTAGTATTGTAAATTTGAGCTTGACGCTCGTCGCCTGATCCATCAGATATTACCAAGACGTCTTTTGCTAGCGTGTTCTGGGTAGATTGACGCCTTCCGGGCACGTTTCGCTTGATAATTCTCTGAGCAACGCCACGTTGGGGTTCAGGGTCTGGAGATAGTTCAGAGAACTGACGTGCTCGTTCCCGCTCTCTTGCCTGCGCTTGCCGTCGCTCTTGCCCTTGTTGATCAAATCGTAGCCAGGAAGCCGGTAGAACCCCTTTCATCTTTCTGCTCACTTGCCTCAAATCATGATCGCTTTTCTCTGCTTCACTTGATGAATCCGATTCTGCAGAACTTGGATCACTGAGAATGATCCTTGTGGGTCGGCGCAGCTCACTGTCTGCTTTTGCTGTACTTCGCGGAACATGGTCAACATCAGAGTCTAGCATTTGCGGAGTTTCGTCCTGGAAGACCGAAGACGTGGACGGTGTGGGCAGGTTCTGAGTAGTGGTCGCTGTAGTGAATTTGCCAAATTTCCGTCCAGACTTTTGTCCAACGAAGTGAGGACTGCTCGAGTAAGGCGGCGAATTGGGTAGGATTGACCAGATGTCGTGACGAGCAGCCTCATTGTCAAATATACTAGTCGGGGCAGCCGCGGCTTGCGTCGAGCTAACGTTGAGTCTCCTCCTCTTGGCCGCATTCGGAAGATGGAGCTGAGTTGCAGGTAACTTGCGTCGTGTTAGGTCGGAGACAGGGCGTCTGGTCGAACCTGTATCGGACTTGTCTGCTCGAGGCTTACGCGGCGCGGGCGTGCCCACGGGTATCTCAGCTTCAGGCGGGCTACTGTCAGGTGTTGCGTTCGGGTCAAATTCCTTCTCTTGCGTCTCCGTATCTTGTGCCGCTACTCTTCGCTCAGGAGATCTTGGCCTAGGCACAGGTTTCAACCCTCTACTCTGGACTTCCCTCCGATACAACTCACCCTCTAGAGCGTAAGGATGTAATTGAATAGGCTTGCGTTGGCGAAATTCGCGTCTCGCATCCTCCTCATAAAGATGTCTCTGTAATGCCGTGGAACTTGGTATGACGACGTGAACAGCAGTCCTACGATGGGGCTGAGGTGCCAGAAAACCGGACGCTGGAGACTCCAAGTCGCTGGGCGGATCCGAAAGAGGCTCATCATCAGAGTCTTCCGACAGTGGCTCAACGCCAAATGCGTCCAGAATGTTGGGAGGCCTGTCTGTCCTGGTGTCGTTTGGCGTGGGGACGTCCACTTGAGTTGCAAGTCTATTTTGTCCATGCGGAGATCTCAGAGCATCACCCTGCTGTTGTGCTCCCAATGGTGGGAAGGTATCGTCTAAGAGTGGTGCATCCAACAATTGTGACGGAGCAACTCGGCGGTATTTCTGAGGCCTTGGACTCGGTGAACTTTGTAGCGGATCGGGACTGTCGGTCGGCTCTCTTGTGGAGTGGTATGTGGCGGCAGGCGTCAACGGAGAAGCCGTGGGTCGTCTCGGCGAGAAACGTCTTGTTGCTGGACTTGGGTGTTCATCTCTGCCCGTCTCTTGCAAAGAAATTAAGTCTCCGTTTGACTCCTGCTGCCCAATTTCCGTTGCCCTTATGGTATCATTTCCCACCGTGTCCGCTTCTTCTCCCTGAACGGCAGTGCCATCGACGCGCTCGACGCGTCGATTCAAGGAAGCATCTTGCTTCGAACCCTGGCTCTCGAGTTGAGATTCTTCCTCCTCCTCATCCGAGTCCTGGACAAATCCTTTCTGGCGCCATTTGGACATTTGGCCGCGTCTGCATGTCGGGGTACGGTACAATGGTGGCGGGGTGAGGTTGGTGGTGGTTGATTGCATATGCTCGAGGCTTGACGCGTCGACCCGTGCAGCCTACTAGCGCAAAATGGAGCGGAAGTGCGCCGATAACTTTCCCGTGTTCTCAATTATGTCATACACTTCACCCCAACACTCACTGCGCAACTGAGAGTGCAGAGTGCACGTCGATTCAAAGTCGCGAGATGGCAGGACGAATATTGCCAGTCGCTCTAGCGGTGGTTGCGGGAGTCTCAATTAGTGTTGCTACTTTCGGAGAGGAGTTGAAGGAGCAAAGGCGGAAGAGGCTCCAAGAGGAATACGAACGGTATACACGCTATGGTCAATTCCTTTCACTCCGTCACTTACATTTTCATTAGCGAAGTCGCCGCTCATGCCGCTTTGGCTGGCCAAAACGGAATTCCGCCTCCACCGCCCCGTCAAATACCCGCGCAGCAAGAAGTAGTGAAAGAAGACGCAAAGACTTCAACTTTAGAAGCAGCTCCTTTGTGGTCCTCGGCGCTTGGGCTGTGGGCCTGGAAAAAGGGTGCAAAGGAAAATGCAACACCGGAAGGAAATCAGACGTCGGCTCCAGCACAGAGCCCCACAGAGGCGAAGCCAGACAATCCTTGAACAAGTATACGAATATTTACAGATTCAGCCTCCTTCCTAGATCCTCCCAGCGTCCCCTACGCAGTGGATCTAGGCGTTTCAACGCCTCGAGCCAGGCGCCCATATCCCCCGTAGTCACAAACCCAGTCCCTGCGTCCACCTCCAAGTACGCCTCCGCTAGCCTCAACAAGCCCTCGTATATCCACTTGCAGTCCGCCTCGTCCTCCAATATCTCCCTGATGTATTCAATTTCCTGTTCGTAGTACTTCTGGCGTTCGCCGTTGGTCAAATCTTGGACAATAGCTTGGTGCGGTGGACAGGATGATGAAAGGGTGAACAGCAGATACTGGTGGTAGAACCAGATGGACTGGTCAAACGGATCGGTGTTGATGGCTTCGCACATGAGTGAAAGCTCTTTGCTAAAGAAAGTGCGGCGTGCCTTTGCGTCGGCATTGCGCTCTTTGAGGATCTCAGGAATGAGTTGGCTGCGGTTATGCCAGGCCGAGAAGTTGGACAGATTGGTCTTGATCAGCTTAGTTGTGTATTCGAATTCTGACTCGGCTAGGCTGTAGTTCTGGTTTGCGGAAGCTGTGGACAGACGTTCGATTTGCGAGACAACGAACCGCCTATAGCCCCAAGCATGGAAATTACGGCTGTCGGCGTGCAACATCTTGTTAATCAATTGCAGTTCACCCGACCAAAGCTTGTACGCAGCTTCTTCACCGAGGGCAGACTCTGCTCTGCGCAGAAGCCAGTCTCTGTGATTCCATATCCAATAGCACTTGGGAAATTTGCGCAGCAGCCCAAACGTCAGCTGCAAGTCGCCCTGCACAAGATCATCTGGCGGCTGTGGCGAATCTTCCGCTGACAAGAGGGTATTTAAAATCCGTCTTCGGTGGTTCCAAATGGTGTAGTACTCGGGGTTCTCGTTCAGTAGCCTCGTGACATGACCGAGCACTTCAACAGTATACTGCTTCTCCGTGATCTGGACGATGTTACTATCTCAATTTATACCTGTACTAGAAAGCGAAAATTATTACCTTGGTTTTCACCAGATCCACGAGGTCCTTATATTGAGCAATCTGCTCAGTCTCTTTTTGCCGCGCTTCCTCAGATCGTACCACTGGCCCTGAGCCACGCGCTACACCATGCTATTTGAGATCAGTATCCCCAGCCACGCGTATACCTTAGAGTTGTATGCTTACACTTGCCATGGTCGCAGCCTTAGTGTCGTGGTTTGTCCTTACCCAATGCTGTACCTGCAGCATCGGAGAAACGTTGCCCCACTACGCGTCGCGCGTCACTTCCTGCACCTCATTTGCCGAGGAAGGTCGACACACCAACACACCTGCATGCATGTGTATCCTACGCCCTATGCACCCTAGATCATCATACACACCATTGATATACTAACCCTGCAGCAATAACAGACACGGCAGACGTTTGACCGGTTTCGATTACCTCTCGTCTCCGCTCCTCTTCGAGTCGTTGACGCTTGCGCCGCTCGACATGTGCTGAAGCTTTTCCCGGCTCACTACTAATCACGAGAGCAAGCCATCATGAGCGATAGTGATGATGAAATATCTTCCTATCGTTCTGGTTTCGTCACTCCGCCTCTGTCACCCTCGAAGACGATCGATACCGATGGCTGGTTCTCTCCTAGAACTCCAGGGTCTCCTCGCAAGATCCGAAGCTGTTTACTCTCTCGCGATATCTGTGCCGATGTGCAATCTCCTCTCTTCACTCCTCCGGCTTCTCCTAGGAAGTCAAAGTCTCCTTTCCATCTTGGCGCTCTCGCCGTTCCAGAGCTGCCTCGTGCTACGGACAGATCAACCCCGATAACTGCTGACAATGATTCACCTACCAAGCGGTGCACACGCTCCTGTGTCAGCCGATCATCATCTCATAGTTCTTCGACGTCCGCCTGCAAGGAGTCTCTTTCGTCACCCAGTTCAATCCTGAATCCTCACGAGAACTCTGGGCTCTTCCACGTAGGAGACTCTGTTGCTCCGAACACAGACGGTTGGCTAGCAGCAATCCGCAGAAGCTCACATCGGAGTGCTTCCGATAGCCTTGCGGCAGATCCGACCAGACTGGCCTCGTTCGACCATGATCAAGACGAGGCCATACCGTGCGTGCGAAGTCAAGCATCTCATACCGTCAAAGACGTCACAGATGAACAGAGACTGTCCACGGCAAATTTACGTCGATTTCCCCATCGCTCCTCAAGCTCGCCTTTGAGATCAAGTCAATGGGCGACTCGTGGTGGCTTGTTACAATCGCCTCGCAAAGGTCAAACATGCACGCCAGATCGCTATATTGCATGTCGTCGTCCGCCCGCCGTCACGCGCGAAAGCTTCGAATTAAACAAGCCCGATCGGCGTAGGGAGGTGGACCAAGCAGATCGTGGTAGCCGACCGAATGTGGATCCTTTCAGTCGAAGACTGCGCAGGAGTGGGCGTTTGAACGACGAGCTGAATGGCCTCAGAGAAGCACACTCCCTTCTCATCCGAAGAGTTAGTGCACATCGAAGGAACAATAGTCTACTCCAAAGGCACGATGTTCAAAGGACCGGCACCCGCCAAATCAGCGCCGGTGCTGTCTGGAACGTAGGAGGACCGTCAGCTGTGAGCGACACAGTAATCGCAGTTTCGACTGGCAGAAACGGTGTGCTCGGGACCGGTACAAACGCGCCACTCTATACATCCACCTTTCTCAACCGTGCAGATCCTGAGGCCGAACTCGCAGCGTACGAGCGCCGTCTCGCCCTGGCACTTGACGTCGACCAGACGGATCGCATCTTACAACACTCACCATTGCCTACTGGGGTCTGCAAGTCCCTGCAAAATGATATGGCCAAACATGCCAAACCTGCCTGGCGTGATGGTGCTTGGATCAAGGACGGTGTGGTTTCGAGTGTGTCAACTTGCGCATCAATAGTATATTATTGGGTCTTGCTAACTCTACAACAAAGCTCCGCGACAGTCTCGACAAGGCCTAAAAAGACCTGTACCAATCTTGCCGTTCAGATATGTTGCTTAGCCTCCTTATCTATGTAATACTAACGCTTGTGTACAGTGCTAGAT
>Ga0265780_10001787_pt1 | contig 29810 bp, 27 predicted proteins | sample P1T30metagenome_FD_192432 | JGI IMG/M metagenome (GOLD analysis project Ga0265780, IMG submission 192432) | Plant litter microbial communities from East Loma Ridge, Irvine, California - P1 T30 | ecosystem: Environmental > Terrestrial > Plant litter > Unclassified | place: USA: California... | reverse complement strand
CTGTAAGTTTGTTTCGCTGCATGAACTTTATCAGTCGACTAATATTAAAAGGGTGCTGTCGCTGGTGGTGCAAATGCTGGTGCAGCTAAGGGTCAGGCCAAGGGAGCTGCTGGCGCTGGTACTGGAGCTGTAAGTTTGTTTCGCTGCATGAAATATATCAGTCGACTAATATCAACAGGGTGCTGTCGCTGGTGGTGCGGCAAACAACGGTACTGCCGCAGCTGGAAACGCCGCGGCTGGAAACGGAGCCGCGAACCTGGCTGGCGGCAAGGCCAACGGCAAGGCCAACGGTGCTGGGGCTGGGGCTGGGGCTGGGGCTGGGGCTGGTAAGCAAGATTCAAATCTTGAGTACAAAGTTTGACTGAACTGACACTTTGAAGGAAACGGCGCTGCTGCGAATGCTGGCAAAGCCAAGGGCAACGGTGCGGGAGCTGCTGCTGGCGCTGGTAAGCAAGATTCAGATCCGGGCTTGCAAGTTTAATCATGCTAACGACTCGAAGGAAACGGTGCTGCGAACGCTGGAAAGGCTAATGGCAACGGTGCTGGTGCGAATGCCGGCAACAACGCTGCCAACGGCGGAGCCCAGAAGCAAGGCACCGCAGCCGGCAACGCCGACTCTGCGGCTGCCGATGCTCAGGAGGAGGACTAGATGGTTGGTGAAGAATACCCATGGGAACCTTGGGCTTCGAGTGGTAGCAAGCTCTTTCTCGGATGATAATGATGGAATATTGGAAATTGGATATAGGCAATGTATATATAAATTAGAAAAGGGACACTATGAATTCACGCTCGTTACGATAAAGATTGGCTTGGTTGTCTGTTTGTGTATGTGTGAGAGAGACAGAGAGAGAGCGTTTGAGTTCGGAGGCGAGCATGTTAGCGGGACAGATCCAACGCGAAGAGAAAGTTGAAGCGTACCTGATACATGGTGTTTTCCTCTTTCAATCGGTGTCTAAATTCCCCTAATAGTATTGTAGTGCTGATTATGAACCTCTTTGAAGAGAACCTGATTGACAGCAAGCATACCTTCCAGTCGGAAGTAGTACGTCTACTTTTCAGCTCAGTCAGCTACGCTGCAGCCTATAACAGAGTGAACTGCTTACAGTAGTGATAGTTTAGGTTATCCCTACGCAACGTAGGCCGTAATACTGCTAAGATCACGTGTTACGTAGCGTAGGAGGCTCGGATTAGCCGGCTAGCTCCCAGCCCCCCTTTAGCTAACCCCTATTAACACAGATAGGGTACGCAGCAGCTCTATCCCCTACCCACTAACCCTACTGTAGTTACCGGCTGTATAGACCGTACTACAGGCTCCTAAAGAGTCACATGCAGATATCAGAGCTTTTAGATGTTGTGTATGCCGGAAAAGGTCGAGGGAAGGAAGTCCCAGACGGACTCAGCCACGCACGTGACCCCCCATGCGCCTGAAATGCGCTGGGTTCGTCCGAACCTGCTGCAGCTGATTCCTAGGCGGCTTCCTCTTGGTGCTTTGCTGGTCTTGTTGGGTGATTGGAACATCCTCCCATTCTACAAAGTCCTTGGTGTCCAAACCCAGGTCATCGTGAATCGTGCGGACATACTGGTAAGCTTCCGTTGCCTTATCCTTCCAGCCTAGCGCAGCGCGGCGGATACGCACATCTGGCAGAGTTTCTTCCCACTTTGTGACTTGTTGTGGTAGTATTACGAGGCGAGTAATGAGATCGCACCCCAACATCTTGTCCTGGTTGCGGTGGGTTGGTTGGCACATCTTCAAGTGCTAGAAGTCAGATATACACAACGTTTCTCGAGGCTTGAAGGTGCGAGGCGAGATGATTGACGTTGAAGGCTTTTCAGAAGATTGCGAGGCGTTGCTCCTTGCTCCGGCGCCAAAATGGTGCTAACTTAGCAGCTTCATACTGCGCTGGCGTGTGCAGCCTCTCAACGTTGACGCGTGCCTGCGGAGGTGTATTGGGTAAGGTCCGGTAAAGCTCGCGGTTGCGAATCGCGCGAACTTGCTCTAGCCTTGCAGCTCTCGCTACAGCGTCTTGGAACGCCTCGTTGTACGTGTCCATCCATAGACGCCTAAGCTCCGCGATAGCACCCTGAGATGCCTGCTGGTTTGCTAGACGAGTTGCTGTCTCTACTGCACTCTCCAGCTACCGGAAAGCCATACTTTCTGACGTCGCACGCCCAGTTCGTGAGATCAACCTCGCATGCTTTTGTCGACATCATGCCTGTTAGGTACTTCTGGATGTATGAGGGCTTGCCAAACCGCTCTGTAAATAATTCGCCTTCGATGGCTTTATAGAATTCTTTGGCCTATTGAACTGCTTGGGGCGTTCCTGCTGCACCTAAGAGTAGATCTTCTATGCCCTTAGGTAGTGTTCTAGAGTGTGCAGAGATGATACGGGCTCTTGCAGTTGCTGCCTCTCTTGTTGTGATATTGGTTGGAGGATTGATAGCGTAATGCGGCGTGCTGCCTCCGCTCAGGAGCAGTTCAGGCCTGTTCAGGCAGCTGCGGCTCCACCTTCTTCGCCTTCTTGTGCAGCTGGCTCTTCACCCTTGCTGTTATACCTTCTAACGAGCTGTAGTATGTTAGGCTACGTCTACGCCCTATAGCGTACGTAAGCTGTACGTAACTAAGAGTGAATAGGAGTGTAACGTAGGCTTTCCTGCTCTATTTTTCGCGTTTTTATATTCTTCTTTAGGTTTTCTGTGTTTATAGGGGCATTTCTTTGCTGCGTCAAAGAAAGGACGGTCACTAGGTACAGCAATAATTCGTGCGCGCTCTGTTTGGATTCAACCTACTGCAAAAGAGCGACTGTAATCTTATATATAAGTCTAGTAAAACTTAATAGATTATTAGTACGCAATATAGTCTTAGGAAAGAGCTGAAGTAAAACAGGGCAACAGTTTCTTCGTAAGGAATTGAGAGCTTTCAGACATTGCGCGCATGAATTATTGCGGCACCTGGTGCGGTGCAGATGAGGTAGTGCAACGACACCAGAACACATGAGCTTCTGGACATGTTTTTTCTCGACATAACATTCGATGAATTTGTATTATTATTCCGCGTCTTGATCAGGCTTACCAACGGTGATGTTGGTGCACAGACTCGGCCACCTCGTTCCACAATTTTGCTCTCTGAAGGCTGCCTGGGCGACTGCTGTGTCCTTGGGTAGGGAACTTAGAAAATAGGGTATTAGGAGCTATCTCTTGTGTGACAAAGGGCGGGATCTGTATGTCGATGGTAGCTATACTGCAAGATGTTTGTTGGTCGCAAGCTTTAGTAATAAGTGTTTGGAGATAGGGGGTACGAGAACAGAAGGAAGGTGGCTGCGAGATGGGTGCGTGGGTCAGAAGTTTATATATATCCACTGCCCTCTCTCACATAGCTTTCTATCATATGGAGGCGTGGCGAAGCAAAATAGGTATAATGCTAGCGCAATTAAAGCAGTTAGTGTTGAATGGGCTATCTTTCGTGCATCACGAAAGGGTAACAGATACGTACGATCGTACAGTAACAGAGTAGGTAGGTATAGATTACTTTAGATATATTATGCAAAGGTAGAACAGGTGTCCTCTACATACAGTTAAGATTTCTAGGCGATCCGGATTACGTGACTACGCTCAGGCTATCTCTCGTGCGAGAGATACTCACATCAGCAGTTATAACCAACAGTTATTATATTAGATAGTCTCCTCCTAAGGGCTTAGGACTTCACCGATAACTTTTGAAAGCTAGCTAGATGCTGAAACCCATCATTTTCTCTACGATTGTGGGTCGCTCCCTGCGTATTACTGCTATGAAAGGCAAAGTATACGACAGTACTGGAGAAATTGCGGTCTCGCAGATGTTTTTGCCGCAAGTTTGTCGCCCCTTTTCTTGATTTGCTGGATTGTCCACGTCTAGTGGATACTCTCTATGGCTTGTCAAACGCATGTGATGTAGATATAAGTAGCTTGTCTTTGACCTTGATATTCCATCCTATCATACTAAGATCACAGTTTCTACATTGTGTTAATGGGTGTGGGCTCGGGTTTCGCAAGTGTACCAAAGAAACGTAGGGAACACATACCATTCCATGGTAGTTCGGGTACGCTTGTTGTTCCGAGCCTACGAATTGAGTATCAAATTCTGTAAACAGGTCTTACCTCGTAACAAGATGTCAGCTTTTAACTCCCACAGACCTGAGATGATATCAAAGCATGACATCACTCAATGCTATTGGAGGGATTGATTCATTTTGCCTGGTCACCCCTGAAATATTCACAATGGCAGCACGGACAGTGCAAGACTACCACCATTAGCGTTCCCGACGGCTGCCCCCATTCCTGCTCCCTCCTGTATAAAATACCTCCTCCACTTGCTATAACACAACAACGCACTCCTCAAAGATCACAACTCCTGAACGATCACAACTCCTCAACGATCACAACGTCAACCAAGTCTCAACCTCGAACTCGACAACTCGGCCCTCCATACGATCCTTGTCTTTGATTCATCAACTGTAAGCTTGCCTGGAATCCCACTCGAATCACAGCTCATCAACCAAGAGTAGAGTCCCAATACCTCAAGATGTCCGAGTCTAGCAGTCAATCTCCTCTCCCCACTAGCGGTGCCTCAACACCCCCTCCCTGTTCTCCTCCCACTCCACTCGAGGAGCTCAAGACAGTTCTCGTACGTAGGCTTGACCAGGACATCTTTGCTCATTCCCTCGGCATCAAGAAGATGGAAGACATCCCAAAGTTGGCCGACAACATGATTGTTGTCTGCTTTGACACCGAGAGCTGGGTCCGCGACCACGACAAGCTGACCGAGATCGGAATCGCGACATTCGACTCGCGGGACATGCGCACATTCGACAGCCCGGGCATGCATGGCGAGGACTTGCTGAAGCAAGTCTACTTTTACCATGCTCGTATCGAGGAGAATGCTCATCTCATCAACATCAAGTACTGCCCTGGCAATCCCGACTCGAATCGCTTCGGGCAGACCCGCTTCGTCAACTCTTCCGATGCCACCAAGATGCTCGACAGCATTTTCAAGTGGCCGATCAACGCTGAGCAGCCTGAACTTGGCTTCTGCCCCGTGATTGTCATGGGCCATGCCCTCCGCGGAGATTTGGCCATGCTCTCTCGCACCCTCGGCGTGCACGCCGCCGTGTTCGACACTGTCGTCTCGACCATTGATACACAGCAGCTGTGCCGCGAGACCGGCTCCTGGAGCGGTCGCAACCAGGCTGGTCTCCATAAATTGGTGTTGGCCACCGGATTTGACTACCGCGATGCACATACTGCCTGCAACGATGCAGCCATGACTCTGATCTGTGCGATCCACATGGTGTTGCCATCGGAGCTGAAGACCGACACTTCGGGCAATTCGACAGACGGCAGTCCTCGCACCCTCCAGGATGTCATCGACGATATCGAGGAGGCCAGCCAGTACCAGGACTGGTCTTGGGGATGATAAGTACTGCATCCGCTGCGGTCGACGAGGCCATGTCCACGGCAGCACAAATTCGACCCGTTGCCGTACCAAGGTGCAGTGTAGCCACTGCAGTGCTTCCAAGGCTGCAAACCGTCAGAAGGCTGCGCGCGGCCATGCGACGAAGAACTGCATCTTCTTCGCTATGCGTGGTCCTGAGGTAGAGGGAGAAGGAGAGGAGGATCCTGTCGATCGGATATCGAGCCGGATGAGTTCGATGAGCTTTGACTACTAGGTCAGGGTCGGTAGAGGCATTGGGAAAACGCGTTGTACTCGCATCGTATAGCGCCAGCCGTTTCCATCTCTTTTCTGCAAATGTACTTTACAAGTTTGCCTGCAAAGGCGGCTTTTACATGAATACAAGAACTTCTAGCAAATAGACTGAGTGGACTTACTTCTACCCATTCTTGTTTGGTACCTATGTTAGATAACAGCATTAGATGTGAAGTTCCGGATTTCGTCAATTCGTACTGTAATATGCTTTGAGGTTCATGGTAGGTAAGGGACGCAAGAAGTCGTAGCTTTTCATGGCTCCCATCCATGTATCTATTCAAGGCACGGGTCACAGCAGCAACGCAATGCTCTTTTCATGTGATTGTCCTGCGGGGTCTCCCGCTTGAACCCCTGATTGCCCCAGCTTTACCCTCGATCTAGGTCTCCAGCCCATAATGTAGTGATATCGAAGATCATACGCCCTAATTCTCGTGAGCGCTGAAGTTTCATCTACAAAGCCGGCCGCTACCGTCAGTTTCCTTACCTCTGGTCAGTAAACACCTATAGAGTGCGGGCCACGGCGGGTGGGAGAGGCCCTTCACCATGCGTGCCGCGATGGGCGTTTGTTGTCTCGAAAAAACTTGCTCACTCAGTTCCTTTCACTTTGGCCATCGCGCACCGCTCGCTCGCCCGCTATTTGTCCTCGACCCGTAAATACAAGGGCTCATTTCGCCAACACAACCCCTCCATCTCTCACCCACAAGGTGCGCGAGAGCTCAACTACGGCCAAGTCCTCAACCAACGACATCTCAGGCTTCAAGAACGCAGTGGAGCACCCGCAATCACAAGAATCGACTGCCATCATGGCTAATCCAGATTTTCCGACACCATTTGATGTGATCAAAGACCGCTTCTCGAAGCACAGCGACTTCAAAGTGCTCAGCCATATTCTCGGCATCACAAGCATCGACATGGGTTACAGCGAGGACCCAGAGATCTCCCGCGTCTACAACATCGCAGAGCAGCTGGCCCGGCACACAGTCGTAATCTGCCTCGACACGGAGCACTGGACCCTGAACAGCGACGAAATGACGGAAATCGGCATTGTTGTCCTGCACTCCCAAGACGTCGCTCCGATCTCACGCGCAGGAGAGTTCGGCGATCATGGCTTCAACATCATGGAGCAGGCCCGCTTTCACTTCTTGCGCCTGAAAGAGAAGACACACCTGCCCACATCCAACATCAGGTCGCGAGGTCCAGAGGGCAACTCGTTCGGCCACGAGCGCTTCGTCACCTTCACTGAGGCCCGCTCCATGCTCTGGAATCTCATGATCCAGCCCATCGACCACGTCCCATCACTTCGTGGGTACAACCGGCCCATCGTCCTAATGGGCCATTCAGTCGGCCACGATCGAGAGCACCTCAACGGAAAAGACCTGCGTTTCGACATCGACTCGCCCGGCACTGTCGCTCGCGTCATCGACACGCAGCAAATCACCTTGGACAGCAAGCACTGGTTTGGCTGCAAGGATCCCATCGGTCTGCGGACACTCGTTCAGAAGTTGGAGTTTCACCACACAAACTCGCACACCGCCGCCAACGACGCGGCTCGCACATTCATCGCTGGCGTGCTCATGGTCCTGCCGAAGGGAGCCCGTCAGAACTGCCGGCGCAACACGCAAAAGGTCGTGTATGACCTCGAGACCAGCAGTCGCGAGAGCTTCGTGCCTCTCGGCGGCGTCGCGCTGTACTGCTGCGAGTGCGGAGAAGACGGCCATATGGGCGACCAGGAATGCATGATGGTCGGGAAGATACGTCGCTCCGGCGTCCCATGTGCTGAGTGCGTGTCTCGCGGCTTCGACAAAACGGCTTGGTACCACGTCGAGGCGCATTGCCACATTGTCCGCGATGAAGTCGCAGCGGAGCGTCTCGCCTGGTACAAAGACCAGCCGGCGGAGTGGAAGCCCAAGTATCCCTTCGTTAGCAATGGTCGTCTACAAGCGTACGCTCCGGACTCGCCGACACCTACGCCAGCTACCGAAGAGGAGATTGTTGCGCGCAGCGCTTGGTACGACATGTGGAAGGATTCTAGTGAGGTTCAGGAGCCGTTCGTCTGGGTTGGTCGGTCTTTCGCCAATTCGCCTCTTGCTGGACAGGGACCGCCTCCGGGTCAGAAGGTTCGTAGGCATTACCCATCAGTGCCTGCGTTTCCGCCGACTCCTCCCCCAGTGACTACGCTGCCTATGCGTCCAGGCGGCCCTTCGCCGCGTGGAGACTACGTTGATCGACGCCCGTATGGCAACAACATGGGTGGTCATGGTTCTGCACAGCCCTATTACCCGGACTACGCCGTCCAGCCATACGGTCCACAGGTCTATGCCAACTTCGCTGGGGATGGTAGCCCGTATTACCAGCCGCCATCTTACTATATCCCTGGCTATGTCCCTGGCCACGACAACTACCCACCACTTGATAATTTCAACAGTTACCAAACTGGCCCATATCAAGGAGGTTACAGCACCCAGTTCTACGGTGTAGGCTATGGAGACTACCCCGACCAGTACCGGCTTGGTCGTGTTGGTGGCAGTCGCGGTCGCGGTAACAGGCGCGGTCGAGGCGATGGCCGTGGCAGGGGTGGGTGCCAGTAGGGACATGTGGACGATGAATGAGTGTTGACAGGGGTTCTGGACGAAGCCTGAGGGTGTTTGATACATGTGAATTGGCGTTTGGGGGCGTACTAGACATTCCTGAAGTTCCTTGGAAGGCTCTCCTAGATAACATTGGGTGTTTGGTGAGAAGGAGCAGATACCTCCGGTACAGGGCACTTGGAAAGACGTGTTGAAGATCGTGGAAATGCGGATAAGCGGACCTAGAGATAATACGAGAGAGTGAAATGCAAGAGGATATACCGCAACCTTCCGACACTATGCGGTGACTGTCCACGAGAGCCTTCTCTTGCACTTTCCAACGAGAGTGAAACGCAAGAGAAACATACCACAACCTCCGACGCTATGCGGTGACTGTTCACGTGAGACTCGCCTTTCACTTCCCAAAGTCTCACCCGATCTAAATCTTTACCACCGGGCCCCCAACCTCTTATGATAAATAACTCACCACGCAAGCTGCCCATCGACCCGACCCGATCCTCAACTGAAAACACTACTTACTCACCAAGCACGCCATGCCCGCAAGCTATGCCGCCATTACATCCATCCCCAAACCTCTCCCAACACCCAAAGAACGCTATGACGCCCTCATCGCCACCTACGCGTCCAAACCCCTCCGGCTCGTCACGCTCGAAGTGCTCGGCATGCTAGACGCCCCCCTATGTGCCGAAGATTCCCCCGCGCTCCCGCTTGTCGAGCACAGCGTCGTCATCACCGTCGACACAGAAGCATGGACCGCCAACACCGACCAACTGACCGAGCTAGGAATCGTGATCGCGGAGTACAAAGACGGGAAAGAGATGGGCGCAGAAATTGGAGATTACGCGGAGTATGTGATGAAGAAGATGAAATACCACCACCTGCGCTTCGTGGAGAATGTGCATCTCAAGACGACGTCCCCATGGATGCGTGGAGCTGAGGGGAATCGGTTCGGACAGTCGCGCTTCGTCACGTTCGCGGAGGCGCGCAGGATCCTAGACAGAATCCTCAACCAGCCGATAGTCTCTGACAATCCAGAGCTTGCGGGCCTCAAGCGCCCCGTCATCCTCGTGGGCCACGCGCTCGAGCACGACACTGAGCACATGCAGTCCACCGGGCTAGCCTACGACTTCACGCAACACTCCACCATCGTCGCCTCCATCGACACGCAGAAACTCGTGCGCGAACTCTCCGCCTGGTCGGACCCCGAGTTCCCAGGGAACAGAATCGGCCTCGACGTGCTATGTGAAGAAGTCTTCAACTTCGCGCACGAAGACCCGCACACGGCGCTCAACGACGCCGCCCGCACAATCTTCTGTGCCGTCAATCTCGCACTGCGGAATTGGATGGTGGGCAGGCGGCGCGGCATGGCCAAGTCCATGCAGGCCGTCGCCACTGACATCGAGGAGTACTCGCAGGACAACTTCGCGTCGCCGTGGGGCAGTGCGGTGTGTTGTACGCGCTGCGGCGCGCGCGATCACGCAAACACGCTGCACGCATGCGCCGCGCCCGTGTACTGTCTGGCGTGCGAGCGCTTCGATGTGCGCGACCGCGGCGACGAGACGCATGTGCGCAGCCACTCGGAGCGGTTCTGCGTGCACGTCGCGGAGTTCATGGGCTGGAAGCGCCGGGTCATCGATGCACGGAGGAAGATTAATTACCTGCCTGATGGGCCGCCAGAAGGATCGCATCCGCCGTTCAAGTGGAAGGGGATATGGCCGATGGACAGTCCCGAGGATGTGCTGGTACCGGAGGGCCCGCCGACGCCGCCGTTGGGTGACTTCATGCGCAGACCGAGTGATTTTGACCCGGTGAGGCCGGTGAGGGAGAAGGGGGTTAAGGTGGCGACGTTGCAGTCGAATGCGAGGGAGAGGGCGGAGAAGGAGAAGAGGGTTAGGAAGCATGTTGTGAAGGCTGCGGCGGTGAAGAAGGATGGGTGGAAGGTGGATGACGCGTGGAATGGTACGGCATGGTAGGAAGATGGAGGTGTCTAGGGAAGTTGATTGATGCATAGTATTTTTGGAATGACAGAGGGATGGACGTTGGACTTTTGGTTGCTGGTTTCCTGGCTGGGACTTGCCTGCACCGTCCTCTGCACTCTAGATACCTACTGTTTTGTCTTTTACCCGACGAAGCGAGAGTAGGAAGGCCGTTTTTTACGTTCATCTCAAATAGATGGGGCAGAAGGATTTGTATTGACTTGTATAACAAATAATGTCGTTAAAGGAGGCGTCAGGCTTAGATCTTGGCATGTCCGATCAAGCTACTGCTAGTTCACGGCGGAGGCTTCGCACTTCACAATCAGACGTCCGGGGTACCTAGGTACCACAGTGGGATGCACGTTTAATCACGGTCTTGTTCGCGTTTGGCTTATAAATGCTATCTTGATTATGATTACTTCAAACTTTTTAGCCGCTCGGCCATCGATGTACTCCATCGCGATGCACACCCAATCGGCCGTAAAATGCAAATCGCCAAAGCAATCATGATTCTGTCATATAATCTAGCACTTCAAGTCGAAGTAAGGGGTGTTGTTCTCAAGCGGTGTGAGCGCGAAGGACAGATCGGTCTGAGCAGCGTTGGCGTCCTTGAGGGTGTACCAGAAAACGTTGCGGGTGCCGAACAGCGAGCAGCCAACCTCGCTGTAGTAGCGGCGCGAGTTCTCGAGCGAGGCTACAGCAGAGCCAGAGACTGGGCCCTTGTGGGGCCAGCCAGTCTCGGTAACCCAGACGGGCTTTCCGCCAGATACAGCCTCGGTCTGTCCAAGACCGGCGTAGAAGTTCTCGCGGGCCTGCTCGATAGCGTTGGGGCGGGTGGTCTCGAAGTATGGGAAGGAGTTGTGGCCGAGCCTGACATCGTATATGAGCATCATGCAGATAGTGAGGGAGACATTTGTATGACTTACCAGTTCACGGTGTTGGCGACACCGCGGTTCTCAGGCAGAACCCAGGCGGTGAACGTGTCGACGTGACCGATAGGCTTGCTCTCAAGAGCAGATCCCCTAATCCAGTCGCGCATCCAGCCAATGTATCCCTCAATCTCAGGACCGGTGGCTCCGGGACCAGCATTGTTTTGGACGCCCTGAGGGCTGCTACGGTACAGGTCCTCGGATCCGACGCTGATACCGATGATGCGGTCGGTGAATGCACTGCCGAGCTCCCTTGCACCACGGATGAGAGCGTTGAGCTCGTTCTCGTATGCAGCGCGGCCGGCCGAGGCCCAGAGGCCTACGAGAACCTTTGTGTCGGTGTCGATGGCAGCCTGGAAAGCTGAGATGGGGTCCGCAGCAGTTCCGCACTGGATTGATGTGTAGAGACGGGCGGTGGTGAAGCCAGAGGCTCCAGGGAGACTCTTCGCTTCATTGAAGAAGCGGACGAAGTCGTTGTAGCCACGGCATGATCCATCCGCGTTGGTCGCACCGTAATTGAAGCCCTTGCTCTGCGCAACGGCGGTAGACGCCAAAGCGAGGATTGATGCTGCCTTGGCCCACATACTGAAGAGATAAAAATTAAAGAATATTAATTAACGTTTACGGTGGTGAAGCAGACAATGAAGCAGCTGATTTTCATCTTCAGTCGGAAGTGCAGTACTTAAGAAGATCGCGAAAAATATAATAATAGAACACTGATTTGCCCCTGCGCATCATCGCTTCCTGCATGCCAACCCGGCAGTGACGTGGATGAAGCTCGTACTTTTCGAACCAAGATGTAAACAGTGGAGCGCCAAGCTGCCAATACATGGGCCGGTCCTCGGGCAGACCTCTCACCGTTCTAGAATTGTCCGTGGGGTGACGTTGAGATGCACCTGGTAAGGAGTCCGTTCGTGCGCGATGCGACATTGCCCAGGCGGGACGACCTGCGTGCGCGGCCTCAATAGAACCGCTCCGTCCGCCAGCGCACTGGAATGCACAAACGAGATGCTTTAGGTGCGTGCATGTTGTGGTTTTTCGATCAGGGCTGCTTGTGCAGAGCCGCACAGCAATTACAGCTGCCCCTGTCAAGGATGTTGTTGTCGTCCCGGCTGGCATGAAGTGGCGAAGGTCATAGCGCAGAGATAATCACGGCCCGACGCTACATCCGAGATGTTCCTGTCCCGCGCTATGTTTATCGCAGCACGACCGCGCTGGGTTGATCACAAACATTGCATTTGAACACAAGTCGTTTTGATGTGATGTATGATAGTGCCAAATTGCAAGCTCGCTGATTTCAGCTGTACAGCAGTCACAATAGAGATTCGCATCTTGAATGACGAACATGAGCCGAAAATTTGGACAATATAGTTCATTCCAAACGTGAGCAGTATGAAAGTACAGCTCTCTATACACCGTCCTCAACATCCTCTCCCGTCTTCTTGCAATACTCGCGGAGTACCCTAGCCAGCTTCGCCCGCCCATCTTTCCTCTCAAACACCTGCGCATGATCAACAGTCGGCCACCACACCGTCTCTACACCCGAGCCATGCCACTCGTGCTCCTTCCACGTCCTGTCTTCGCTCTTGAGATCAACGCCATTGATGTACTTGCCCACAGTCTCTGTGTCGACAATCAGGTCTCTGCCACCAAGACTGACTGTCACATCGCGGCCCCGCAGATCCTCTTTCCACAGCAGATTATGAGCCCAGAAGAAGTGGCGCGCCAGGGTATGAGCGACCATCATGTCGCAGGAGGCAAAGTAGTAGAGTTGATGCTCGTTTGCTGCTCGTGGTTGACGTGCAGTGAAGTTGTACGCGACGTCGGGAAGATGCAGCAAGAACGTCACTGGATCGACAAATAGCATCGGACCAATCTTGGGTGCGGTTGTTGGGTCTTGGAGCAGATGCGTCGACACGACAGACCCGTAGGAATGCGATGCCAGCACAACCTTGTCGAATCCGTGGCGTGTCAAGATGATATTGATCTGCCGGCATATCTCGTCATGGTCAAGGATGGGCCCTGTAATGCGGAAGCTTATGGGCATGAGCTCGACAGCGATGATGCCGATATCCCCATCTTCTGTGCCTTGTGGGTCGTACTTGTTTATCTCGTCGAAGAACCTCGCGTATGGGTATAGGCCGATACCGATGCCGTGTATGAAGAGGATTGGGAGACGTGTTCGAGAGGTATGTGGGCGGTACCAGTAACTGAGATTTGGCGCCGACGAGATATGGCGGGTGAATAGGCTCGCGGGTCGAGGCGGGAATATGGAGAGTGCGGAGCGTAGATGCGTGCGATATAATGTGAAGCCCGTGTATCGCAGATGTGCTGCGGTGAAGGTGTCTACCAGCATGACAATCATATACCATATGACCGGCCGGTGTGACATGTTGACAGCATCCACCGTCAATCGCATGCACTTCACGCTGCCCTTGCCAGGCTCCAACTTCCTTCCAAGCAACGTCTCGATTCCATCCACATAGCTGTCAAGCTCCTCTTCCTCTTCCCTACACTCCTCTGGATGTTCCTGCATCCTCTTCGACTTGTCCTCCTCCGTCTCCTCGCCGCGATTCATCAGCGCCCATTCATAGAACTCGCGCACATTGTCCCGTCGCACCTCGCTCGGTCTCGCACCAAGGAACCAGCGGCTAACAAAGTACTCTGGATGCGGCACCTTATCCCAGCATTTCCAGAACAGCTCCTTCCTCTCCTCCTTGCTCAGTGCGGGCGGGTGTTTGGCTGCTGTTTGGAGTGCGCGCTTGCGGGGAATGAAGACGCCGACCCAGAAGAGTGTCTCCATGAGCGCCCAGACAAGCAGGAAGCGGCGAAATGGCGTATGCGGAGGTTCGGCAATACTGAAGGATACGATGAAGATGCATATTGGCGTCACGGCTTGCAGGGCGAGGATGACGGCGCGTATAAAGACGTAGTTCGGTATTGTGTGATCTAACATTTTGCAGCAAAAAAATCTGCCCACTTGAATAGGTCGCTCAAGTGTACTTCGAATATTTCTCAGCCGCAGCCCCGCGATATAGGCTGGCGCAGCGGAATGGGCGCTGCTGTTACAGGCATGTTAGTGTTGTTGAATGGTTGAATCGGCTGTGTCCCAGCGTCTGGCCTGACCAGGTGACGTAATCCCTCGCAATCTTGCCTACGTACATAGGTAGCACGCCGCGGTTCACCTTCACCACCGACATCAACTCCATTGTGTGAAAACGCGATTTCCTTGTGGTATCAGAGCTTAATGGTACCTGCACCAGGCGTCGGCAAAATTCATGCCTGCCTTGTATAACGAGAATAGTTAAAGGGGTAGCCTGTATGTATTCAAAGATCTCTAATAGCATAAGGGAGAGTATCTTAGCGCTGCGTACATATTCAGGCTCCTCTAAACTTATAATAAGCACATGCTTAAAGACTGTTAGCTTGTATCGCGGATGTAAAGAGCGGGCAGGAATTCTGCCGCAGCCTGGTGCCTGTCCTCATCCCGTTCGCATAACCTCTTCCAACCAAGGATACACGATAGAGTTCGCCTCGGGATATCCCATGTGTGCCCTTCCCAGCACGAACCGCATCTCCTTCGGACTCCCATACTCTGCCAACACCATACTATCCTCGATCGGCATGCACCCATCCAGCGTGCCATTAATCAACAGCAGCCTGCAGCTCTTCATCCCTTGACCAACAACAGCAACCCCATCACCTTTTGCGCTAATCAAGCTAAACTCATCCTGACACTTTTCCTTCATCTCTTCGAATGACTCATAGCCATACTTCTGCGTATATGCACGCTCCAAGCCAAACGGGTACTCATGCTTATCCACTTGCTCCAACCATTCCCGGCCAATGTAATGATGTACACCAGCGCCATGCCCGACGCTCCCAATCAACTTCTCGCGATGCGTATGCGCAAGTCGAATGGCATAGTACCCACCCGCACTCAAGCCCCAAGCAACAACTTTCTTCTCATCCAAATACAGCGCATCCTGTATGAAATCCAGTATCGAACTGAAAAGGCGATCGGGCGATAACGGATCGCGCTTGTTCGCAGGACAGTCAACAGTCGTGCCAGGGATGTCGCAGATAACGCACACCCAACCCCGATCGAGGAATTCTTGCGAGCGTTCCGTGTTGTCGGCGCGGTGACCATCAAGACCTGTGATAAGAAGTATGGTTGGAAAAGGGCCGCTGCCGGATGGTTTGCGGATGTACAGTGGGATTTTGGAGCTGTCGCCATTGGAGGCGTGTTTGTGTGGTATAATTATGTCGGACATGGGATGGCTCCAGAGCTGCGATCCTCGCATGTATACTTCTTTTTGCTCCTCAAAGACTTGCACTTTGAGCTCGGTGCCGATGTAGGGAAATCTAGCCAGTCTGTATACGGCGTTGGCGTTTAGGTAGAGCTTCTTCCTCGTCTCAACGTCTTTTGCTTCGTCATCTGCCTCGTTCACCAAGCGTCGCGCAGTTGGCAGGAACGCATTCGTGTATGCATCATCGTATGGACCATTGATCTTCTTCTCAATCAAATGATTGAATACCGGCTCGAAATCTTCAAACTTCCCGTCGTGAAACGGATACACGCCCTTTGTGCATGGGAACTTCCAGCGCTGTTCCCAGAGCCTTTGGATACTGCCGCTGTGGCCATAGTCCTTGGTGAAGAGGTCTCCGATAACCCAGTTTCCGTTTGGCATGTTTGACGTATTGTTTCAATTGCAGTGCTGTGTGACTGCTCCCGGCACCTTGTCCACTACATATACCTGATGGGACACGACTTCGGCAATGGCGGGGCCGATGCCGCGAACTACGAGTATCACATTACGGCTCAGTCGGATCACGTTGATGTTGTATGGCGTCTAGTGAGTTTTATCTGAGACTGTGGATTTGTAGCTTCAGAAGTGTAGAGTTAAGGTCGTGACTCCCTGATGAGAGATGCAAGTCCCACATTAGCTGCACTCTAATTGGCTGTCCGACCACCTCCGTCTCACCAACTTCATCGCGTCGGCGTTTCCTTCAACTCTCCCTCATCCTCGAGCCATCTAACATTCTAGCACAGACCGGCATGTTTCCATCAGTTTGCACAGGATGGTTGGCGTTCCTGGTCGTTCCAAAGGTTGCGAGAACTGTCCGCGTCGACATCTAAAATGTGGTTCTCGCACATTATAAACTAGTTACTATATATACTAAATATATAATCGTTACTCCTGCTAGCTTAATTAGATACTAACCCAAAATCTAGCCGTTAAGTATAAGAAGCGGGACTGCTCTAGTATTAGATATATCCGTACTGCGTTTAGAAGGTTACTCGAATATATAATATAATAGTAATAGGCTATAATAACGTTATTTTATATTCTAAAATAGACTTATTATTGTCTAGTTATAGTATTAGAATCTAATATTATTATATTATATTACCGAGTAATACCTTAACCGCGGTACAGATTAAAGCGACTAACTTCTAGGCAAGTGGGAGAAGCGATTGGCCAGAAAGATCGAGGTGTCGCATCTGTGCGGCAACGCGTACTGCATATAGCCGACTCATATCACTCGGGTGACTGCATCGGAAAACAACTCTCGGAAGGCCTGCTACAACAGCGGTCGCTGCCTCGACAAGAACACCGACAAGAAACACGATCCGCCGTGTCTAGCCTTGCAGAAATCAGATGCAACTATGGCGATCAAATTCACAGCCTCTACCCTCGCCAACGTCCCGCTCACTAGAAAATTCCCTCATGCAAAGTCTGGATGCAAGTGGGCATCGAGGAGGTACGTCAGATCATCCGACGAAACATAGCATCGTGCTAACCAACCACACAGGTAAGCTCAGCAGCGTTACCAGCCTGGCAGAGATGAATCAACCCACATCGAGAATTGCACGTATCATAGGGCATGGCTGGACAAGAGGCCTAAGGCGGAGGTGCTGTTTGTCGACTGGATCAAGAAGTTGTGACAGGACGAAAAGGACGCTCGAACCCTATAGTGACCTTATTTTCACCTGAATGGCACCTGAGTGAGACCTCACTGTATCCTGAACCATAACCGCATGCAGTTCCAACTCAGGCGCGGTTCAGGTTGCGCTTAGCAGCTTAACAACGCATGACATCTACAACCGAATATCACTTTGCTTCCATGCAGAAGGAACATTAAGTCCAGCGATAGGCGCGCGGCTCCGAGGCGTATTGGACGAAATTGCGACTGGCAAGAGAGGGACGTGGAAATCAGCAGAATCTTTGCTGGAGATCGGGTGACAGCCACATCCTGCAGACCCGTAGTAGGTGCTGACTTCCCGTTAGACGCGTAGGATTACTGTTAACGCTCGAACCAGGTCACTACTATCGCGAGAACAATATGCATTAAGCTTAAAATTACTACATTGAGGCGGCTTACTCAATCTGGCGAAGAGCGCCAGCATCATGCTTCCAGATGCAATCTTCGGGGAAATCTCAAATTATTTCTTGTGTCGATCAGGAATTTGGCGTCCGGAAGCGCCTGGCTCGCGCCTCAAAGTCCCAACAACGCACCCTTGCAACTCCGAGCTAGCTGTAGTCTCCACAGCCAGCTTTCATTCATCAAGAAAACTTGTCCATCTCTTCCAAAGCAAAAGTTTGCCACTCCACCGTTCAGCAGTATTTTCGCTAACAAGACGCCGCCGGCCGACCATATGTTCAACCCGTCGCCGCAGCCGCTGTACACATTACCGAATTTGTCGCATTTGATGCCATCCGGGACACCTACGTTGGCCATAGCAAACAGCCGACGGTTAGCCAGGAATGGTTGGCCAGATCGAATGATCATATCGAAGGCGTATCTGCCAGAAGGGTCAGTTTCAAGTACTCTTACTGAGCGTGTCAAGATCCCAGTCGCATATATGGGTAATTCAACATGCCGAAACACCAGGAACGGATATACTTACATATGCGATACTCTCATGTCGTCAGTCGATCCATCCCCATGAATCCAATCTGTGTCCGTAATGTACACAGTCTTCTCGTCCGGGCTGAAACAGATCCCATTCGGTCTCTCAAAACCATCTGCGATAGCACGAATGCCTCCTGTCGCCGGATCGTAGCGATATACTTGACTTGGTAGCCGTGGTCGCGGGCGAATCCCTTGTTCCCAGCCGTAAATCGGATCTGTGAACCAGATCGACCCGTCGGAATGCACAACAACATCATTAGGTGAGTTGAACGACCGGTCATGGAAATCCGAGATAAGTAGTTTTGCCTCGTACTTGCCGTTGGTGGTCGGCGGTTTCAGGGGCATGAAAGCGATGCCGCCGGGAGTGTCGAGTGTTCCTTGCGCACAGAAAAGAATGCCGTTCTTGTAATTGACGCCGCCATTTGGCAGGGGAATATTGCTTGCTTCGATCTCTGTATGTACAGCCTTGCAGCTGTCTATGCTCGATGGTAGCTGAACGCGCGAGATGTGGATATGAGGCTTCTTGGTTTCTGGGTGCGGGTACTGATTACTGGTGATCCATAGCGAATTATCTTCCGGTATATATACGCCGGCTTCGTGTGCAAAAGGTCGCTCCGTCTCTTCGCATAGCAAATCGAGTTTTGGCTCGTCTCCCAGTATAGCTTTTGCTGATTCATCGTAGATGCGTACCCATGAGGGCAGACTCGCCATGACGAAACTCAGTGATATATCAGCTCGGCGGTGTTTGTACAAGTTCAAATTGGCGTCTGAAGTGTATACCAGATGTGAAGTGACGAGGCTGAATGGAGTTTGGTCTCACCGGAGAGGGACCGATGGTAGATATCTCTGTCGGCAATTGAAGCTGGACAACTGTACTGCCAGCACACAGCGACGGTGATTGAGTCCGTCGCCGACCGTGCACCTTTGTTCGCCGATCGGGGACGGCATTTGAGTCGCGTCATAGACAAGCCTTTTTGACATGCGGAGCTCGGTCCTGCGTCGGTGAAATTAACACGTGCACGCGACGGGCCCTACTGCTTCTAGACTTGTTTACTCGCGAACCCTAAAACACACCGGTCATGCTAGCCAAGCTGAAGTCCGTCGAGCAAAGACCGCCCTGGTGTTCGAGGCAAGGTCGCGAGATCTCATGAATCTTCTCCCATGTGCGCTCCAAAGCCCGCGGGATATGCATGGTTTGCCGGCCCCATGGGGACATGACATCCCCGCAGACTGACACTCTAGCGTTGAGCCCCTTGTATGCTTATGTTTTGAAGTCTATATATTACTCTCATCGCTGCGCGCCTGGCAACGTCTTTATGTGACTTCGTTCCTCCGAGAGAGATTCATCGACTTTACCTTCATCATGCCTCAACTCAGGGGTCGAGCGTTGATGCTCACCATCAGTCTTCTTACCTCCCTCGGGTTCATGTTAATTGGTTATGACAATGGTCTCATGGGCGGACTTGTTGGGGCCCCGGCCTTCAACAAGACATTCGATCACCCATCGTCGGATATGATTGGCACAATCGTAGCCATCTTCGAAAGTGAGTGCGGACGATGAACATGATGAGGAAACAGTAGTAACACGATTCTACAGTTGGTTGCTTCATTGGAGCCATGGCCACCGCGTTCATCGGAGAGAAACTCGGTCGTCGCAAGAGTGTCGGCCTCGGTGCTATTATCAGCATGATTGGCGCCCTGCTCCAGGCCACCGCTTACGGACGAGCCCACCTCATCGTCGGCCGCATCGTGTCGGGAGTTGGTCTGGGTATAATCAACTCGACGGTGCCCGTCATGCAAGCGGAGTTCAGTCCCAAAGCGAGTCGTGGTATTTACGTCTGCGCGCAGCTGTCGACTTTGAACTTCGGTATCTTCCTGGTATACTGGATCGACTACGCTTTTGTGTCCCATACCTCCAGCTACGCGTGGCGCATACCCACTATCCTGCAGTGCGTCATTCTCGTCGCGATCCTCGGTCTATTGACTTTGATCCCTGAGACACCGAGATGGTTGGCGTCGCACGATCGCCCAGATGAGTGCTTGCAGGTGTTGGCTCGCGTTGCGGACGTCCCTGAGACCGATTTTGAGGTTCAAAGGCTCCATACCGTCATCACCGAGACTGTTGCTTTCGAGGCATCGCGACAGGCGGGCTGGAAGGACATTGTCCGAAGCGACCCCATCAAGTCGAGGAGACGCTTCCTCATCGCCTGTGGAATTCAGATGTTCCAGCAGTTGGGTGGTATCAATGCCATCATCTGTAAGTCAACCACCTCTTGAGATTGGAAAAGTAATACTAACCAGCAATAGACTACTCGGGTACTCTCTTCGAGAAGAGCATCGGCTTCGATACACACACGGCCTCGTTGATGAGTGGCTTCCTCCAGACCTGGTTCTTCGTCGCATCCTTCATCCCCTGGCTCCTCATCGACAGGATCGGAAGACGACCACTGCTACTTTCCATGATCAGCGTCATGGCCACGGTCATGGCAGTCCAAGCCGGCCTGATCTACCAAGTGCAGTTTGAAACCCCCTCCGCCAAGAGCGCAGGTATCGCCGCTGCCGCCATGCTCTTCATTGTCCAAGGTGCCTTTACCATCGGATTCCAGGCGACCGTCTGGGTGTACCCGTAAGTGCCGCTGGCGAGATTTTATGTGGTCCGAGCTGACGTAAAATAGGTCCGAGATTCTGCCTCTGCGTCTCCGACAGCGTGGATCGGCCATTTCGACGGCGGCGAACTGGATTTGTAACTACGTGAGTTTGAACAAGAACTGTATTGCCCGGCTGGAATACTGACATGCGATAGATCATCGTGCAAATCACACCCCCGGCCATCAACAACATCGGATGGCGCACATACATCATCTTTGCCGTGCTCAACGCGCTCTGGGTACCCATTATCTTCTTGTTCTTCCCTGAGACTAAGGGTCTTGAGCTGGAAGACGTCGACCGCTTGTTCTCGGGTGAGGCGAGCCACACTGACTTGTTGGAGAAGACTGGCGATGAGGAGCGCGTGGAGGATGTTTCGCACATGTCGTTCCCCGCAAAGGAAGCCTCGTAAAGCTTGCGAAGGTCTATGACTTATAAGTCGAAATTAGACTAAAGATTCATCGGTCAGGTGACGCTTGGGAGCGATATATCGATTATCATGAAGTGGTACTACATCGCATACGATACTGCAAGCCTCCGTGATTATGTCCACATTCTAGCTCCTTGCCGACTAGCTTTTGTGCAAACTTTAACATGACGGGAAGCAATTTATGTATCAGTCGTCGGCTTAGAGCCCTCGTCAAGTGATTATGATGCAGGGATTTTAAGACCGAACACATTAGCCCAGCAAAATTGTTTCTTCCTTGAAAGACATCTCCCAATCGTAATGTTTCCGATCCACCGAGAACGCATCTGGTCGTGGCAAATCTTCTGAGCCCGTATGGCCAGACTGCGATCTGCCTTGCTCTTCAAACTGTACTTTCTTGTAAATATGATTCTTGTCGAATATGATGCGAAGCGCGAGAAACCCGACTCGTTTATAAAACTTGTCACAGCGCCGAAGAATCATTATGTATGCGTCGTCTGAATTGATGTCGCTTATGCCATACATCATTTCCCAACTGAACAGAAGCCCATATATCGGATCCTTGGATATTTGCGCAGGTGGCAGATCCTACTGCGGTTCGACGAGGACTTCCAGATCATCGTTCAGAGGAAAGGCTATCCAATCTGCTCTGATCCCGGGCGCTAGGACAGACAAATCACGTTCTGTGCGTGTTGTCTGCACCAGATCGAGGCGCGCTAGTTTTTCTGCTATCTCAAGAAACCGTGAAGCGTTTTCGTAGTCTCGGTGTTTGTTTATGCTCAATGTCTCCCAAGGCACTGCTGAGCGAGCGTCCACGTCGCTGACAAGGCAAACGCCATCTGAACTCACATCAAGTTTTGAGGGCAACGAGATCGATCCAGTCCATGCAATAGGAGACCAACTGGGAAATCCTCTGCGCCTCTCACATGGCCTATCGTGTACCCAGATCAAAGCGATGCTCTGCGTACTTCCACTACTTCGGCTCCGACTCACTGGGACACCCCATATATGCGCACATGATTTCCGGGTTTTGTGCGCGTTGAGTGCGCCAACGATAGCAGCAAGTGCGTCGGATTCGAATGTAAGCTGACGGCCCGCGTAGCCTGACAGTATACGTTTGTGGGCTTCGAGATCCAAGCCAATGCCTCTAGCGATGACCGGAGGGTACCAGTCGTCACCCACGATTTGTTTCTGGTTGCCGCCATTGCATCGGAAGAGGACTTTATCTTTTGTGATTAGCAATCGCCGGCGAGAGAAGTAGCATTCTTGAAATGTCCAGTCACGCCGTTCGACTTCACAGGTATTTGAGATGTTCGTGGTGTGCTAACAAGCTACCGAGTCTATTCAGGCGTGTATATCAGATGGCATCTACTCTATAATAGTAAGTTGAGATGAAACAAAGCCCATTTTGGCGGCTCTAAGTCGTCGGGCGGGACATGTCTTAGGGGAGCTGCACAGGACACAACTTTGACATCTCCAACCGTCCGTTGAGGTGTAGATGTCGTGGAGTTACAATCGGGAAAGGGAAACGTAAAAGTGGCGTCTTGTGCGCCTACAGCTAGAAACACAAGTTGCGCAGATGCGTAAATGTCAGCCATTTGTGCTATTTGCTGGATCTTCTCTGCGCGGTTCTCTTGATCTATACACTGAATGATTTAGCAAATTTGGATGTTGCTGATCAGTGCTGAGCTCTTACATATCTATCCACCCAAAGATACCTGAAACCCAGTGATCGCGCGAGGCAACAGCCATCAGGCACCGTCTTTGGTGGAGTAGACAGTGGCGCAGCGGCTTCGGAGTTCAATGCATAGACTGTCCGGCCCCATACATATGATAGAGCGACATATTTTGGGGTATGAGGAGCGACAACGACCATGTTAGTGAAGCAGTCGATTAGCTTGAGACCTGATAGCGCAGTCGACACCTTTGGAGTGCAAGTGTTTCCATGATTCCTCGCACAGGCATTGATTGACTCCTTAATCAATGCTATAGGTATGCCACCCAGCGCAAGCATGTCTCCTGGTGTTTGAGCAATTAGACCACCTAACGAGGCTTTGGGCTGCACCTGCACCTGCACCATTTGCGGAATTTCGAAACACCCCAGGGAAGTCGCGTTGGGCTTGTCTAGATACAACAGAACGAGAGCTCCAGAGGATGTCCATACGCTGCCATGCAGATTAAGAACAAACGGAGGGTTCCCTCCACGTTCTCCCTTATCGTGGCTGATTATGGCGTGAGCAATCAATCTACAGATGCGGCAGGGCGACACTCCCAAATGGTGTACAGTCTGATCGATCTTGGATAGTTTGTGTGTCTTGCTCGCTCGTGGACCAAGAAGCGTTTCCCAAGGAATGCTCGCGCATATTTCGCAAAGACCAATGCGGGCATTACTTCGCGCCAGAGCTGTTTTCTTGCTCTTTTTACGGCCCATACTCCAGGAGCTAACGAAGCTGTAGCCTTTGCCAATGGCAAGACAAAACTCAGTTCCGACGGAAAACGAGAATGGTATTCCCGCCGTGTTTGAAGTTTGGCTAGTTTATAGTCAGTTGGCTTCGGACTGTTGTGTAGGCTACCGGGCTGCGACATTTTTCGCCGTATTTAATGACCTGCAGTAATAGCCCACGGATTATCTTGCCATCAAAGAGCTACTTGAGTTTTTCGTCAGCTCCAGGGCTTGACCTAGCTAGACGTAAGAAACTAAGCTAGAATTGGTGGTGGGGTAGTATCTGTTCGGAGCGCAGCTTCCTCGTATTCGTCGCGAACCGGTCCGCGCAGAAAAGCGAAATCTTTCAAAACCAAAGGAATTACGAGAGAACGTCAAATGATCCAGTTGCCCACCCCGAGATTCTCTGCAATGTGTGTTCTATGGGCGGCGTTTGGCTCTGCTGACTCGGAGTTAACAATCGTAACACGCATGGTAGGTATCTTTGAGCTCCGAACTCCAAATATGGCTGCCTTGCTAGCCAAGGCAATACCCACGGTGCCTAGAGAGATGGCAGCGCGATGATAAATAACGTGCATCGCCAGGCCATTGCAAGGTAGACGGAGTCACAATGGCGCAGATAACAGACCACGGCGCAAAGCACGATACGCCAAGCGACTTCAGCCTTTCAGCGGCCACGGTCGATGATTTACCTCGCATCGTATGTCGCGGCCGCTGCCATTCCGTCTTATTACTGATTTCGCAAGGTCGAAGGACTCTACACAGCTTTTCCGAGCAGCTTTTGGGACAGGAAGGAGCCCATCGAGCTGCGCCCCTCCGAAGCAGCACGACACGAGCGGTTCATACGACGAATCCGACCCTCTTTCACACATCCGCGCTGTCACTGGTTAATCGCGCGACATAACCCTTCAGATACGATCGTTGGGTGCGCAGTGTGGGTAGCTCCAGGCAATCCAGTCCACGAGTTCTTTCGCAGAGATGCAGTAGAGTTTTACGGTTGGAGAGACCAATTCGACTGCTCAGACGAGGAGCTTGAAGACCTGTGGTCGCATGTGGATGACGAAGCATGGAATGGACACTTTGTGCAAACCGATGCCGTGCGTAAAGAAGTGCTCGGTGACGAGCCGCACTGGTTCCTAGCGTCTTTGTACACTCTTCCAGAATGGCAGGGTAAAGGGGTCGGGAAAATGTTGTTGAACTGGGCCATCAGACAGGCGGATGCTACCGACCCTGTCACGCCCATGTATCTGGAGAGTTCAGCAGCTGGACGGCCTGTGTACCTGCGCTGTGGCTTTGTTCCTCTCGGGGAATCCAATATGCTAAGGCGAGGACCGGTGATGGTGATGGATAAGGAGCCGGGAGCAGGCGCTGATGGTGCGACCGCTGTCACAGGCATGTAGCCGGGCGTGCCCAGTATCGACACTGCTCATTCTGGGGGCAAGTGAACAGAAAATAGGAGCAAATTTACATCCCAGAGACTTCATGTATGCAGTGTATCCAGAAGTTTTCAAGGCCAGGCGGATGATGTGCCCGGCCATCACAGATCATGTGTGTCCAAAAGCATGCTAGCTTCAAATGTTAACGCGTCACGTCCGCTTCACTGCCAAGATTCCCCCCATCTCTTGTTTATCACATTTATTCTTTGCACAGCAATTATAATCGCACCGCATACATAGGAACGTTTTCACTATCGGCTGTCGCGTATCGCGATGAAGTGACAGCCGAAGCACGCCGTGATGGGCACCGCATAACGAGCCGCGCCAGTCACATGCACGCGCGGGATCTTTCGAGAACAACGCTGGAGTTGAAGGACCTTAATGGAATAGAGAATTACCATCATACGCCTGTACGAGCATTTCAAGGTGTGCCGCGCGTGATTCGGGTATCACCATTGCACATGTCTGCGGGACCGGCTCGGTTGGTCTCTAAGAAAATACCTCTAGCGCAGCAAAAGGCCTGTGCTGATTGCTCATGATTAGCAGTTCTTTTGAGTCTTGTTCTCGAGTATGAGGACTTGATCATGAGCGCTTGGGAGTGTGCTGCGAGCTTATGCCCGATGCTAAGCTAACCAGCTACTTTTGATTCGAATGTCAATCTTGAGGGGGCTGAGTCAAGTCAGTGAACTATCATGAGTTCTCCGCCGATCAAGGTGAGGTATGTCTGAATGGAGCTCTTTTTTCCTGGTCTCGAAATCCTCTTCCTTCGTCACAGTTACAGTACGAGCACAAAATGATCTTGGCTTTGCGAATCGATACTTCACAGCTGCAGTGTTCGGCCACACATGCACTGTGAACCACAGGACTGGACAAGAACATCCGCCTTAGAAAGTCGTACAGAGAAGGAGTGACTGCACAGTGTGGTCTGCGTTCTTCAGATGTTGATAAGACCTTCTGGGTTGGAGTGCAAGGCCGGAGATATTTGAAAGTCAAGGAACGTCTTTGCTTCTTCTCGAAGCACCACATTACGATGTTCACCCCTGTTTTGTATATCTTGCTATTCGGCGTGGACTTTGCAAGATGCGTGGCCATGCCAGCGGAACTTCTTGCCCGCAACGACAACGCCATGACAATCGAAAGGACATGCCGCTGGTCTAACTGCGACGACAAATGCCCAATCGACTTTGTCGTCGTCCCTCGTACGGGCGAGGGGGCTCGAAAAGACGAAGTGATGGGGGATGCCCTGCAATGCAACGGTCGTGGTCGATCGAGATTTTGTTGCCCAGCGAGCCTACCACAACCCACTTGCGGCTGGAGGGGCATCCGTAAAACTGAACACTGTAAGCCAGGATGCAATGCAGGGGAAGCTGAGGTCTGGAGCATCAACCAGGGTTGCAAGACCGGGCATCAAAGCGCTTGTTGCACAACAGACACGCCCAGCATGGAAGCATATGGCAACTGCCAATGGAAAGGGCGAGACCTTTTTTGCTCTGGACCTTTCAAAGAAGGACTTGATAAGAATATATGCCCTCCGGAGTTGCCGAATGTCGCAGTCCAGTCAAGGGTCGAATTTGGCGGCGAACCGGCCTGCATCTATGGTACGTAGCGTGGAAGACTTCTCTTAGATGCTAGCGTAACGCTAGACCTGTCCGAGTTTAATGGTTTACTCATTTATACTAATACATCTTGCAGGAAAAAAGTCGTATTGCTGTAAGAACGACAACAATGGAGCGTTCGTGCCACCGGCCTTCTCGCAGTGTTTCTGGGGCGTGGAGTTGAGAAAGGAGATGAGTATAGCACAGAGATGCGAAGCTTACTGTCCACCAAATTATCTCAAGATTGCTGTTGATTCCGGGCATTGCGCTGGAGAGGATAAGATGGCGTTGTGCTGTCATGGATATAACCCTTCCGACTTGCCAGACCACCTCGACCCTGTTCCTCCAGGAACATTACCCGGGCTGTCTGAGAAGGCTTTAGAGTTTCGTCACAATCTCGGCGAGTACGTATACAAATATAAGAACGAATGATATTCGTGCTAAACGAACACAGCTACCTTGAAGCTTATGCCGGTGGCAACTGTCCAACGGACTCTAAGCCTATACTGCACAGGTGAGCACGATCATATATTGCCGTAGCGAATCTACTGACCTTTCAGTTGGTACAAGAACGAGAAAGAAGACGGCGGCGAGAACGATGACACGAGCGCGGAAGCGGGAGAGGAGACGGCGTTCGATCCTTCCGTACCTAAGGCAACTCGCAAAGATCCATGCAGGGCGTGGATGCATGTTGAACCAGAACTACGGCTTCTTATTAACACCCCTGAAAAAGAATGGTCTGTGGATCAGGTCGACATGGCGAGGGACTGGAATGACGACGTTCCTATCCAGTATCCCAGAACTTCAGTTGCCGATTTGCGCGATTTTCATGACAATTACCCCGATTTCATCCCGCAGCCATTATTAGAAACCATGTTCAACAACCTCACCATCTGGAACCGGGTGCTAGATACTTTTGAAGGAACCAATACAACATTCTGCTACCGAATAGAAATCGGAACGGGGACCATTGTAGCAGACATGTCCACATCTGCAATTATGGGAGATATGCAAGGAAATCTTTCTGCGTCCACTGCAGCTGGATCACTACAGAGACGCTTCATCCAACCGGACATAGCGGGACCATCTTGGGGGCAAGGGATTATAGATCCGCATAATGAAATTCCTCTACTGGGCACAATTCTTCGCGGCATCGAACTAGGTAAGTCGCGTTTGTTTTGTTTTTCCCTACTTGGTTAACGCAACTTGCCAAGGACACCTTAGCCTGCACTATGCTCGATGGGAGTATTACGAGGGTACTGATGATGCCCCTGCTGGGTTAGTTACCGCATGCAGGATTATCCATCAAGTTGCTTACCATCCATAGACCAATGCTCGAAATAGCTTGGTGGATAGGATCACGGCCCGGAGTTGAGGACGGGACAGAAGACGCACGTCTCAATCTAGACCAGTACCGCGATCGACGACAGTGGGGTCGCAATCAACCTCACATTCGTGACAGATGGGTCATGGGACACTTCCACTTTGATGAGAATCGGCAAGTCTTTATTAATAATGGGAATGGGCACAGCTATATTGCCTTTGTAAGTCATATGAGCAGAGTTGTATCGCGATTGAAATATCGTGCAAATCCAATACTAACTTCATCATAGACTGCTGTCACTTTCTACCACGGTCATCGTGCTATCAACAGGAATACACCAGGCGTTTATGGCACTCCTGGCTGGCGTGTGGACTGGCGGGGCGCCGACAGTGGCTTTGGAAACACGGCGCGAATCATCATCCGTTGTCCTCACGATGACAGCGAACAATCTCCGATGCGCGGGACTACAATCACGAGAATGCTAGTAGGTTTCGATATACCACAAAACGGCGGTTGGCCAGATAACTGGGCCGGTCTCGACCGGTTGTTGACCTTATTCAGAAGCCTTTGGGCTACAGGATACCTGAACATTGGGGGACTCAACCCTCTGCGGCAAGACCTCACCAGGGGTTCAAGTAATCAGTACGGTGAAATACCCGCTGGCATGGATGCGTATCCACAATTCCGACGGCCACTTCCCCAAAACCAGATGCCGCCTCAACCCAATTTGCTCACCACTGCATGTACGTACCGCGGATCTAAGGTTCTGCGGAACAGGGCTAACAGTATTGTGTGCAGATCACCAGAACTTCCGGATCGGTGACTTCTGGCAAGACAATCATAACTTTGCTTCACCGTATGACTATAACATTCCAATACCTAATGAGTGGCCCGGGATTCTCACACCACCACCACCGCCTCCTCCTCCTCCTCCTCCTCCGGGAACGCCACCTCCAGGGCCGCCTCCAGGATCGCCTCCCGGGCCCCCGCGAGGGCCGCCGCCAGGACCGCCGCCTCCCGGGTCTCCGTTTGGACCACCTCCAGATCAAGCGATTCCAGGACCCCCTCATAACGGACCTCCCGCGGGCTGGCGTCCACCATCAGCCGGTGGCGTTGGCTCGATGCCCGGCATGCAGCAGAACACAAGTCTGGAGCATGAAATGGGTGACCTGGACTTGGAATGAACAATGGACACTGGGCGGTGCACAGATAGAAGAGGACTTACATGAACTTGACACCAAGCTCTACTCACACTCATTACTTGCGAAGATCCATAGCTCGTTTGCAAACACATCTCCATCATACACATTCAAGTTCCTTGCCAGAATCTCGCCACTTGACTCCCCTCACAATGTCGCCACAGGGACAAAACCCATTGTCCCGCCCACAAAGCCACCCGTCTCGCGCTCACACAGAACAAAGCATCTCGCGGCTTTGTCGTCGACATGTCTTTATCCCATGCTTCGGCATCACTACCAAGTAATCCCACCGTCAATATTCATCAATCTACTGCACGAAACAACACGTGCGCACCTCACACATAACACATACCACGTGCCCAACACCTTCATTCCCAAAAGTCTACTATACCTAGATATTCATCAAACGTGCACATCTCATCTCCACCACCCACACTCATTTTCCCAACACACATCCCAAATCACTACATCCCACCCATCCAAAATGGACACTCCCACCCTCGACTTCCTCATCAACAACCCCCCAACGCCCACCACCCCATCCACCCACCCCTCCGCCCTCTCCACCCTCCTCCAAAACTGGCCCTCA
>Ga0265780_10001784_pt1 | contig 29820 bp, 25 predicted proteins | sample P1T30metagenome_FD_192432 | JGI IMG/M metagenome (GOLD analysis project Ga0265780, IMG submission 192432) | Plant litter microbial communities from East Loma Ridge, Irvine, California - P1 T30 | ecosystem: Environmental > Terrestrial > Plant litter > Unclassified | place: USA: California... | reverse complement strand
GGAGATGTTTGCTTATCCAAAGTTGGTCTTTATAGAGGAGGAGACTACACCCGAAATTCAGCGAATATTGGAGCTGCAGAAGGAGAAGGCAAAGGCTTTCGGAATGACATCGAAAGAGGTAGCCGTCGCATTCTTCAGGCATATGATAAGCGAAGTCATCGAACAAAGAAACGAAACGTTCAAGATATACATGAATATTAGCGATCGCTGGCCCAATAGCAATGGACAGGAGCTGATGCTTAGTTTCTAAGGCCTAGGGGCAGAAACTCAATTCGAACCTGTGGACGAGTGTTTGAACAGCGTGATCGGCCGCAGTTCCAGCAGTGCTAGCAGTGTGTCTGCTAGTGGAGTGTACGTCGTGGTGGATTGTGGTCATTCCGGAATGGTACGTTCGCAAGGCTGAGAGCACTCTTTCGCCAAGCTAATTCCTCAACAGAATGTGGGCCTTGCCGAAGTCGCAGATGAACCCATATATAAGGTCTACCGATACAAAGAGTATCCTGCTGGCGCAGGGGAAATCAGCATGGCCGTAGAAGATGCGGTCCGCTCCATCAACAGGGCTAATGGTGTCAAATCCGCCGACATGAACCTTTGGGAAATGTCCGAGTGCATCGATGAGTACTTCAAACCAGAGCTAGAAGCCAAGATCTCCCCACGATGTGGATCTTCAGATGATGAATGGGTCATGGTCATGGGACGTGCGGATCTGGCAAACCGCAGCCTAGATCGGCGCCGCCCTAACTTTGCGCGGCCGACACTTATGAAAGCACTGGATTGGCCAATCGTTTGGCAAACGGCGTTGGGTTTCATGTGTTGTTGACTGGCCGCGGGGCGCGGAGCCCTACATCGCAAAAAGCATTCCAAATCCTCATCAGTCAACTTTCCGATGGCAATGTTACACGATGACGAGGAAAACCACATGTATGTGTCGTTCAAAATGGGTCAGAATCAATCACCAATGTCAATCCGCTGACAGGATACATAGCACTACTATCCTCGCAGGTCTGATGCGCATCGCAGATGACCTCGGCATCCTCTCGGTTAAAGATGTGCCAGTTTCGCTCTGGCTGAGGAGCGATCCAGATGAAACGACGGGTGAGAACGATGGCAATACCGTTGTCCGAATTTGTACGTAAAGGCAAAAGACGAACAACACAGTAAGTGTACGGGACAGGTTTTCAGTGTTACATCCGGTGCGTTATGAGCTCTGTGCTACCGACGATAAGCCGCCATCGCTTAATTTGTCGGTCTTTGGGACCCCGGTTGGGGTCTCTGACGAAGATATCATCGAAGGATGGAACAACGAGAACTTTGCTCATACAGATGTTGGTAAAGTTACCGAATTCGGGAGGTTCAAACAAGAACTGCCGGACTCGACTGTCACACCCAGCAGAAGGGTATGTCACGTATATCTATATGTGAAGGTGGTCAGGTTATCGGTTGAGCTCTATGCGATATTCGCCAGTGATGGGCGCGCCGTCAAACCATTGGAAAAGACGCCCTTCGACAAAGCATTCCAAAACGGGGGAATTACCACAAAGTGGAAAAAGTACTAAGATGTCCGCTTGCGTATCGTACGACTGAAACAAGTTGCGAGGCCGGAAACACTGTCCACGAATCCACGACAGCCTTTAACATCGAGAAGTTAGCAATCAGAAGCTACCACGGACAACGAATCTCTCTTAGACGGTAGTGCAGTATAGCTTGACGTCATTCAAGTCAGTCAAAGGAGCAGGAAGAGGACATCGTCGCTGTCGAAAAGCAGCCAAACGCAACAACGGAAACTGTCGAGGTTACTAGTTATAGGAGGAAGACCGTATTCAAAAGAGGATAAACTAGACTCACATAGTACGGATGATGACGAGACTGGATCGGAGATGGTGTTGTAGGCACAAGACTATTCGCCACGCGATTGAGTGCAGCGTTCCTCATAGAAAGCAGGATCTATTACATCATGGTGTTCTCAAATCCGTCTTAAGTAGCGTCGAAGCATTCCCCATATAACAATACAGTCACTTTGGTGAGTTTATGAGAATGAAGGGTGTCGTTCGTCTAATTGCTCCACGACATCCATCAGTGCTCGCTGAGAAAGGTGCATTTTCTTTTCCAAAAGTTTAAGATAAGTGACAATCTAGCAAATCTTAGCTTACACACTATCACCTGATGCTTGCAAACGTCCACTCTGCATCTAACTTTGAAAGAGATCTTCTTCGTGCCCAGAAAATGCTATCTCCAGTTAAAGTTCAAACTTTGGCCCAGCTTCAGATCGTTGGAAACGTCAGATCCTTGTAACGATGCATTCGGCTGTCTTCTCACCGGTCGCGATGGGTCGATGCCGAAACAAGATTGAATGTGTCAAAATGCAGCATGCAGCATTCTGAAAGTTTACATAGTTAGGTTCACCAGCTTCAGTTACCTGAGGGGTGCAGCACTGACCATCAGTCCTGGACACATGGTCCGTGCGGTCGATCTCAACCTAGGACCTCTCTACAGGTGCAGGTAGCCGCCAGGCTGTGACTTATCTGTAATGTATTATAACTTCGCCACAAATATTCATCTTTGCTGTGAGTCTTACAAACACGGCCTTGGAAGCAAATCGATTGATCTCGCTCATTGTATTATATTTCAACAACTGTATTCACTCTGATGGTAAGATCAAATCACAACTCCGTAAGGGACCAGAAAAGAACAAACGATAGCTGGGTTGAACGCAAGCTGTGTTCGGCTTGCTTTAGTGGGCCTCAATGATTGCACCAATTAGATGTTTCCACTGGAATGTGCGACCTGCAAAGCCAAAAGGTCATATCCAGCGTCTCGGGGACACCGAGTAAGTCAGGGTAGCTACCAACCAACCAACTTCAACTTTGAGGCTTCGGTTGGTTGGTTGCTTATGTAATAAGGCATCCGGTTGGTTGGTTAGTTAGTTGCAAGTGAGGTTGGTTAGTTAGTTGATGGTACAATGGCCTAAGGCCCATAAAAAGGTAGTGTTATAAAAGGAGGTAGATTTTCAACGTGTCTGCTGCTATAGAGCCTTACAACTAGTATTCCGCCTTAGAGGCATATCACGTATAGTATCCCCTAACAAATCTTGCCTCCCTTACTCTTTTTCGTGTTCGCTCGTAAGTGACGAGTCGTCGGATTAAGGTTAGATAATACCCTCTACGTGCTACGAGCGTAAGTATTAAATGCTCTTAGCTATCTGCTATTACGTATAAGGTCGTTGTTCGTTAACCACGTTACCGGTCATGCTAAAGAGGCGTTCATCTACTATAGTAGATGCTAGTACTACTAGTAAGGTGAATGCTAGATACTTTAACATAGGGTACTAATCTTAGTATAAGATCTACTAATCTAGGGGATCTTAAGACTCCGGCGGATCTGTAATGCCCTTATATTTAGCTAGTTCATCGTCGGGGTTAGGGGCCCGTCGAAGCCTCTTACTATTAAACGTAGTATAGCTACTAAGTTCCTTTCGACATACCTATAGTAAGGTAGAAGATCGCTCTAGCGTATCCGTGTTATAGGTACGCTTTATAGTAGCATACTACTAATCTACTATAGTTATTGCTAAGGTCATAAACTAAGGCTCCTAGTGATCTTCGAACTAGACGTTACGGTAGTAAGGATTAAGGAACACGGCTATAATATAGGATAGGTTAAGATCTGTAATCTAGTAGTACTTCCTTAACTTCAACTAGCTAACGTTAAGGGATGCTATAAAGTGCTTACTACTAGGTTGCTACCTCCGAGTCTCGAGATAGTATAGGAGGTATTCTATCGACGTGAGGGTGTTATATAGTGCTCTAGCCGTCGTACTAACTAACAGCATATATATAGAGACCTCGTAGATTAGAGCGAGTAGATCCTTAAGATAAGCGAGTTCTTCCTAATCCTTACGAGTTAGTAGATCGCTCTTATATATATCATCTTCTTCATAACTCTAGTAAAGCGTAAGGGCGTCGCGAAGGTGTATTATACGCTCGATCATTAGGTAGGTGCTATTCTACCGGATGCCGCCGTTCCTAACTAGTCGAAGGATCTTTATATACGAGGTCTCACCCTTATCGATAACTTCCGTCTGTTTGCTCTCGAATACGACCCTTCGCGAGTTGTTAACCTTAATGTGATTAACGAGGTTATAGAGCTTCCCTATCGGACCTTTAAACTACTAGGTACGGTATTGTTCTTCCTCGGAGCCGTGTTCTAAGATAGTCTCGAAGGAGGTAACTACTTATATACCCGAAGTCGAGTTATCGTGTTGTTATAAGAAGTCGTACTACGCGTTATCGAGCGTATGCTCGTTAACTCCGAAGAGAATAGTAGTGTATACTAGGTTAAATATATAGCTAGTATAGCGTAGTCTCGACTCTACCGGATCAAGCGTGACACGCTCTACGAGATGCTATAGGGCCTTATCGTTATTAGTAGCATTATCGGCTATAAAGAAGGTAATTTAACTTCTACTAATCTGATAATCTTTAAGGACGTCGAACAGCTAGTCTATAATATTAGCGCCGGTATGACTACTAAGGGTGTCACGTATTATAAGGACGACGTTATAGACCTTATAATCGTCTCTAAGGTAGTGAACAACAACGCTAAGAAGGTCTAGGACGTCGTTGTTTGCCTTCTATCTATTAAAAGAGATAGTGACTTTCCCCTTTATATCTATAATAGAGCGAACGATCGATACTTTGCGCTCTAAGAACTTAGTATTAATCTAGTTAGTGACTATCCTATAGTAGCGAGGTACTAGATCTTCGATCCGTAGATTCATAAAGCAAAGAAGTGCGTTATGTTTAGTAGATACTACCTAGCGAAGAGATATACCGCTACTAACAACCTAACGGATATAGGTAGTCTTCTATCTAGCATTATCGAAAATTGTGTTGTTTATAGTAGATTGATCTACCTAAGGCTTAATGCTCCCGTATTTACGCTTCTTAGAAATTGATTACCCGAGTTTGTTACCGAATCTGTCGTAGTGGTACACCTGTTCGAGGTGATCGAGTGGTTTATTCGTCTTTTTTTTAACATTTAGTAGATATGTTAATAATAGATGATGAACGTTGTCTTAGTAGCATTCCCTATATAACTAATGTTTAATAACCTCATTCTGTTTGTTTAGAACCCTAATCGGCTCGCCGTGCAGCTATATCCACGATCTTAGTAGCACATTGTTAGTAGGTAGTAGTACGTAGTTTAGAAGTCGACCTAGTCGAATTATAAAGCTAGTTTTTATAGTTCTCGATTAGTGCTCGGTAGGTAGCCTAGATATCCGGTATAGCTCCGTTAGGTTATCGGGTTCTAAAGTTAACGATAAGTCTATATAATCGTTAACTACTATACTACATTAGTTGGTGGTTAGATAAATATGCGAATTGAAGGTAGCTTAGAGGATAGAGGACGCGTTCCTTACGCGCGCTCGAAATTACGCCAAAAGTGCGGAGGTCTTAACGATGTGCATACGGCTAGGAAGGGCTCCGATTAGTTGACGGCGCTCCCCGGACCCTTAGGGTTCGGGACAGCGTTAAGAAGGATATCTGTGAGAAGCATTACTTACATCGAGAATCTACCTATACCTCTTTATCTAACTAACTAACCAACCACCTCACTTCTGGTTGGCTAGTTGATTATGTAAGGAGGCCTCCGGTTAGTTGGTTGGTCAACCAACTAACGGGCCAACCCTTGGCAACAGTGGTTGGTTAGTAGCCACCCTGATTCCAGCTGCCCTCTCCCGAAGGCCAGAGGTAAGATGACGGTACACTAGTATCACGAAACGCCAAGAGTTTCAGTTGTTGACAGAAAGGCAAAACTAGCTAGAGATAGTAGACGAGGGCTTCACCTATCGGCACCTGTAGATAACGGTGAATTATCTTTGTCGACCCGGTAGTACTATAGCCCTTATGGTATGCTATGACCGTAACCACTAGACCGTGCTCGATGAAGATGTTTCTATGATTCCCGAGATGCCCGTTGCTATGGCAGAGTGTAAGCAGCTCTGTCCCACGCGCTGATTGTCCGCACGTGATGTGGATGAGAAGCGAAAGATGTTCGAGAAGGGCGTCGACACGGTTTAGACACGCGTTCGCTGTCTGCGTGCTCCACTTCGTCGATCCAGCGCAATCGTGGTCGGTCCTGCAGATTCTCCTCTGAGTTTTGCACTATCAAGGACGCGCAGAAGGAGCCAGCGGGTAGCATCCCCTAGCTGTTCCTTATTGGTTGGTAGATGGAGGAAGTTCCATCCTCGCTCTCGGTTTGTAGTATCGTCCTTCAGATTGCGCAGAGAGAAGCCCGGTCTCGTGCCCTCCATCAGCTCGCTAGGCGCAGGCATCAGCAGATTGTCAAGCTGTTCCCACATTATTTTCACCTGTAGTTGAATAAAGGCTTTGAAGTGATCCATCCGAAATGATGTATCCTGCTTGTATCAGACCTGCGATCCGTACTCTGACCAGCGAACATGCCCTGCAACTGTCATGGCATTATTCATCTTTTTACCGTAAGCTCTCAACCAGATAGCCCATCCTAACGGTGAGGGACTGTGACCAGTGGGGAGTCTAGAGTGCATCTGGTGTAACATCTCAGATGGAGATGCTATCTCACCATCGTCCAAAGCGACTACGCTCCGCTGCATCACTAGCATCTAGCCTATCTTGATCAGACCCGAAAGCAGCGGGGTGAAGTCGACAGGCGACTTGAAGATTCGCTTTTTTACGTCAATACCACTGACTGCAAGGAACCCTACCACCACGCTCTCGAAGAGATCGCCCCTAAGGGTGTGATCAACCAAGGAGACACAGAACAGCAAGCATGCGCGATCAAGACTGTTCTGTATCTGTTGGTATGCGGCTATATTCGGTTCCTGCAGGGGTTTCTGGAATCCAAGGAGCCGTCGGCCAAGGGTACTGAGTCGCTCCAGACTACTAACTTGAGTCTCTGTCATTCGGTGACTCAATATAGTGAGCGGACCGCCGTTTTCTCGAGATTGAGCTGTTCGATATGCAAAGCATATGAGTCGAGCTCAGATAGCACTATACTTGCGATAGGTCTGATGTTGAAGTGTGAATAGTGGTGATAAGGCTGGAGCCCGATGCTTTTTGTACTCGGGGGAGACACGCTTGATTAGAGCCTGGTCGAAGACACTGACTCTTTGTTAGGCAAGAGATTCGCGTGCTTGATCGACTAATCTGTTCAAACTCGCAATAAAGACATCAAGTAAAGGTTCGGCCCCTATGGTGGGAAGGCTGGAAAGGGGAGCTATTTCGGACATCTTGTGACCTTGGAGATATCGGGACTACCGCGTCATTTCTAACTAGGGCGATATCTCCGTTCTCGAGTGATCGTCCGATACGATGTCTGCAGTCCTTTCGAGTTACTTCTCGGCTGTTGCGAGCTCAGCTAGAACATGCTCCAGCATTTGGTCGCCTATAGACGGCGGCTCGTGAGGCTTTATTGATGATTGACGTGACGTGCTTTGTTCATTCATATCGCTTCTTTCGCTCACGCAGAAATATGCACTCTATGGCCCTTGGACAAAGAAACGCTGGCATTTAGTTGACACCTATCGCCGGGGTGCCGACGATGACGATGGCGCGCAAGCCGAGGGACGGCTAGGCTTCCTGCCCGAAGGGTGCAATTGCCGTTAATGCTTTTCCATCGATGAGAGCTGGCGCGTAGCGAACGAGCACATAACGCAGGAGTGACCATCGAACACTAGAAGGTCGGGTATCGGAAGATCGGTGGGCAACGGAAATCTCACGGCCTCGTGGGTTGGATCAAGTAAGTCGAGACGCGAGAGATCTTTCATAGTCGCGCACAACCGCCCACCAGAGCTTTTGTTGCCAAGTTCACGCCGGTGTGTCCTGACATGGTTGCGAAGGCTGGCAGGAGGAACGGCATAGTTGCAAGGAAGGCAGATGAGTATGCGATAATCTGACAGATATCGAAATAAGTGTGTTGTTGAGCAAGCCGAGGTGTGGTCATGAGGCATGGTGTAGACCTCACCGATGTCGAGGTAGTGTGTTATAAAGGAGTATGATAGAGGATGATTCGATGAAATGGATGATCCACTACATCGCGCTCCTATGAGCGACGCGCGACGCGTGGTAGCGCGTGCGCAAAAGTCCAATCTCACCGACCCCTAGCCACTAGCCAAATTAGGCAGCATGGGTCCGCTGCCAGACAGCTAGCCAATAAGAGCTGGAGAAGATGGAATGGGGTCTGGGTACATTTTGCCATAGTTTGCAGGCTGTCAATCAGTTTAGCGAAGTAGAAGTCTACCTTGATGTTACCATCCTCGAAGGGGACTACGTCCATACGGTCTTCAATGTTCTTTAAGAAATCACTGAAGGCCTGCACGGTTTGACCGTTCTTTTGTCTGCAGTTGAGGTACGTGATCGCTAACTCTGTTCTTCGAACAGTAGGATTCTTGATGACGTCTTGCAGCAGGTTCTGCACCATTTGTTAGGTGAACTAGACTCCTTGTTTGTCGGATTCAACACACGCTTTGACAAGGGGATTAACGAGCGTACTAAGTTCTGACTTGATACCGACAGTGCCCATCGGCTGCGCTGAGCGCGGTCGTGATCCACGCCGGTGATCATCATGACCTTGTTGTTTACAAGTTGTCTCTAAGTGTCAAAGGCTGTCTGTGAAGCAGAAGACAGGTCTAGGCATTTGGCCTTAAGGAGCTGTTTCAACTTGTTGGATCGCGAGCGATTCGCATGCGACTCCGATGCGGTTGTCGTGCTAAAGCTTATCCTCTTACGTTTGGACAGGCGGCTCTCGTGAGTATCAACAATGCGTTGATAAGTCTTCTGTTTTAGGGAATGCTCCGAGAGTTCCTGCGCCGTCATCCCCGTGAGGTCCGCTTCGTAAAGTCGGTTCAGGGTATCGCGTGCGATTCGCAGCTGTTTATCTGCAGGATCCTTAAGGCTTAGCCTGCTAAAAGCGGCCTGTCCTTGGGTCGAGCTGGTCCCGCTTGACGATTGTCTCTCGGCGTGCGTCTGTGGTATATTTACACCCAGCGCAGCCTGATCAGACGACTCAACTCTATCCTTTGCGTCCTCATCTTGCTCCATGAACTCAGGGTGTTCCTAATCCTGGGCAATGTGTGGTACTCCCATGCTATTCCCTTGAGATACTGGCGCGATCTGATCGCGTCCAGCTCTTCTGGTTTCTGGGGCCATTTTCGACCGAGATATTCGAGAGTTCGAACTGCTACCTTCCCGAAGGTAATGAGGCAATCGACGGTGAGGATGTAGTAGGTAGGGGTTCTAAACAGTATCTCTTAGGTGGTATATCAACGATTGCCTAAGGAGTCTTAGAGAGCCTTCTGGGACACTGAGTGCCAAGTGCGGGAGTCCCGTATGGTTTTCGTGCGGAACGCATGTACGGATCACATGCGGAGTCTTGTAGTCCTATCATGTGCCCGGTGTTTCCTCACAGTATAGTTAGCCCATAAGGCGACGTTAAAGATAGACTTAAATGATAGTAAAAAGCCTTTGTATCGTCTAGAAACCTTTCATGTGTGCACTATCATGTATCCCTATCTCTATTCTAGCTGCACATCCTACAAAAAACTCTAAAGTTCGTGAATCTCACCCTAAGGGAACATCTCCAGGCTCACTACTATGTTAGCAAGGTCAAACATTAATGCAAAACCACGCCGCAACACGGCGTCCATCCAGGGAAGGTCCGGGGTCTGGACTCCTGTAGTGGTTGTCGCCTTCCGCCCACCGATTTAACGCCGGAACGCCTATATCAGTCTCTGGCGTTTGCTTCTATCAATAGGAACTTCCCGGGCGTCGTCACGTTCGGCGAGTGGAGACGTTACTCCGGGTAGTAGCGTAGAACTTTGACCTGCTTTGAGAGACTGTTAGCTGAGATATTGAGAGTGTACCAGATAAAAATCTTGCCTTTCTCAGAACGTATCAAAGTCAGCTGCTTTAATGCCCGTGTCGTGACGTGATGGGATAGTCCGTAGATCTTCTCGTAGCCAGCGAAAGCACGTTGGAACACCTGTTCCGCATGGTCTAGCATTCCAGTTCTGTGGTATAGATTGCCAAGGTTGCCGACTGTGTTCAGCGTCGACGTGTGATCAGGCCCGAGTGCCTTCTCCTTGCCGGCCAAAACACGCTGGTACATCTTCTCTGCTTCGTCCAATTTTCCCTGATCGCGGTAAAGAACACCTAGGTTGTTGACCGTGTCGAGCGTCGATGTGTGATCAGGCCCGAGTGCCTTCTCGTAGCCAGCTAGAGCACGCTGGCACATCCGCTCTGCTTCGTCCAGCTTTCCTTTAGTGTGATATAGAGAGCCTAAATTGTTGACTGTCTGGAGCGTCGACGGGTGATCAGGCCCAAGTGCATTCTCGTATCCAGCTAGAGCACGCTGGCACATCCGCTCTGCTTCGTCTAGCTTTCCTTGAGTGTGATATAGAGCGCCTAGGTTGTTGACTGTCTGCAGCGTCGACGTGTGATCAGGCCCGAATGCCTTCTCGTATCCAGCTAGAGCACGCTGGTACATCTTCTCTGCTTCGTCCAGCTTTCCCTGATCGCGGTAAAGAAGACCCAGGTTGTTGACCGTGTCGAGCGTCGACGTGTGATCAGGCCCGAGTGCATTCTCGTAGCCAGCTAGAGCACGCTGACACATCTGCTCTGCTTTGTCTAGCTTTCCTTGAGTGTGATATAGAGCGCCTAGGTTGTTGGCTGTCTGGAGCGTCGACGGGTGATCAGGCCCAAGTGCCTTCTCGTAGCCAGCTAGAGCACGCTGGCACATTCGCTCTGCTTTGTCCAGCTTCCCCTGAGCGTGGTATAGATTGCCAAGGTTGCCGACTGTGTTCAGCTTTGACGGGTGATCAGGCCCGAGTGCCTTCTCCTTGCCATCCAGAGCACGCTGGTACATCTTCTCTGCTTCGTCCAATTTTCCCTGAGCGTGGTATAGATTGCCAAGGTTGCCGACTGTGTTCAGCTTTGACGGGTGATTAGGCCCGAGTGCCTTCTCCTTGCCATCCAGAGCACGCTGGTACATCTTCTCTGCTTCGTCCAATTTTCCCTGATCGCGGTAAAGAACACCTAGGTTGTTGACCGTGTCGAGCGTTAACGTGTGATCAGGCCCGAGTGCCTTCTCGTATCCAGCCAGAGCATGCTGGTACATCTGCTCTGCTTCGTCCAATTTTCCCTGATCGCGGTAAAGAAGACCTAGGTTGTTGACCGTGTCGAGCGTCGACGTGTGATCAGGCCCGAGTGCCTTCTCCTTGCCAGCCAGAGCACGCTGGTACATCTTCTCTGCTTCGTCCAGCTTTCCTTGTCTTCCAAGGAGGATTGCCATGCAATGTGTTGCGTCTGCCAGATGTTGCTGCTGAGCCAGTATCTGCAGCACACACGACTCATTCGAGGCATGCAGCACATGTTGCAACATCCGGCGGTCCGACTTCCAGTACTCACTATCGTCTTCCGATTGCACAGCACCTCCTAGCACACAAATTGAGACGCAGAGAAGCGAAACTGCATCAGCATGTAGCGATAGCGATCTGCTCCACAGGTGTAGGACTGAATGCATAGAGTATGAACCTGCACCTTGGCTATCGGCTAGAGAGTAAGCTTTAAGCAGACCCATAGCGTCCGAGAACTCGAGTGAGCTTCCTGCAAGCTTGATCAGCGACGCAGGTGCATCAATTTCCCTGGTGACCCATGTCGTGCCTTTCTCTAGCAGTCCATACCAGAAGTCGTCGTGGTAAAAGAAGGCCCACAGTCTTAGGAGCCATGCCGCAGCCTCGCTCTGCCGCAGAACCTGGTCATACGAGAGCTTCCAGGTCGTCAACATGCTTCGTTCGCCATAGTCTTGTAATGGGAATTGGTCCTGCACTTCCATGAGATTAGACCAGGTCCTGTCGAAGTAATCGATGTATGTCTGCACGTCAACGCCTGTTCGGCCGATGAAAGCGCCCGCTTGGGTGAGTGCCAAAGGCAATCCGTTCAGCTTTGTGATAAGCAAGTGTATATCTGTAAGATAAGTCAACAATCTTGTGCTATGATACAATCAACTCGGTACGGGGGGCAAAGACTAACCTTGTAGCGATCGGCCAGCTTGACGTTCTAGGATCTCTTTTGCCTCACTCTCATTCACACGCCCAAGCGGGAGGGTTTCACCAATCCCCTGCAAGGTCGATAGTCGACTTGTGATTAGTATCGTCCCGTGGTTGGAATGAGGCATCACTTCCCCCAGATCGAATCCCTGCTCATCTTTCCCTGGCCCTCTGAACTCTCGGTCTACATTGTCAATGACGAGGAGCCACTTCCAATTGGCAGGCAGAGACAGCCACTGCAGAACGCCCCTCATTACAGCCTGCATGTCGACTTGTGCACTATCTAGCGCGGCTGCTACATCTACTTGTAGCTGTTTCCGGGGGATTCGCTTCGCAATGTTCAGAAAGGACTGCTGGAGACGATCTCGTGTAGAGCCGTCTATCCAGATGACGGCGCTGTATTCGTCCTGATGATTTCGTGCGTACTTTACAGCGAGTTGCGTCTTACCGGTGCCACCAAGCCCACAGATGACGAAGACTTTTCGGCTGCTCCTCTCGGTCGCAGTAGGCTGGAGTTTTTGCTCGATCTGGTAGAGCTGTTCGTCACGTCCTACGAATTGCTCAGCGACAGGAATGCCTTGTAGGCCGAATGGTATGTTGAATCGATCTAATATTTGGAGCCGGTCAGAATGTACTCAATGATCTGGAGTATTGCCGCCATTGGATCTACAGACCTTTCTCAACCGCTTTGTGAAGCTCCAGCGCCTTTTCCACCTCTTGAACGTCCACAAAGCCGAGGAATACTTTGGCGAAAGCAGCCGCTGTTGCAGCCGCGTACTTCTGCCATATGTCATTCTTGTGCGAGTCGGCATAGTCACAGATGCCTCTGATGACTATACAAGGAAATGTGTCCATCAGACCTGCCGCCTCCACCTCGATGCACAAACACTCGTTGCGTACGTCGTCCGGCAACCTCTTGAGGATCTCGTCCCGTTCGTTGGCGTTCTTCACCAGGGCATTACGAGATGCGATGACGCCGTAATGAATCTCTGGGTCGGTCGTATCCCGCCGATCGCGAGAGATCGTATCAGCTTCTGGGCAGTCGCTACAATCTGCACCACCGACGTGCTGCCTCCATGGCGCAAAGAGTCGATCGTTGTCGGCGCCCGGGTGTGTGAAGCCAGGATTCTTGGGCGACTTCTTCTTCATCTGTGGATGCTTCTCCAGCATAGCCTTGAGGACGGAGGGCACTATCGAGTCATTTATCAAATGATCTGACTGTAACTTTTCCAGTGCGTGGAGGAGCACTATTGGCGGTTTAGCGAGGTGTCCTGTCGAAGAAGTCCCCTCTTTGATCTTGACCAGGTCGTGTTGAATGACACCTCCAGATGATCCACGAGGCTTGCTAACAACAACATCCCCAAGTCGAACATCTGCGACATTAGGCTGAGGTACACCGGCTCCGATACCAACCATGAGTCCGAATCGAATGTGTGGGAGCGATGAAAGCAGCTGATTTGCCGTCGATCCTGCGGCGGTTGTTCCGTACACCCCGCTCGGCAGTGAGGTGATGACCACATTATGATCCCCAATTCTGCCCCAGGTGTATGCATTGGTGTCGCGCCGATATTTCTTGAAGCCCGCAGGTCTCTCGTGTTCTTCGTCCAGTACTGCAATTACGGCTGCACATTCGTGGGGAAGTGCAGCAATCAAGGCCACGCTGTAGTGTTTGGGATTATCAAATCTCGGTCGAGGGGCCAAATAATGTCCCGACGTGTGGTCCGGTTCCTGCGTGAGTAGCCACAGCTCAACATGATTTGAGCTGTCACCCACAGGCAAGAAGCTGTCTGTGATGTGCGAATAGCTAGGGGCATCTGTGCGTACGAAAGCGCCCTCATCCTGGAATCCGAGCCAAGGTTCTTGCAGGAGCTTGTTCTTGTAATCCTCGTCGTCAAGGGTTTCTTCTGCAGATGCAGAGGGGCTCGCTTCGGTCGCTCCGTCGCCAATCCAAGGCAGTGAAAGTAGAGCAAAATCTTGCATATGGTCTTTGGCCATATGCTCGAGGACCTTATGTCGACCTTGAACTGTGGCTGTAGATACCTCGGTTGGATGCCAGCCACAGAACACGCAACAATAAAGATCTTTTGGCTGTTTGAGAGAGCCAAATTTGACAACAAGCTTGACCTCACCGGCAGTAAGTGCTCTCGAGTGTTCGCGGTCACAATGCCGTTCAAACTTGCTTGAACTGTCGAACGTTTGCATCTGGTGTGAATCATCACATATGTTACACTGCCAGGTTTCGAGAATATGCTCCTTCTCCAAGTGCTGCATCCAGAGATTGGACGTTTTGTACATGGCGTCCGGCGTCTGGCAGTCTTCAAAGACGCAGATGTACGGGCAAAGATCATGCAAGACATGTGTTCTACATCTTGTTAGCGACAACTACATCATTCGAAATGAAAACCCGACGTACTCCCAACTGCGACGGCCTAGTGTCTTCGCAGGCTCAGGCAAGCAACAATAAGGGCATTTGAAGTCTTGCTCGTGTGTCTGTACCTTAGGTGGCCGAGGAAAGTTCAATGCATGGGGCGAAAATTGGGTTTTGGATGACGCTATGCTGAGCGACTTCGATGGTCTTGAAATTGGCGGTTTGTAATCTGCGGGAAGGGTCGTTGCAGCAGATTGCCTCGTTGTTGCGGTGGACTGCTTTGTTTTCGTGACAGATGGGGCGCTTTTGGAAGCTTCCATCCCTCCTTGAGGCCTGCCAACTGACTTGCTGGAAGTTCCAACACCAGGCTCCTCTGCGACTGGTATTGATATTTGAGCGTCGAGGTTCATGCGATCAGCATGGTGAATTCGGTAGTGAATCAGTCGCCACCGCTTTATGGTGATGCGTTTCAGTCTTTGGGTAAGGAAGTCTTCAGGTATGAAACCGTTCTTGTTCTGCAGCCTGCGGGTGCAAACAAAATCGACAAAAGCAACGAAATCATTTTGGAGTGAATTGCCGTGCTCGTCCTTGGGCTCAAAGTCTTTGGCTCTGTCCTCATGCTGCTGGGCACCCTCCTTGCGTAACAACACAGAGAGATCGACTATTTGCCCGATGGTTTCCTCGATCTCTTCTTCCAAAGTCTCCGCAGTATAGATTGAAGACGATACGTTGGACTCACCAGCATCAGAGTTGTCAGAGTCTGGGATGCTGTACGTTGGTGTATTCTGCCGAGACCGATCTGATCCGGAGGTGAGCACAATTTTATCATCCGGTGATCGGTCCCCCTGCTCTGGGGAGTTCGCACCTGAAACTATCGAAAATCAGCGAGAAGTTCTGTACACATGGCCTGGTTGATGGTACAAACCCAGGAGTATGTACGAGTCGATCGTATCACAAAGTCCATACATCATCAGTGCAAGCAACTCAGCCATGTCCTCGTTCAGTCGCAAGCGATGTTCTAGGGAGTGGCGTCTTGGGGCAAACACCCCAAGAGTTGCAGCCCAGAGCCTGAGCCGGCCGATCTGGTTCTCGGCCCATCTTCGCGAAGCGTCACGTAAAGAGGAAACACGATCGAGGCGCTCTATACATTTTCGGGTCGTGAGTGAAATCGACATGTCGAACTGCTTTCTTGCTGCTTTCTTGTCTCTCTGTTTCGAGATCACTCGAGGAATGGCCATCCGTTGGAATTTATCCACTCTGGCCACCTGAGCGGTCACAATCTACCCCGCAGCTCGCTGTGTCTTCATTGGATGCGGGCGGTATCAGCTGCGTTGCCGATTTAGCATCATGGTGCATATTGCCGCCAGCTAGCAAGGAAGGAGGGTCGGCAAGGCTATCACATTTCATCAAGCAACGCAATCGCACTTGCACTTGTTGGTAAATCGTTACATCGATTTTCATCAAGAATGGAGTGTCAGGCCGAACACATCTTACGACTCTTATGCGCAGTCCTCCCCCACCTCCTCCACGTCACCCGGGTTCTCTCACGGAAAGGTGTGCAGGACGCCAAAGCACGGCATTCCGCGGAGGAGCATCGTGGCTCAAAAAAGCATGATGGCGTGAAAAAGCCTCCTGGCGCGAGAACGCAGCGATTCTATCTCTCTCTTCAAGCGAACCTGTGTTTGCTCCTCAAGGTAGCGAACACACGCGTTGAACAGATGCACAAGCTGCGTGGTACCATGTTACAGGACACTCACGCGTTCTTGGAGGTGGTCGTCAATGACGACGTGAGCGTCCGACGCAGCTCCAGTCGTGACCCGGTAAGTTACGCCTGCGGTACAGGACTACAAGATTATTGACACCGGCTACAGGTAACGGCTTGCTGCGCACGCTTGTCCACGCTCGCCGATCTGTGCAATGTTTCGAATGATGCCACAGACCGCAGGCAAAGGCTAAGATGTATCCTCGAACACACGCAGTTCCGTCAAGCAGATCGTCTGGCTCAGAAGCGCATAGTTGAAAAGTCAAGATCTGCATACAGGAGTCTTGACATCGGTCACGCCAACCTGCAACAACATGGAAACATCACTAATATTAATGGATCACAAAAGCTTGACGCCGCATGCCACCAATTGGAACGTATGCACAGTTGCTGCATGGTCAATTGGAAATGCGATTGCAACCCATCGCATCTGGAAACAAGGTTCTCTTTCGAGTTATCCGGTGCGGATCTCTCTGAGAACGCATTACTAAAGTACTCATTAGTGTACCCTTCGAATGGATCCACTCCGGGCTGGAGATGTGCAGACTTGTGTCTACGCTCACATCCCGAAAATGGATTTGACAACCAATGTCCGCACCGCGATCTCTGCGATGATCTTGGGGATTCGGTCCAAGGCTCTGGTGATCTGAACTATCAATGTACAGACACTGACCGTGCTATCAGTACACACAGCGTATGTGGGCCTCTGATCACGGTCGACAGCGTGGCTGCTCTAGACATCTCTCCGAGGGATCGTCTCACCCTTGCACTCTTGCTCTCCCACTTGTACCTTCGTTTGATCGGAGGCCCATGGTGGTCGTACAAGCAGTTCGAAAATAGTGTCTACTTTCAGAAGCAGTCACCTTCACATAAGTGGACAGTCACTTTGCCGTACCTCTCTGCGCCGAAGCAATCGCCCTACGGGAAGGCGCCCGGGGTAGCTCGCCTGCTCAACAAAAACATGCCTAGCCTCCCTACGCTCGGCAAAATGCTCTTTGAAATTTTCACTGGTCGTGCTACCGATTGGAGCCAACTTCCCGACGCCATAGAAGCCTACGAAGGGGAATACCACGCATCCGAAATTACTGGAGTTGTGAGGGCCTTGCTATCTGGACCTGATGGCGTTTTCAATGAGGAACATCGGATACGAGACAATGAGCGAATGCGAATGGAGTTTGAGAGCCGAATTATCAAGGAGCTGCAGGGTATCGGGGAGAAGGCCTTCAAAGTCGATCTCGACGAGGTTCTGAAGCAGATCGTTTCTGATGCTACAATTCCTCAGACGACGACTTTTGTGGATAAGGCATCTGAAAGTGTACGGCTCAACGCAGAGGACGAATCACGAGACTTGGAGGCATTTTGTTTGCACGACGATGGACAGGAGGAGTCGGTGAACTCCAAGGAGTCAGTCTATCTTGCGAGAGCGGTAGACTCCCGCTAATATCTCGAATAGTGCCAACAGTGCTTCAGAATGGATGACAGGACTGTGCAAATGTCTCAAACGATATGAACTAACTCAAGACCCTAGTCAAGAGCCGATACGCATCGCTGTCATCGACACCGGCGTTTACATCGACGATACAACTCTGGACTGTCAGTTCGACTCGAGATTAATGGAGTGTCGAAGTTGGCTGGATGCGAAGGCTGAAGAAGAGGGAACCCTACTTTCTCCAGGTGATGATGAAGATGGACACGGCACGCACACCGTCTCGATAGCCTTGCAGGCCACGCGGCAAACCCTTTGCAAGATATACGCAGCTCAAGTGTTTCGAACACGACAGGACAAACGAAAAGTTGCGACCACAGAGTCTACCCAAGTAGCTATTGCGCGGGTGAGTTTTCACGGCAAGCGCCAGTTTCCCCTACTTCTAGCTGATGTTTTCAAGGCTATCAGATACGCAGTGGAAATATGGAGAGTCGACATCATCTCGATGTCCTTTGGCTTCGAATCGTCCGTCCCCTGCATCGAGAAGGAGATCGCAAATGCATACTCGAAGCGAAAACTTATGTTCGCTGCTGCTTCCAATTTTGGTGGTAACACCGAAACGGCTTGGCCAGCGCGCTGTAGCAATGTGATCCCAGTATATGCTACCGACGGTCTTGGGAACAAGTACGACCGAAATCCAACACCTGATGACAGGGGGGAACACTTTGCTGTACTAGGCACGTCGCTGAAGGGATGCTGGCTGCCCAACGAAAGAGGCTTCGCGCAAACCAAACACCGTTCTGGAACATCGGGCGCTACTCCCATCGCGGCTGGGATTGCTGGCGCGGTCATCAGTCTGATGCGTAAAGAGAAGGACAATTACCTTTCACGTCGGGATGGAAGCTCGCGCGAAGGCGAGAGCAGCTCATACAATAGATGTTTGGCTGCAATGGAAACCCCGAGTGGCATGAGGGCCGTGTTTCGGCTCATGTCAAAAGGAAAACGGGACGGATACGATTACGTTGCACCGTGTTCCATTTTGGACCAGACAGACACGTGGGACGCCGTGCACGTCATATATAAAAGACTGGCAAGTCTTTAGGGTACAGAGCGCCCAGTCATTCATTCATTCATGAGACAGAAGGTCCGAAGGCGACACCGCTTCAACTTCCCAAATCCGCTCAAACTCGGCAATCCTGGCCTCATCTCCGCGCGTCATTTCATCGTCGAACAATGCCCATTTGTTCTCGTCTCTTTCGCTGACCGAGCCATCTTTCTTCATTCGCAGCCGTCGGATCTCGTAGGCGAGTATGAAAGGCTTGGTCGGAACGTCGGTGAGTCTGGAATTCGAAGCCTTGTTGTATCCTCCCTCCGGACCAACGTTGAGGGGCGCACCCAGCTGCGTGGCGTCTACGCTGAGGTTTGCAGAACCCCCGTGACTTGAGTTTTTCATGACCGTGATTTCTGCTCCAGTAGCAACCATCAGGCCCACGACCATGTACAGCGGAGGTCCGAATCGCTTTTGTCCGACTGCTTGGACGTTGTCGTCTTGCACGGCTTGTGCAAGGTATTTGGAAGTCGGTTGGAAGTTCAGTGTATGCACTTGGTCGCATGCGATGACGAGGCTCTTTCCTTTCGATCCGTCTTTCGACATGCTACCGCCTATCCCGGTGAGAAATGAGATTTCTGCGTGCAAGCCACCCTTCGCCGAGAAGTTTTTGCTGCTATCCCAATTCCATGATTTGTGGGTTTGTTCCCGCATGAGCGAAGGGTCGACATCCTTTCGTGTCACTCCGTTGAGTGGGCGTCTTGGGTCCGGCAGCTTGGAACCTTTGGCGGAAGTGAGGATCGTGCCTAGATGAACGTCTTGATCCGGCAGGAATGAGAAATTCGGCAACAGCATAAATGAGAGCTGGTGCGCTTCCATGGTAGGTATCTTTGATTCTTTGCACTATGGTCCAGGTAGAGGAGATCTATTGAGGTGACAAGAACATGCAAGTTGAGAGATATGCATTGATAGAGCGGCACGTGAGCGGTCAGTTATTCTTAACTACTGATACTGCCTCGATCCAGCGACAACGTCCCCAACCAAACAGCCTTCGTGATTGAGGCGAGGTGCATGCTTTCGCTTAATGGCTATGCTTGCAGGATGCGTGTCTTCAGCCGCAGACAGCACGCCACATTTTCCAGAGCCTTCTCGTTTTGGTCGATTGGTTAGTTTCTATCTGCTTAGCGAAGGTGTACACTCTGACAAAAATTCCGCTTTTTCCCAAGCTTGCATTTCGGGCTTGCATGCAGGCTTCTCATTTCGATGAAAGAGGTCCTGCGCCCTCTTCACCCGCTTAGTGGCGTATCAGGTGGCGTCAGATCGGCGGGGTGCATGCATATATTGAAGGCGTCGAGGCGACCCGTAAGCTGTAAGCCACAAAAGCCCTCGATGGACTGCAGACTTCCACTAAGGATTCGCAAGGCTGTGAAGAAAGCTGCCGACAGTTTGCGGTCTAGCGTCTTGAGCTTTACAGCCCTCTCAACTCCCAAGCCGGCGGGTGTTGATCTTGTGTTATAAGATTCGATTAAAAAGGCTGGTGAATCAAGGACAGCTAAGCAATCGAAAGGTCAACGCGAAAGCTAGTCTACAGCCGCAAAGTTAGCATCTGCAGAGTAAGAAACAACAGCCATAGATCCAACAGCCACAGAGCAAGAAGCAGAAGCCGCAGAGTCAACAGTCGCAGAGTCAACAACCACAGCGCAAGAAGCAGCAGCTGTAGAGCGATACACAATCACTGGTCAAAGTCTGAATATAGCTGATGAAGCAACAGAGATCAAAGGCCGACTTCCATGGTGTCTTGGCAACGCAATTTCTCTTTTACATCATCACTAGAGTACATGCTTTCTCGATCCAAGGCTTAGTGTCGGCTGGCATATTGCCTGAACTCAGCCTCTTCTGCAACATGGCGAGAATGGGCAACTGTGACTTTCGTGAAGGGCTCACAACTCCTCAGAAAAATAATATTGACAGCTACAGATCGCCACGCACGCGCAAAGTGCGTGACCATTTTAAAGATTTGTATGCAGCCACCGCGGAATATGCCAGTCAATTGTGGGTAGGTAGGCTTGCTGGAAAGCCTGGGACGCGTTTCACACGCTGCTAAGCCATCACATCTACCCACGCCACAGCGCTCAAGTACTAGTCTTTTTGGGCGTTATCCATGACCTCATGCGAACTACCAACACACGCACCGCTAACCTTTGAAAAATCGACCCAGTGCTAATCGATCGCAGCGGACCTCTCCACTTTGCTCTTCGCCACCTGGCCTGTTGCCTCAATTTAGAAACACACTTTACCGATATAGGAGACTATAGTTGATGACGCTCGATGCTCTCGCGAACTCAAGATGCTGGAGCTGTCGCGAAGCACTACCTGCTTGACTGCATCAGCAAGGCTGGAAAGTAGATGCATTGGGTGCGGAAGCAGCGGACAGCGTTAGGCATGAGACCAGGGCAGTATAGAACTTCAAAACACAGAGACATAGTACAGAGTTAGTTTGACGAAGACACAGATAGCGTGCGTGTTTCAAGAGATATGGGGACATAGTACATACAAAAGACGAGGAGGAGAGCTGATAGAAGCGTTTGGTACGTGTTTTGGGCGGAGAGGAGCAAAAAGTGGAGTCGAGTCGTTTGGTTATACTACTTAGCGCTCGTGCTTGACGCTAGTGACGGAACAGACGGCGTAGGGGATACTGAAAACTCTCATGTAGATGGTGTGAGCGATCGCCGTCGAGGAATTGAGACCTGGCTGAGTTGTGAAGGTGCTGGTGGAGCAAAAGGAAGGGTACTTCGGAGACTTTTGTAGGTCGATTTCTTCTTCCTTTGGGACGTCCTAGTCGGCGATGGAGACTCAGATTCACAGAGTGGACTGTGCGCTTGTGCGCTTACTTCTGCGAGTTTGGGAGGTCATGACGGCCAATGTTTGGTATTCTTATTGTGGTCTAAAGGATAATGCTGCTGTACGAGCTATTCGTTGTGTTCACGCATTCGGCCTTTCCATTTGTTTGGATTTCTAGGGTCGGGGTTGGGTGTAACGGAGGTGGAATGCCGCTGGGTTTAGCTCGGGTTAAACCAAGGGTTGACTGAGGCGAGGGAAGAAGTGGTTGGCACAATGAAAACGGTTCGTTGTAATCACTGACTTCGATACATGAGTTGAGCACGAGGCTCCTAGAGAAGGAAAGTACATGTTCTATATACTAAGGAGACTCGTCCGTTCCTGCACTGTGCTCTGTGGTCGCAGAGCAGCAGAGCATACAGAGCAACAGAGCAACAGAGCAGTCTGCAGCAGAGCAGTCTGCAGGTCACATGACCCGTGCTCTGTTGTCACGTGTCAGCCTGCTGCGGCTGACTGTTACGCCTGCGCCCGAAGCGCAGTCGTATCTCTGGGCGTTATCACATTGGGGTTAACCAACTTGCGTACACCATCGGTTATTCACACAAATAGTAAATGAACTGGAGAATATCGAAGGAGATGATACTTACAAAACTTTGGCCAAAGAGCACGATTATGAAACTAGACGGTATTCTGAAGCCGCCGCCAAGACTTTCGTTTGCCAGGGAGCGGAATCACGTACCTTCTAGTTACACTACTCAAGTCCAGCACGGTTTTGCGCGAATTTACAATGGACGACCACATGATTGTCTGGGGCACGTCTGCATTCCTTCTGTCTACAACTTCAGATCACCTGTAAGTTACTCTGAGCTGTAACTACGGCGCCGTCGAGCAACTGGAATGAGCATAAGTGTATGTGAGCGTATCACCAGATGTCTGTTCGACACCTCCGCGATTACCTCTTGACATTCGGAAGGGACACGCTTGCACAGGGTTGTCTATCTAGTGCGCAGCAGAGCCATATGGCCTTTAATCGGGGTGTTCCACCAAAATTTTCCATGATCTTGTCATACCACTAGATCATGCTAAATAAGCACATGCCGAAATCTGGAGGTTCTTCCACAGTTCTTTGACACGATGTTCGACTTTAGTTTACTGACCTCCTAGGGCCGGCTCACCCAAACGGTAGTGCGAATTTAATTCGCGTCTGTGGTGACAGCTGTAAAATCTGTGACCAGACCCATGATAATTGTTGACATCCAAGCGCGAAGACTGAGGAAAGCTCACGGATCATGATGATCATCGGTACTCCCGGTGCCATATCGAGCGTGGCAACTTCTTAAACGAAGAGTCAATTTGTATGCATTTCCTGCTCAACAAACAATCAGCAGCAGTGCATTTGCCACACGCGAGTTACCATTCCTTTGGGAACAACATGAGCGGAAGAAAAGCTCCTTGGATTAGAATTCCCTACTTAGATACCGAGCGAGCTACAACCTGACAATTTGTTCGTTAAGTTGGTCAACACTCTTGTAGGATGTAACCGCATAAACCTAACATAGTTACAAAAGAAATTCGCTGCTTTCGCTCAGAAATGAGAGTAGTCCATCCCTGGCGTTGCCTCTCTCTAGACAATGTCAAATTCCATGCGCTCAGTGAAGCCATTCAAAGTTTGGTCCGGCAAGCATACTAACCCGCAGCGACGATAAGTCCCGTCGTCATTCGCAACAAGGACAAGGGCTTGACTCTCATCGGGCCTCTTCGTAAAAATTAGTGCAACAAAGCACTCCTGCCCCCATGGGATGTCCTCCAACGTGTCAACTCTGAGTTCCGCCCCTTCGAGGCCCGAGATTGCTGTCGCTTGAACTGATCCTGACGGCAAAACACAGACCGGGGTGCCTATCTTCAGACGAGATCCGGCTTGGGAGTGACCAAATTCACCCTGGCTTGTTGTCTCGCACGCCACGGAGAGAAGTTCAGAAACTATTTCAAAACTGTCCCAGTCTGAATCGACGTCATGTAACGCGTCGAAGCGCAAGACACCTCGAACAGATCCCCATGACCATGTCGGCGCGACAAACTTCGAAGGTCGGAAATGCGTCTCCTCTTCTGACTCCACCTGACTTGTGTACCAACAGAGCGCCACTGGTAGGCTGACCTCCCATAATCCAGCACAGTATGTTTTAAGGTGTTTTTTTGGAGAACGCAGAAGCAATTCCAGCAAGAGCTGGGAAGATGTCTGTCTCGTCACTGAGATCAGCATAAGAGAATGCCATGATCAACTCCATCCATTCGAAGATCACATAAAAGCATTCGGCGTCTTCATTGGACAACACCTCGAAGATATTCTGCTGAATGTAATCAGGGCACAGAACATCGACAGTACCACAAGCGCAGTGACCACTGTGTCGGCACTCCACACAAGGTCCTGGGCTGTGAAATGGAGAATGCGCCGGCTCAGTACACGTTCCTGCAGCGCCCATTTCCTTGTTGCCAGTGGGTACTGTGTGTCCAGATCTGAATATTCTTGCGATGAAAGGAAAGACGCATGTTGGGATGCCAACTCGAAATTTCGATGGAACGCAAGCCTGGTTGATCTCCCATTCTCCAAGGGTAGGTCAAAAACCCGTTTCCTGGGTATCCAACAACCGCCACGGCCATCGTGGGCTGACATGGCGGAAACGGTCAGTACAGCGCCTTCGTAGATAGCCTGCATCCTTGAAATTTCCCCTGCTCGATCCTGGTCATCGTCTTGGACAGTGCAGAGAAAATCGATCCAGAGATATTTCTCTCCCAGACGTCTACCTACGGCGACAGCGTCCCGAAAAGTCCGTGATAAGGCAACAATCTCGATCCCGATCTTGTGTTTCTTAATGTTGTTTTTGACAGTCGTCAGAGGTTTGTGTTCTCCAGGACCCCAGGAATGACTTAGCGCAATAAAGTCTGGCGGCACGTCAACATCACATTCGACAAGTCGAATAGTATCTGAAGAGCCCGTCGGCTCTTGGCCGATATAAAGCAGTATTCTTGGGCCCCCGGGATGTTTGCGCACATTACAAACGTCATGCTCCAGTCGACATGTAGCATACCAATTTGTAATGAGATCGTATGCTTTCTCACTTTCGGGCTCTGTGCCACAATGCGCGGGAATCTCTATTTCATCCCGAATGAAGGACCAAGGTATCGATCCATCTGGTATGTAGCCGTCAGAAGATTCAACACACTTTCAGAACCATTTGTAGTGTCACTTACCACTAGTCTTGCATAGTTCGAATTCGCTAATCCACATCAATTGCCGATCTCCATTTCTAAGAGTGATGAGTGATTCCACGACGAGGCGGTGATCAATAGAATGTACAAAGAGCCTGGAAATACTATACGGTCTAGCACAATAGTCGTTCAGTAGCGGAAGGACCTCGCAGACAAGTCGACAGCCAGTACAGCCTTGGTCCTTTCCTCTGATGAGATCGATGAAGCAGACCCTTTCCGGACGGCGCGGGGATTGACTGTCGTCAGGATCACACAAGTGAAGCTCCTGACACGAAAGGCACTGGATTTGCATCATGGTGACGATCTGAGCTGGTGGATGATTCTACTCTATGTTGAAAGGCGTTTACTGATCATCAGTCATACTTGCGAGGCAGTCAGATCATAATGACGCATGCGGACGCGTATCATGCAGGAGTGAGGCCGCCTCAGAGTGCTGCATACTCAATAGCCGAGCCAATCGAAATAGGCTGGATGGCTGACCTCGTGGTGGCTGTGTCGTAAGGGTCCCGGAGTCGCAAAGACGTGAGCATGGGGGAGTGGACGAATTCAGAATTCGGGACCCCTCCCAAGCAGGCGGAACACCGGTCGCAGCGCGATACGCGCCCGGGCTACGACGCGCTGGAGTGCGATGGATCTGACTCCGCCCCGTAACGAAGCCGAGAGCTAGTCTCAGCCTCTCGAGGCACGAGTCCCTGGAGAATGATGTGATAATGTGGTGTGTCCTCTTACGAAACTTTAGAATCTCTATGCGGCGTTCCCTCGTCTCGATGAAACTGGAAATTCGTAGCTCAAACCGGTGTCGTATCTACGCAAAGCTTCCTGGCACAAAGTAGTGCGTCTACACGCGCAACGTCGGTATCGTCATTGTACATTGGCGTGGGAGTGGTGCTGATTGTGGATAAGCATTGAGGGAATACTCGCGCTTCGCCCTAGTGACGTGCTCACGGGCCAGATTGCCGCCGTTGTTTGGAATGGAGGCTTAGCGGGCCGCGCAAAAGTAACTCGGCTACAGTACATGTGAGGTTGCGGCAAGAGTCAACGTGTGTTCACAAAGGTTACGGTAAGAATTCTCGTGGTACGGCATGTGTAAAGCGACTGCCACGGAGCGAAAGTACGTCTTCACACAGAACTAAGTATGAGCGGCTGCACTTGCGGTAAAGCTAAAATGCCAATGACAGCAACCGGAAACGCGACCAGAACTTGGCATTCTTCCACAAAACCGTCACTGAAGAATTCCTCTTCCACCGACACCGCCCAAAATCATCGCCCAACTTGCTGTGCAGCTGCCGGAAAAGATCAAACAACACACGACCAAGCCTGCGCTCACCCTGCGCCAGCAAGCAACACCGTACCATTACTGCCAGCGACGTCGCCAATTTGGACACAATAGTCAGGGAGAAAGATTCGGACGCGCAAGATGCACAAGACCGTGACGAGCCCACCATTCCTCACAGAAAATCGATGTGTGGGTGCATAGTCGACTTGAGTCGCAGCGTGCAGGCCCAGCAGGCCGGCATGCCATGAGCTCTAGCCGCTTCGCTTCGGCAGATGACGAACTCACTTGCGGCCATGGCTGCCTACTTGGCTGCTTACAAGCACACCTTGCACAGTGCTTCTGATAACATCCATTCGACTTCCTGTCGTATAGATCTCCCAACACGGCAGTACGATGAGGCAACATCAACGTTCTCAGCCTTCTCGCAGCGCTCGCCTGTCGGGCGCATTGCCCTCCACGACGCTGCCGGAAGTACTCGAGCACTCTCCGCTTCGTCTTTCAGACATCAAGCAGACCACAGAGGGTATCGCGGGAGGGGGTGTCCTTGTGATGCTGTTCCCAGTCTCGCGCAAACACAAGCGAACATTGTGGATCGTGAGCTCCCCGAACGTAAGCAGTGGGTTCCCAAGCAAGTGAGAAGATGCGCAAAAATCCACACTCAAAACCACTCAGCCTACCAAGGCTGGGTCACTTCATGGGCGGAGGGCAAAAGCGGACGCTACAAATGGGAAAGACAAGGTTCGGAGACCGCCGGTAAGAGGCAAGAGAAAGTCTCTGATGTCCGGTGAACGAGGGAAAGGGGATAACGTTGAGTCAGACGATCGTAGTGACGAAGAAGAGGAAGGCGCAGAAGACGACACTGACGAAGAGATGGAAGAGGGAGGGGATGGAGATGAAGAGGAATCAGAGGAGGAGGAGGGAGAGGAGGAGGATGGCACGGAGAATCACAACGCCGCGAAGGACGTCGTGACTGAGCGCAACGTGATGGAGGACATCGAAAACGAGCATGACGCAGAAAAGCAGGGTGATGATCGGCAGGACGGAGAACACGAGGAAGACCAGGCGAAGGAAGCGGATAAGAGGAAAGACAGTGGAGACCAAGGTGAACAAGACGGTGAGAAAGACGCTCAGGATGAGGAAGAAAGGGAGAAGGAAGCAGAAAGAGAACAGGAAGCAGGAACATCAGGTGACATGGTAGAGAAGCCTAGCGAAAAAAAAGCGAAAGACGATGCAGACAAAGACGAACAAGCGGACGGAAATGAAGATGATGAGGAAGCGGAAGAAGAAGGAATTGGGACCCATGATGAAGTGCGTGAAGACAGGGAGGCTATTGAACAACGAGTGACAGCGAACAACCGCGACAGAGCATGGAGGGATTGCAGGTTGGCAGATATGACCGATAAAGAACGAAAAGAAAGAGGCACAGGTTCTGGTGAAGAGGAAAGGATGGCTGGAGAAGAGAACGGAGATCATGAGGAAAGAAGAAAGCGGCCTTTGAAGACATGCGATTTTGAATGCTTGACTCCGGGAGACCGCCCAAACAAGCGCAGCAAGAGCGATGATAGTGAGCGCGAGGACAACGCAGCCTCGGACGACTTGCCCGAACGAACAGTCAATCTTGAGACAACTCCGCGACCAAAGACACCGTCGCCGGCATCTACTGCCGCCTCTCCTAGTTCAATTCTCGAGATTGTCCGCCAGACCAGTATTGTACCCGGGCTAGAAAACACCAGGAAAGCCGTCTGGGACGCGGCGCAGAGTGACAGTACCATCAATTCGCTTTCAGATCAACAACAGACAAAGCTGATACATGCAGCACTATCTCTCGGCAGTGGAGAAGGTACCATAGAGCTCCGGCGCTTTGTGCACAATGCGCGTAAGGACGGCATGCGAGGGAGCGAAAGCCTGGAATCCGAATTCAATCTTAGCGCCCCTCACTCAGGTTTGGATGTCTGGCACGCCGCCAGCTCATTGGTCCCGCGCGACAGCGGCCTCGCTCTCTTCTCCAACCTCTATCGGCAAATAGACGTCCTTGATAACAAGGCCACCCTCTTCTCTATCACCAAGCGCGTGAAGCTGGCTGCAATGGCACAATACCGCAAAGGCCTCTTGCATGATGGTGCGGGTAAGAATCAGGCCAGAGATGTCAACCTCTACCTCTTCCGCGCTACATATCCGGATCACGCCACGATCGAGAGACCGGACGACAAGGCGAAAAACCCTGCGGCACACAACGATTGGATCAGGCTCCGTGACCGGCTGAGAGAAGGAAGGCTGTGGCTTGAGGTACGAGATCTCTTCGGCGGTGTTGGCGCTTTCCTGGCTCTGCCGCCGCAATGCGTTCCTGATAGACACGTTGTGAAAATGCAAGCCAAAACTTTCGAGTCATGGCTTCGTCTCCTTGACGTAGCATGGCGGGCGCTGGACGCCCACGCAAGGCTGACCTTGAATGATCTGGTACGGATGTCACTCGCTGGGCAACCTCTTCCTGAAGGTGATTTGATGCTCGAGATGTCGGATGACAGTACCGGCACAGCCCCGACCAGCTTGTCCGGTATGTTCACTGGCTGGCCGGTATTTGATCGAAATTCCACAGAGGAAAAAGGCGGGTTAACTGCTACCCTGACGCAGCGTGAAGATGGGGATGCAGCAATTCTCGGTACTCCTTTGATCACTGCTAGCACCACAAGAGCAGAAGAGGCTGGAGATGGAGGGCTAGTCTCGCAGGAGGGAATGATGGGGAATTTGGAAGATGGGCTGTTCAATGGTCTTAAGGATCGTGATTTTGATGAGTGTCTAAACTAGGAAATTTGAAAGCGTGCTGTCCAGTGCGTTTGACTTTCTATTTTATCAATATTTACGCCTTCAGTCGCGCTCATATCATTCGGGTGGTAGTATTTGCTGGCGGCAAACGTGACATGAAAGTCGTGTCGCTCGTCACGCAATCTTCCCGAATCGAACGAGTGTGAAAAAGCAGAGGAGGACATGCTTTGCCTCTGAGCGCTGCTCGTCTCACGTGATGCCAAGGTATCCAGTTGGACAGTCCGACTGAATCCCTTGGTGCCATACCTCGCACTTGACGCCAAGGTATTCAGTTGGACAGTCCGACTGAATATCTTGGCACTTCGCTCCGTGTCCTCTACCTAATTCCGAAATCATTGCACATCCCCGCACGCTAAAATGCCGTACGGTTTCCAATCCTGAGACCATATGGAAGCTCCGTGCTTGGTGCCGGGTGGGGCAAACTTCTTTTCCTCTTTTCTCCACGCAAGCAAGTTCTCGCATTGTACTGGAACTCGCACAGACATCTTTGGTAAGACGGCATGATGACCCGTGCATCATGCCTCCAAGTATGCTTCTCCATGAACCCTCACGGCCTAAGTGGTGCTCAGCTACTGTGGACTTGTGGAATAGGAGTGCTTTGCTACTTTACGAAAAAACGTACAAGCTGCGATTCTTACATGTTTATTCATGGATGCTTTAGCGATACTCGATGACTCTGGTGGGCTACCTCTATTATCCCCGGCGCGCGCCTGACACCATTTGCACAGTGTGCAGCAAATCACCCGGTTTGGAAATTCTAGAAGAGACCATCACGGGCATCGAAACCTTGCATCGGAGTCGTTTCCTCGAAAAGTATCTTGCGCAGGGGCAGAAGGACGCCATTGGCTGCCAATGACCCGATCACATCATTACCCCTAGGGCTAATGATCGCGTCGCCAACTCCAAAACACATTCTTGTAATGTCTC
>Ga0265780_10001782_pt1 | contig 29827 bp, 32 predicted proteins | sample P1T30metagenome_FD_192432 | JGI IMG/M metagenome (GOLD analysis project Ga0265780, IMG submission 192432) | Plant litter microbial communities from East Loma Ridge, Irvine, California - P1 T30 | ecosystem: Environmental > Terrestrial > Plant litter > Unclassified | place: USA: California... | reverse complement strand
GCGACGCCGTGGCAGCCGCCTCCTACAAACTGCCAAAATGACGTCGTACGTCATCCGCCTGGCTCGTGCGCCGCTGTCATTGGAGCCGCAACCTGGGGATCGTCGCTTCCTCAGCCTCTCTGGTAGATGAGTCCTACGATGCAAAAAGCACCTCGATCAACGGTGATCTTGCAGTCATTCATGCACATGTCCATGTCATCAATGCGCCTTTTTTCTGCTCTTCACTCTTCACATGGACGCAGCGGTAGCAGCACGAAGAACATCTACTGTGGCCTTCGGAGATCATGTTCAATGCAAGGGACGCACGGCCGGCATTACACCTACTCTCCGCGTGTAATCCTACATAGGGTCTGGCCTCCTAGCCGGAGGTGGGCCAAGACTCCTCGGAATACACATTCCAATCCCCTTGCCCAAAACCGGGTTGCAATTCCTTACAACGCAGGGTATACACTAGGAATGACCAGGGTGCAGCCTATCGTGACATTACTGTGCGTTGGCAAGCCTCGTCGGCTTCGTGACATCGACCACTCGGAGGGTTGGGGCTATGTGCGATGACGCCACGTTTGGACTTTTGTGCTTCACCGCCATCATGACATGGGTAACACAACCATGGCTTTCTACGCGCACTCGTACGGATTTCATCGAGGAATGTGATTAGAATTTGAGCGTCCAACTGCATGCGCATGGACCGGGGTATCTTATGCATCCTACTACTCCGGAGTAACCCAACGCCAGACCGACAACGAAGAGAATGAGATGAAGATCATTCAGTCATCGTGGGCCGCTCGACTACACTTGATCAGCAGCTACCGATGCAGGGCTGCGTATTTCCCCTGCTGGTCTGCCAGCGCTGTCTGGTACCTCGACCATGTCCTCCACCATTCCCAGGAATCTTTGTCTATACTCATCGCTCGTCGTCGTAATGCTCATCGGGCCATGATCTTTCCCAAACTTTAACGTGTTGAAGAGTTTGACGAGTCCCGTCATCGTCTGGGCCTGGAGTGCGTCTTTCGCCCAGAAGAAGTCGAGTACGATGGCCCGGTAAACCCACTTGCCGTCGCGCGATACGACACCTGTGCGCCATGTAGATCCTCGACCAGGGGGCGGCGGCACATCACCAGAGTTCAGGTCGGCGGGATAGCGGACCAGGAATAGCGAGTAGTCAACCGCATTATTGCCTTGTAGAATCTTAGAATCCCTGGATAGCTGCGCAACAAGCTCCTCTTTCTGATCGATAGTCACTCTGATCTTGTCTTCGAATTCATCAATGAGGCGCTCCTTGACGCTCTCGGGGGCCAGGCGCCCGTTAGCCACGTCACGTTCTGGGTAGAAGTAGTCATTGGGCTTGAGGTCATATGTCTCCCATCGCTTCTGTTGGGCCTTGCTGCAGCTCGACTTCCCGTACAGAATGTTCTCCATTATTATATGATGGCTCGGCGCGGTGCCTACAGCGGCTCCGACGGTAGCTGTAGGACAGTAGAGGAGGTCGGTTATGCGGACGAGGAGGGAGTCCTCATTCAGCTCCATATGTTCGACATAGGGTTCGAGGAGGCGATCACGGAAGAAGGATTGCTCAAACTTGCGCGGCAGGGACTTGATCAGGTACTTAGAATCAGGTGTCGTGAAGAATGTCTGATGCGCATTAGCCTGTCGTCCTCAGATGCGATGTTCCGCGCGTACCGAGCCTGAGTAGCCCAGGTCCCCAATGGCGATCAGATCGGTCCGTTTGCTCGTGCTTGGGCGGAAGCTCTCGATGTACCCTTCCTCTTCAATCTCCCATGTGTCATTCCTCAGTTTCTTGAACAGAGATGCGCGATAACGAGCGAGAGTCAGACTGAAGACAGCGAAGAAGGCATAGATGCGCGCAAATAGACCCAATCGCGCGCTTTCATCCTTACGAGGCGAATCTGATCTGAAGATGGCGCGTAATATAGACGCGCTGATGAGACGGTCTCGACGTCCCATGTTGATTCAATTTTGTCGCGGTTGTTGTTGGTAGAGTACACAGAAGGCAGCGTTGCGGACGCGTGAAACGCTACAATCCCAAGGCCCGTGAATGTCAGGATGATGTCATTGCGCTAACGATGAGCCTCCTGGAGACAAGGCCTGTGTTGTCTGCGCCTCGCATCTTCACCAGCGCGCCAAATTTCCATCGCCGCAAATGTTGAGCAGCTCGCACGAAGAATCGGAGTTCCCCCCATGTGGATGAGCAATCTCGAGGATCGGCTAGATCTGATGAGACGGCTCGCGGGCTTCTCTCTCGCTGCAGCTAACGTTTAGCACCCAGCATAACCGCCACAAAAGCGCCACAGTTTGATTTCATCCGCCGCATTCGAGGGTCCAGGATGGCTTCTGCCGATACGCTCTCAACCATCTTGTCTGACGCGAGAGAAACTCGATGTACCTCGTGCTCGTGTTACAGGTAGTTATTCCCGGTATCTGGTACCTTCAACGAGACCTAATCGGTGTCTTGGAGCCGTCACCAGCAACCTTGCAGAGGCACTACAATGAGAAGATCAGCTCTGTACCAAAGTTTGCAATCATCCTGAGACGCAACAAGCCGTACGGGGCATGACTAGCCTGACCTCGGGATCTCCGCGTGTTCGGCCTACTCAACTGTCAGGGACTTTGCTGGTTGTGCATGGCTAGTGGATGGAGCCCGAATACCGCTGCGAAATTTGCTCATTGCATTTACCCAAGTCTAGATTTGATGCTCCTTCACGACAACACGATTGCTTCAACCTCTCCACCTTGGCCGCCTTGCCTGCTTGGCAATATCACTGCATCTTGGAACCAGAGTCTCGAACGCGAATCTGGAGAACTTCAAACAAGCGAGCTATATATTGCCTCCTCGGAGTTGCGCCCCAAGCGATCTCCCGCTCGGCACGTCTTCCGCTGTTTCACCCTGGGCCCTTATGTGATTGCGCTAAGCGTGCCGCTACAGCGCTGCAACGGCGAGGAGCAGCCGATGGCAAATGCAATATTGCGACCTCAAAGAGAAGCAAATACAGCGGATAGGAATGCAGTCAGAGCCTCGAGATGGAGTCTCCGCTATGTAACAGTCTCACAAAGCTAACAGCCTGTGCAACCTGAGTTCAGATGAATATAACGGGAATTCCGACATGGTACAACCTGACCATGTATGCATCTAGGCGTACTCGTCTAACGGACTAGACCCTTAGGTCCAGGCAGTTCTTGCCCCGTCTCGTCCCGGCTATCAGTTTGACGGCTGGCACCCCACATCACTTTGCCTCTCCAGTCTGCTTCGCGGTGGGAAAGTTCGCCCAGGCGCTTCAGCATCCCCTTGCGGAGGTTTCTACCCTTCCCACCCGCAAACTACTGGATAGAGGCTGTGTATCACAGCTGCAGGGTCATCAAGCCATTGTTGACTGGCGTCGATTGGTGTGTGTATTACCCTGCTTACTGACTACACCCAACATATAAAGCATGAGTGTCTTTCCTCGGTTTGACAGCATATTTGTACCACTTCAAAATTCATAACACTTTGCCACATCAGGTTGATACCAGGCATAGTCGCGCTTCCTCAGTACTAGTCTTCCCAGATCTGTACATTCTTTTCATCCAAGTTACTCCATCACATACTCACTGTCCACAATGGCGAGCGCAGACGTTCAGCAACCACCTGCGCAGGAAGCTGCACCCGCACTACCTGACTACCTCACAAACCCTGATGCTGTTCTGGGGGACAATGATGCCAAGTGGCGATACGGCAGAGCGCCTGATTACTCAAAAACCAGAAAGGTGTTCGCTGAGAGTAAGTTACCAGATGTGGCAATGAGCCTGCATGTCAGACACAATGCAGTTTACTAAGCATGCACAGCAAAGCAAATGACACACGAGGCTGGGTCTCTTCCTGAGCTCGTACAGAATCTCGTCAAGAACTGGGAAGTCGAAGCGTCCTTCAAGCCCAACATCGACGACTGGCGTACGATCGATCGGGAAAACTACTCATTCGCTATCAATGGCGGCAAGGCTGAAGGTGCAGAGGCTATGCTCAAGGTCGGCACATACAATGCTATCATTGCGCCGAACGAGTACTACTCGCCCGACTACTCCGACTTTGCCTCGTCACACAAGACGTTCAAGCGCATGATGCCTACCTTCGCATGGGAGGTACTAGAAGTCTACAGCGGCCCACCAACAGTCAGCTTCCGATGGCGCCACTGGGGCCAAATGAAGAACGACTACGTCGGCTTCAACAACAAGGGCGAGAAGGTCACAGCCAAAGCACACGGAGGCTCAATCGACATCCAAGGTGTCACGGTCGCGACGGTCAACGACAAGGTGCAGCTACAGTCCGTTCGTACCTGGTTCGACCCGATGGACATGTTCAGGCAGATCGCGCCTGACGGCGTCGTGAAGAAGGAAGAGAAGCCCAAGAACATGTCACCGGCAGACGCCCTCGACGAAGCTCAAGCTGGCATCAAGGCGCCCGAGGAGCAGGAGCTACCCGATGAGTTCATCCAGAGCAAAGAGGAAGTCAAAGAGACCATCGAACGTCTTGATAAGATGACGGTCGAAGAGAAGATGTCGACCACCCAGGGCTTGCCTGCTGACCACCCGGCTGTGTCGTCGTCTTCTAATACTGATGCTGAGGGCGGAAGGTGTCCTTTCATGCCCGGAGGCTTCAACTGAGGCGTATGTACGTGTGTGAAAGTAGAGATATGGCACATTCGAGTCCGTTTGAATCACAGGGAGTTATGAGCGGGTACTTAATAAGCATGGAAGCAGATCAGAGAAGTTGCGTTTGAATTATATTCGTATATACCATATTGTTACAATCAAACATCTTCGCCAAGTCGCGCTTTCCAGTCATCTCTGAGTACCACCTTCGATTGAAGTAACATCCCTCTTTGCCATGCATCCCCAATCATGATGAGTGGTTTCGTGGAATACCACCGATTCAAGCATCCGCACTAACACCAGCCATCTATGCGGATACGATGATCGCGCCCCTGCACTTTACAACAACTCAAATAACACGTCGGCGAAGACGATGCTGTGTATCGGGATGATCTTCCGAGCAAGTTAAAGCCGTTTGGTACGATGTTAACTAGTTAAGTCTGACGCCATAGCGGCTGCTAGTGAACCAAACGTCGCTATGCGCATTGCCTCACCCCCGACTACACTAACACCGACACTGCCCTGACAAGCCGACGATCTCCAGCCTTTGCTTTCGGGACGCGAATTCTCTGCATAGCGCTCGTTGTATACGTCCAGGTGCCTGATTATCCGTCACCCGCCGTCCGCGCCTCCATCGTAGCTTCCCCGCTGCTTCTTGCCCAGTATCGAGTGAGGCCCGCGCGAACGCAGATTCGACACGCGATGTGGGAGTTGACCGAACTTACCTAGCGTGATTAGATGCCCGCGATCCGCCCGTTGCAATCGTAACATTTGGCTCGCGCTTTACGGTCCGGATATATCCAGCCTTCAACGACCGTGGGCAGTCGCGGAGAGCTGTAGGCTCCAATCTGCGGCAGAGAAGTCGAAAAGTGATGTGAGGTTTCGTCGGTTTTCCAGCTATCTTCTGAGCCTGATGGGGCTGTCTCTCCATTCAAGATATACTGGAACCGGTGACTGAGGGCCATTCTAGCTTCCGCCAAAACATAAAGACCGGCAGGTTTGGGGATCCAGGGCGGGAGAGCAGCTGCAAACCATACAGCGTGGTTACCGGCATACATGAGATTGCACTTGTGATATGTTACCAGATATCGCACCAAGGCATGGCACGCTGGGCAACAACGCTTGGATACTGGGTCATTTGCCAATGCCAAATCGTAGTTGCCGGCTTTGTACAGCTGTGCTTGACGCTTGGCAAACGTTAGGGCTTTGAAGCTTCCCTTCACGTTGATCAAGACCGCGCTGAGCATAGACTGTAGGAACTCTGCCGTTTGCTTGTTGTATGACATTGCGTCGTTGATTGCGAATTCATCTGCGATCTTGCTCATGGGTTCGTACAGCGTCTTGGTCTTCACCACCACCTTCGCGTCGTAATTGGTGGGGACACCCAAGTTGGCTTCAGATTTAACTTTCAGAAGCTGCATAGTTTCTTTGATGACACTCTGTTCGCGTCGAGTGAGCGTCTTCCCGAGGGTATCTTCGCCGGCGACGATTCTTAGGATTGTCGAAAAGTCCAGCTCGGTCTTCTGAAGTCCATGCATCAGGTCGCTTCCTGGCTTGGTGAGGAACTCGTACAAGTTTCGACTTTTCGGCATTCCCTTCCTGATCCGCCCCATGATCTTTGCACTGGAAGACAACAGGATGTAGTCGTTGAGTAGGTTGCGAGCAGCCTTCTTGTCGCCGGCGGTGTAAGTAGCTTGGGCGAGTTTTACGATGTTTGTAAAATGCCTGCCAAAAGTGACATTGGTCTTCGGAAATTTCTGGGCGACAGGATGAGCCAAGGTCACACGGAGGAGCCATCCCCCCGCAGAGGTTGATGGGGCGTCAGCGGCAGTCGAAGTGGAATTGATGTTAAGGGGTGAATGCTTTCCCTTGTCTCCCGACTCTGTACCTCGGTTCAAGTCTTGCAGATTCTGGGTAACATTCACCTCCTCATCTTCTTGGGGATCTAGTTCTGCTTCCCCACTGTTGTCGTATACTGCGAGGACATTCTTTTCGTCCGAAGCTGTTACCGCAACAATCTCGAGGTGACGGACGAGCAAATCTGCTAGAGCGGCGGTGAACCTGTACAGTGGTGCATGTTTCGAGGCTGGATTGTTGAATTTGTTGTGGCCAGTAGACTTTTCAAGATTGTTTGTCCAAGATAAGGCTGTGGTGACAAAGCGGAATTCATAACGTTGATGCTCCGACAAGAAATTGTCTTCACGTCCGATGTCTGTTCGCTGTGATGCCATCCTGACTCAGATGGGACGAAGAAAGTGTGTGGTGCGAGGACTTGAAAGTGGAAGAACGTACCCCTTTATGCATCCCAAGCATTGATTGCAAATATGGACTCTCTTGAATGGAAGCCGTGTTGGATGTGGTAAATTCTATCATGATCCGCGGTTCGATTTCATCGACCATATAGATGCAGAGGAAAAGCTGACTGGGTATGAAAGTCTGGTACCACCCAAACTCGCGAGCCTTCCCAGGATCGAAACCTTGACATCAGAGCATCTGTTCATCCCTCGTCGAAGCCAAACAACCCGGCAAACTCTAACCCCTCATACTATGCAGCTCGCGATCAACACAGTCAACCCGCTCAAACTCGTAGCGAAGATGCATGAGCACGAATCCTTTGAACCCGCGGCTGCCCAGGAGAAGACTGCACATACGTTCCCCGGAGCGGTCCATATTCAAGATGCCGTCCCTTCCACAAAATTTGCGCTCAATACGTACATCCAGCCGCCCTCTCCTCGCACACTAGTCGTATGGGCCGATGGCAATGGAGGTAAACGCCTTCATGACGGCCCATGCACCGCAGCTATAGGCTACCACAGCCCCTTATCTGGAGGATGGGAAGTACACATCACCGTGAGCCATCACCCTTCTTGGACTGAAGCTAGCCTCATTGCTATCCATGAAGCTTTCCGCGCTGCTGGGACGCTGGCTGACCACATCGATCACTTGATCGTGTTCTCGAATGCACAAGAAGTACTTGCGAACCTTGAAAAGAGCAGCGATCTCTCGTGGGGACGAGATGAAGCTCTCGTAGAAAGGGTACAGCAGGCAGCAAAGAAGCTCATGGTAAAAGATGTGCAGGTAGATCTGCATTTTGTACCAAACCGCACGAAAATTGAAGGTCATAGGCGGGTGCAGAAACTCTCCCGAAAGTACAAGAAGAAGGTCTTAGCGGTGGCGCCGAAAGCACTCCTGGAGTACGACATTGATCTTCCTCCGATCAGACTGAAGCATCAGCAGCACAAGGATGCAAAAGAAGAGCTGGAGGTGTTGCTGCGCAGCTGCTTAGGAGATGCGAAGGCGGCAGGCAAAGTCGGACCTCGCAGCTCGTTAAAGCACGAGTGGAGATTCGAGGCACGTCGTCTACGAAGAGAAGCAAAGAGGGACTATAGGAAGATGAGAGAGCGAGAAGGCAAGCCACTGAAGCCGACAGACTCGGAAATTGCGATATTGCGGGCGCAGAAAAGACGTCCCAGGAAAGCGTCTGGAGAGCTGAAGGAGGGTGAAGAGGTTACCATCGACGCAGAGGAGAAGTTTTTAGGATTGAAGGATATCTACCAAGAACTCGCAGGTAGCTCGTGGGAAGATAGAAGCGGCCTGAAGAGGTGAAGCCATAGCATCGTTTCGGGAGTGAGCGACTGTGCATTCTTCAATTTCGATCTTCTTCGCAAGTACGTCTGGCTGCGTGAACGATGAGGGCTACATGCACGGCGAAAACCACTGTGGGTACAACTTGAACCGATGTTCTCTCCAGCCGGCTAGCATTTTTCGATAGTTCGTACGCGTACAGTGGGTAACACTAATCATCAAGCTCAACTTGTATCTGGGTATACTCCGGTTGTACTATACACCCGTGCTTCCAGTATGTCATTATTCACCGAAATTGGATGTTGTAGACCCTGAGCGTACCCTTCCTGAACTACCGCTATCTTATCGGGAGATATGTGTCTTCATGTTCTAAGATTCGGAAGTCGATATCGGAGTGGCATAACGGTCCCGCCACAGCCTTCCTGCCGCCCACGGTTGCCTGCCCAACCCTCTTGGGCTGGCCTCTGTTTAGGATAATTTCCGCAGGCAACAGTGAGTCATACCTCCCTTTATCATCATCAATAAGACGTGTGATCATGGTTTCATGCTAGTCGGTGGCTACACGCCAGGCTACTCGACGCGACTGGTGAAGACACGGTGTCAGGTGCCTCGTAACTCGTACAAAAACTTGGAAGTTGGTCTCACAGGATGGCGCAAATCTGCGCCGTTGAGTGAGGCTATGGATCTAGTCTGTGGCACGCTAGGACGAGTGTCTCTTCTGCCTGCGCGGAGATGGTGAGAGGGCTCTCGTTGGTGTGTCGACGTGACTCAGCCCTGGACCAAGCCGGATCATCTCGGCAGCCGAGGTGCGCTAATGGGGGGCGGGCAACACCGATGAGTCGTCAGCTCGTCGGGCGCTTGGCGCTTCTGGAAGGGGCGACGATGAACATGCAGCTGCAAACTCTGCTGTGAGCGTGGGAGGCGCGAACCATGGTCATCGCGCGCCCGCGAGACACGGTCGAATGGTCGCGGATGTAGAGAGCCGAGGCCAGAGGCGGATGCACGCGTTTGGCATCGCTTTGGGACAGAGGCCCGGCGTCATCAGCCACTGCGGTGAGGGGAGTGGAGCTGGGCCGTCGCAGCGCAAGGCGGCGATGTGTTGGCAGCAGTTCATTGCTGCTTGCGCCGTTTGCGTCATCGCGATGGGTTTGTGTGCCATGGCGATTGCGCTGAGGCATTTCCTGCCGTGTTTGCATCGCTGCTGCATCACGGCACCGCGACGACCGGCTAGGCTGCAAATGAGGGCGTCGCGTGCTGAGCAGCTGAGATTACGAGCGTCGCAGCAGCCGTCGAGGGGGTCGGCCGCAAATATAGCCACGAAAAGCACGGTGAAGGCACAAAATAACCCTTCCTGGCATGGCGTCGCCTCCACGTCCAATGGCGCGGCAGGCAATGGGAAGACGCGTCCTTGGCTCCCAGTCGGCCGGTCCCTTCATCTCAACATGGCTGAGAGGCAGAATGAGGGGGTGTAGCAGGCAGTCTGGGACTCTGGCGCTACCAGCGTACCATGGCACGGAGCGTTCGAGAGCAAACGCGCCTAGTGTGAAAGAAAAGGAGACGCCGTGTGTCGCAGCAGCTGGTCGCGTCGCAATCAGCGTGAACAGCCTCAGCGCGCGCAGGGAGTGGGCGGGTTACAGAGGGCCATTTACCGCTGCGCCAGGCATGGCGGCAGGCCGTGTTGGCATGCCTGTAGCCTTGGAGCCATGCGTGATGATGGAGCGTCTCACGCCTCACGAGACGAGGGTAGAGCACCCGCAACTGCTTCACGCAACAGCGGTGCGGTGGGGGCAAGAAAGCGACGTCGCTGCCCAAGCAACGCAGCTGCAAATCACGCACTGCCATGTCTGGCTGATGGCAAATAAAAAAAAGCCAGCGCGATGAGTCTTCCAAGGTTGGGTTGTGTGGCAAAGAGGCAAGCTGGCCAGTGCGCCCGGGTGCGATGACTGGACTGGGGGCGCTGTAGGTACGGGGTTCCTATTAGTATCGCCAGCGCCGCCCAGCCCGTCACCCTCATCAAGACAGCAGCAATGGACTTCACGAACATCTACAGCGCCCCCTGCGGCCTAATCTAGGACGCCAACCGCGAATAGTGTCGTCTGTTCTCTGTCGCCTACCCGTCTACCTACCCAAACCGACCCATTCCATCTTTGTCCAGGTAGCAGTCTCCGCATCGACCTTTGTCGCCGCCACACTGCCGCCTACCGCATCGACTCATCTCGCGCTTCCAGTCATCGTCGAGACGAGAGAGCCTGTCCTTTTATACCTCCTCGTCCCGTACCTGCGTCGCGATCCGACGCCCTCTAGTCGCGCCTTCCCACCTTTACCGACTTCCCGACCGCCACTTCCTCACACGTCAGACCTACACCTCCCAACTCCACCACCAACAGCTCTTATGTACACCAACCCCCAATAATAATAAAACAAACACCTGCAACAAACAAACACTCAAACACCCGATCGCACTCCCCGCGAACACGCGAAGTCGCTCAGCTTGGTGATCCCGTCAAGGTAGTCACCATCCTCGAACGCTTCCCACGTCGCACCTCATCACCACAATGTGCCATTCGGCCTACACTACTTCAGTCACTCGTCGCTCAGAATTCACCACCATTTCCGAAACCAAAGCCTTCGCCCAAGGCTTCGCTTGCTAGACCCCCGCATCCCCTCAGACATCCAGCTCTTGCGACAGCGCCCGCTGTTCAGTAGCTGTATCAGAGTGCTTCGCGGACGGTCTTCTATCACGGTCTTGTTTCGGTGATTCTGCAGTTGACAGTGACTGGAGCCCGCTCTAGTCTGCACCTGGCAGCTTTTCGACCACTTGACACTGCTCGAATCCTACTTCCACTTGCGACTCGTCAAACCCTACCAACCTCCTACGTATACGTTCCGCCTTCGAAACCTACCCTCTCCCAGCTCTTCAGACCGTTAGACCGCTTCCGTCACACCACGATCACACACGATCAGGCCACTTGACGGAGGAGATTTCGCGATCGAGGAAAAGATCCCAACAAGGGAACAGCGTCTCGAATTATACGTCAGAGGTCACAGGGTTGTCCTCTACGGTTTGTCCCATCGGTTAAGTTCTCGGTCACCCCACGACCACCCGATCACGCTCTGCGCCACCCCTCCAGGTCTACCTAACGGTCAGCACTTCGAGACGTAACGACAAAGCCTAGTCCCATCTCCGCTCACTCCTTATTGTCTACCTTTCCTTACCAGGCTCCGTCCTGTATACCCCTCCTTCACCATGAGTCTTGCCATTCCTCTCCCTAGCCACGGCTACATGGCTGAGACCCACCCTTATGCCGCTACCCTTTCTTCTTCCGCTTCCTCTTCCACCTCCTCAGTATTCTCAGACGCCGCGTCACAAGCGTCAAGCGCAAGCTCCACATCGTCTCACTCAAACTGGGACTCAGAAGAATGGAGTCGCAACCAAGTGGCACCGCCGACTATTGTCGACCCTGCGAGCTTGTCAGCTTTCCAGCCCATCAGCCGAGTTAGCACATATCCTCAGTACCAGTCTACGGTGTGCCGAGAGCCTGCACAGGAGAGATTGCCTTCCCTGCGCACTGAGCTGTTGGCACCTCTGGAGCAGCGACAGAATCCTCGCCGATCGTCGACCACTGTCAACCAGAAGCCCCCACCTCAATTGGTACGGCAATCCGACCGAAAGGTCAACTTCGTCGATTGCCTCGTCGGTTAGTACACGTTTTATCCCTGGACCATGGTTCCCCCGCTGATAATTCCTCCTTAAGATTCCGCTACTCAGATGGTCGAGGTCATCTGGCAACTTTCAGAGCCCAAGAGCCGTTGTGAGAATGCTTCTGGACGTGGAGTACTTCCTCTCCGCATGTTCATCCAGGAGACCCTCCGCCGCTCTCGCACCAGCTACTCTACTCTCCAAGTTGCCTTGTACTACTTGATCTTGATCAAGCCTCACCTGCCCAAGCACGACTTCACCATGTCCCAGCCTGAAGACGCATCTCTTCGTGCGCTGCAATGTGGTCGTCGCATGTTCCTTGCTGCGCTTATCCTCGCTTCTAAGTACCTACAGGACCGCAACTACTCGGCTCGCGCATGGAGCAAGATCTCTGGTCTCAAGGTTTGCGAAATCAACACCAACGAGATGGCTTTCCTCGAGGCTGTCAACTGGAAACTGCACATTGTTGATTCGGTATGGGAGAAGTGGCAAGAGGTCGTCCTGCGACACACCCCTACGCTTCCACCACCGTCACCTGGCGCTAGCATCCCCAACACTTGGAAAGATGTCATTCCTATTTTGACACCTGAGTTGGATATCGTCCAGTTGGCTCCCAAGAAGTCAGCAAACGCTCCCGTACGTCCTCCCATGAGGCCTCAGTTGAACGCGTCGCCCTACCGCTGCCCATCGATGGATGGCTACGGATCGCAAGAGAGCACACCAACTCCATCTCGCTATCAAGTGCCTCGCTTCCTGGAGCCGAAGCCTGATCTTCCCCACACTCCGTCACTGCCATCCCTGGCTCGCTTGGGTCCACTACCAACCCCATCCTTGACCCCGCAATCCATCACCAGCAACACTCCTGCAGCGAGTGCCATGGCTTTCGGATCGCGCCGCCCATCGATGTGCACGGCAATGCAACAGGCACAGTGCTCCTCACTGGCACGCACCTGTGTAGACCAGTTCAACCCAAGCATCAGGAACGGACTGGAAGCTTACCACTTCCCAAGCCGACGACCTTCCCTGGCTCCTTCCAACTCATCTCTATCGTCCTCTCCAGAGTCAATGATCTCGGACAACTCGCGCACTTCTCGTGCTTCATCAATCTCGTCGGTCTCGTCTGCCGGCTGGGCGCCAAACCAAAGCCAGGCCAGCCTGGCTCGGTTGGCGACCTGCCGCAGCGCGAAGCTCCCGTACCCGGTTTTGTCGAAGTGCAAGGAGCAGTACGAATATGCTCCAAGTGAGCCCATGTCCTCACCCGATCTGGACAGCTTCCATATTGATGATTCGGATTCGTCGCCAGGCAAGGTTGACAGCCCTGCGTGCGTCACTCCTGCAAGCCGCAAGCGTGGAAGGTCTTCGGTCGATCTCCAGCAGAATGTGCGCCATTTGCTTCACAGCACTCGCTCCGCATTCGACCTCCGCGGTCAGAAGCCTGTGCTCTCTGATAGATCAGTGTCGCACTCATTCGCGCTCTCGCGCAGTGAACCAAAGGGGCTGCAGTCCCCTAAGAACACTGTTCCTTATTGCTCCCGTCTTCCTATCCAGAAGGACTTTGGCAAGAAGAGGTCGTGCTGCAGCACCGAGGTCGCGCAAGCCTACCGCCCACAAGGCCCAGGCATGTGGGCTGGCATCCTCTAAACATGACAAAATCGTCATTACAGTATTGAAAGCCCAAAGAAGGCTAAAGAACAAAGAAAGAGAAGGAAGTATCAACGCAACTATTCACTGTTCGTATTTCACACACACAGTCACACTCTACATTACCGTGTATATTTTCCTTCAACACCTCCGAACCTACCACGTGTGTATTCTCCTTTGGGCGTCACAACAGATCTCATTTGCTACTTAGCTCCGGTATACCTATTTGGGTTACTTTTGGCGTTTTCAACCTTACTACCAACTGGCGTTTATATCTTTTCAAGGACAGCTCGGTTTGAGCGAAAGGTGGGGGAAATACCTTGATCACAGGCAGGTGCATTAGCATGGGTTCAACAGGATCAGGCGTAGTTTGTGTTCGCACGCACATGCGCCCCTTTAGTCGGGATGGATGTACGTTTACGCTACGGCGACGGTTGACGTGCTGTGGTATGGTTTATATCCAGTGAGTAGGTAGTGAGTAGTAAGCAGATGTTGATGATTCTAAGACTTTCCTCATTGCTTGTGTGTATGTGATGATATGGTGGTGGAGTTTGCTTTCTATGGTTTCATTTCTTCTGCGCGGCGTATTCATGCTGACTGCAATGTAGGTATCTTCGTGGCTATGACACAGCTCAACTTAAGAAGTAAAGTGATCTTGTATGGCTCACCCCAGGACCGTAAGGTCTTTACTATATCTTCCTAGTATCATTGACATGCACCTCCTCTCCACTCTTCTCCCCAACCCTCCCCATCGCCCTAGCAACCGTAACACTCTCCCTCAACGCCTTCCCCAACACACCCCTCACTCCACCTTCCTCCAGCACCATAACCCCCGCAATCGTACACCCCTCCGGACTCGTTCCCATGTCCCTCAACTCGCCCGGCTGTATCCCACTCTGAAGCATCTCCGCACTCCCCTTCATACTCTGGTAGATCTGCTCCTGAGCCACTTTGCGGGGTAACCCAACAGCAACGGCAGCGTCGATGAGGCTGTCGACGATGATAGCCCAGAATGCGGGTGTGGATCCTGCTACGGCTGTTGTGGCGGGCATGAGGGCGGGTGGTACAGACATGGGTTTCCCGATTTGCGTGAAGATGGCTGTTGCTATATCTTTGAAATGAGGTGGGAAAGTGGGTGAAGGATGATCTTCAATAGCAGTCAAAGACTGCGAGACAAGCGCCGCCACATTCGGTAGTGTACGTAGAACCCAAGCTCCTCTCGTATCTTGATCCCGAATACCATCCCAAACCTCCCACTCCGCATCAATGAGTCTTTCAATTGCATCGCGCGTCCAGCCTGCTACTATGCTGATGAGCAGTTTCCCCCGTAATGCCTCTATAATCGCGATATCGCTTAATGTGGCTTCTACTTGGGACGGATCGACGCCCAGGATGATCACATGCGAGCTCTTGATGGCGGAAACGTTGTCGTCTCGCGTGATTTGCACGTTTTCGTACCGCGAGAAGACGAATTTGAGGCGTCTTTCGGAGGATTCGCTTGACACGCAGGCGATGAATTGGGTGATGCCGCAGAAGGAGTCTGGAGGGGCGTTCAAGAGGCTTTGGAGGATGGAGGTGCCGAGATTGCCTGATCGATGGTGGTTCAGAGGTCTTGTTCGAGACATGTCATTGTTCTTCGTGGGGGGCACTTACCGCATCCCAGCATGCATAGTGTTTTGTCTGACATTGTCGCTTGCGAAAGTGTTGTTGCCTGTGGCTTGGGAAACGTTGTTTGTCGTAACTCTGTTGTACGACTCCGGATTTTAATACCCTGACCTTTTCAAAAGAGCTTCAAACTCTTCAGCGTACTTGACTAGTGATATCTCTACTCTGCGCATTGGATCTGATGGCTTCGTTTGATGGTTTCGGGAAGGAAGCCGGCCCCCACTCTTTTCTGCGCAGTTGTCAGCGGGGAAAGCCACTACGGAGACCCACATGCGTGCCTACATCTCTTCTGCATTCCAATGGACCCTTGACAAAAATAACATGCAGACACCGACAGTAGCCGCTTATTTACAACAAAGCAGTCGTTATATTTGACTATGACTATGACTACGATACCTAGAACATGACGAATACTTCATGCGCATCCTACGATCATGCAACGTACAAGCCCCGCTACTCTCATTCAACTTGACCACTCTTCAATTCCTACGCGTAGCCTCGCAACCCTCTATCACGCCCAGAAGAACCTCCTCCTAACTTCCTTCTTCAATGCGGTAAACTCGTCCTTAGTCCTCAACACGGCATCGCGATTCTCCACTGCCCTTCGTAGTAGATACCCCACACATTCGCCCATACTACCCCAAGTGGTGCATTTCAACACCTCAGGCGCCTTGCCACCCGCCCCCTTCTCCGCTAATAGGGAAAAGCTAACTTCATCTGACATGCCGTGAAGCTGTCCGTAAGCGACGGGAACAGTAGGCAGACCGGCTTCCGAGCGCTGTCGGTGAAGCTTGTGGGCCGAGAGCACGCTTTCGCGGTTGTGAGATGCGAGGAAGAGGTTTACAGAAGGGAACCGGCGGGCAGATGATCCAGATGCCCCGAAGCTGCCTATTTGCTGACGAAGCGCACCCTGTGCTATCGTATTGTAGGCGTTATCTGTGTCTTCTTTGGTGTCATGGATCAAGGAGCGGTTGTCGGAGAGGATGTATGCACCACGCACGAGCTTGAGGCCAAGAGTAAACCCGTCTCTTTCTGCCTCGGCCATATGGTGTGCGAGGACTGTGGGAGTGTCTTTGAGGTAGGCTTGGTATGTGTTGTAGATGACAGCTTTACCATTGCGGTTGAACTTGCGCATTAGTTCGAGTGTCGTGCGAGCGATGCCTGCTTGCCAGTGCTGAGACTCAGCGTCGATGATGATCTGGACATTGCGTGCTTTGCATTCGGTCGCTATCTCATCTAGGGTGTCGAGCATTTGCTGGGGTGGAAGCTCGCCTTTGCTGAATGCTGATGAGACGGCTGGACCGCCGCCTGTCGTTCTAGAAAATGTCAGTGATACATTCAGTAAGTCATCGTAATTATACCTACTTCAGAGCTAAGATGTCTCCCTCGGAGATGAGATCAAGTGTTCCTAGTGTGCCTACCCTCCATGCCTCGACGTCTGCATCATGCGCCATACTAGTCTTTTCATCGACAAAGCTATCCGAGGTATGATGGTTTGCAGACTTGGTTTTGTGATCAAACACCATCTCCTTCGCATACGTCAAGATCACCCCTTTGAATCCCAAATCCTTCAGCTGCTTTACACAAGCTCGCGTCTCTTGTTGTGTTTCTCCGGCGCAAAACTGATTATATAGGGTTCTCTTCAAAACAGCCTTCAATACAGGGTTTCGATCTATATTGAACAACAGGCTTCGATTCGGTTTCGAGAAGAAGGAGAGCAGGTTGAGTGATGGTATCAGAAGGAACTTGTTAGACGATATTGTGGCGACGAAGAGCGAACGGAGCAACATGTGCGTCGGCATTGCTGATAGCGGGTATTGTGTGGGTGACGGTTTTGATATTTGTGTAGCCGAAGCCTTCATCCGTGGCAGTGCAGTTGTAGAGCTGAGACGTGTCTCGAACGTGTTGAAGCCATTGATGAGACATTTCCTGCTCGCTACTGCTCGCAGAGTTGATCTAGTAAGCCGTTGATGAAGCATCATGAATCCAATGTAAGGTGGCGAGACTAAGGAAGCCAGCCAAAGATGGAAGAGTGTTTCAAGATAGACGATTGAAGCTGATATGTAGAGTGCTCCTACAACTCTACCTCTTCATCGCCTCCCTTATCTCAAACCGAAATCCTACCATATGATGCACGACCCCGCTCCACGTCTCGAACGTGGGGCATCGCCATGCTCGTGACTATCGCGTCCAGGTCCATAGCTCGGACGTGCAGCCGAATCGCGTGGAAAGTCCGGATGTGGTCGGCACTACCAATAGTATAATGCAAGAGGCGAAGTGATAAGCAGAACGAGACCAATGGTAATTATGACCGAACGCGACATCCCTCTGGAAGTAGGCCAATGCGGGGTTGATTGTCGATGCGGCTTGGATCGGGTTATGCATGACGATGTCGGCGTAATATAAGAGCGAAGCTACCTTTTGAGTATTACGTTTGTGAACACTCGTATACTCCGCCCGTATAGCGCAAGGAGGTATGAATCGTCTCGATACATGATCTCGTTGCAGCGTTGAGAAAATATGTCGGAACAAAGCGCACGTCTTCCACCTAGTTGGGAAAGTATGTTGGCGAAGCGTCTTGACAGAAGAGGAACGAGGCTGGCAAGTGCTCGATCATACTATGCATTCATGTAGCAACTTTCTTATCAAGCTTATCGTTGGCCGTATATGGTGTGCATAGAGCTTCCATATGTAGGACACAGCTTCGTTGCGATGAACAGCGGTAGCTGTCGGAATGAGTTCAAGAACTATGTCCCAGACATATATAGCAAGAACATCCTGTCTAAGAGTGCTCTTTTGACTACATTTCTGGCATGCGGTTAGAAGATAATATCCAATGTACGAAGAAGGACTTGCTGGAGGCTGTCCATCTGGGACCTGTCGCTGACCGCGCGACTTCGGTCGCAGGCATCACGGATATGCTCGGTCGTCATAATGCCAGCGAGTCGACTTATCATCCATGCCAGAAGAGGGCATGAAATACGGTTGGGTAATACCAGTCTCGCCTTCGAAGTGTCGGGAGGCCATCCGACCTTGCAGGAAGGGGGAAGACACGGACCAAACAGCGTCAGACATTCTATGGGGACGACCTTATCGATAACACTAGCGTGCATTGGGCAAGTCAGGAGCAAGCATCACAACACGACGATAACGCTTGCAACATCTGCGGGGCTCGACAATGCATGCGACAGCGGACATGGTCCCGTATCGACAGTCTGGTGAGACTTTGATCGATGGCGTCGTGTCATGTATGGACTGGACACTCCCGTCGCACGACTGCACCTGTACTTCCAGGGTGTCATGACATACTGTGACGCCCCAAGGTGTTTGTCCTTGCATTCGTACTTCACATCTTTCCCGGCTTTATCACCATGAATGTTTCTAAAAGCGACGCTATAGCTATCATTGGGGGAGGCGCGTTCGGTCTCTCCACGGCTCTTGAGCTCTCCAGGAAAGGCTACACCAACATCACGGTCTTCGAGAAAGATGACGAGATTCCATCCCGATGGTCTGCTGGCAACGACCTGAACAAGATCATGCGAGCGGAATACGAAGACGATTTCTATACAGATCTGGCCGTGGTATGTAGCTGTCTGCACCCCGAGCAATGCTATGCGGCACTGATCGTTCGAGCAATGACTGACATACCAAAAGGAAGCTACCCACGCCTGGCAAACGCCCCTCTACGCGCCTTACTTCCACCGAGTCGGCTATCTTAATGTTGTTTCTGGAGCTGCATCCCAAAAAGCAGTGGGAACGCTACACCGGTTCCAGGCGGCTGCCGAGAAGCACCCGGAGATGAAGCCTTTCTTTCATCATATCTCGGGCCCTCAAGACGTACGTGATGTAGCTGGAGCTTGGCAGTTTACCGGTGACATGCCCGGCTGGAAGGGATACGTGTCCAAGTACGACGGCTATGTGCACTCAGCTAATGCGCTGAGAGGGATTTATCGCGAGGCCAGGAAGAATGGCGTTAGATTCTTCTTGGGTGAGAAAGTCGGTGCGATAGAGAAGATCGTATATGAGGGATTGGACAAAAGCAGAAAGAGCATCGGTGTACGAACTAAGGCCGCGCAATTCCATGCCGCTAAGTTAGTCGTCGTCGCCGTTGGTGCCGCAGCTCACAAGATTGTCCCTGAGATCGGTACCGAAGTGTCCGCGAAATCGTGGTCAGTTGCACACGTCCGCCTTACCGATGACGAGACGGCAGCACTTCGCGGTATCCCAGTAACATACGCCCGCGACCTCGGTTTCTTCTTCGAGCCAGACCCAAAGACGAATCTCCTCAAGATTTGCCCGATGGGAGGTGGTTACATCAACACTAATCCAAGCACCGGGATTTCTGAAGCACCGCAAGAGCTTATGCGCTTCGTGCCGAAAGAGGACGAAGAACAGATGCGCGAACTTCTCCGCCAAACACTGCCCTACCTCGCCGATCGACCTCTGGTAGAAAAGTTTATATGCTGGTTTGCAGACACAGCAGACTCGGACTTCATCTTCGACTACGTGCCGAACACTTCCTCTTCTGTTATGATACTGTCGGGTGACTCCGGTCATGGTTTCAAGATGTTCCCGATCGTCGGAAGGTGGGTGGATAATCTGCTGAACGCACCCGACGGAAAGCAGAGTATTCTGAGGTGGCGTTGGAGAGTGCCAAAGCAGAAGGCCAAGGGAGAGAGCTTTGACCATGATGTGAGCTGGCGGATAGGAACTGTTAGAGAGATTCGCGATGTGCAAGAACAGGGAGCGGTAAAGCCAAAGATGTAGAGATCTCGGCTTATGTGCGCCTCCCGTGAAACTCGTCGTGGTCGTTGCGCGTGGTTCGTATGGTGGTGATGTTAGTCATTAGATGTTCGGATCAATGATCTGGTAGTCGTCCAACGTTGCAAAAGAAAGCCAGTCGGTCCCTTCCATGTCCATAGACTCTGCTACAGCCAATATCTGCTCGGCGGTCAAATCATCACCAAAACCACTCCCTTCATCACTGATTCCTGTATAAGATGATGGCCGCACCGTGTCTTGTGAGTGCGGCAGACCGGCTACAGATTGATAGCCTAGAGGGAATGAGGATGGGCGTTGTATGCTTGGTTCCAGGCCGATAGTGTTAGGTAATGTTGATGGTCGCTCCCTGTTCTCGGAGTACTCCGCCAACATCTCATCAAGCTTGCGGAGCTCCACGTGGCGAAACCCTGCGATGCGATTACCGCTAGACACAATGGTTTTGAAAAAGCTGTAAGCTTTGTCCAGATATGGCTTTTGGCCGTCCATTAGACTATGATCGATAAAACGCGTCAAAATCAGGACCACAGTTGATACGAAGAGTGCATCAAGATCCCAGGGGAGGAAGGTCTCTGTATCATGGTCAGTCCACGGCATGGCGGAATGGCTGAGCACTATACCTAGTAATCCTTGATCGTGTAGAATTTCTAGAATATCGATGATCTTCTGAGAAGATTCAAGTGACATGCACAGTAGATGGCGTATCTTGCGTGAGGAGACTAGCGGTTGCACCTCTCTTGGTGACTCAAAGACCTTCTTCATACAACAGAAGAGCAACGGCCTCGTCACAACAACGATTGTCTAGTAGTTCGTTAGAATTGTTAGGTATCGCGAGAGATGTGTATCTTACTTGATAGTAGAGTAGATGTAGATAAGCCGGCATCCTCGAGATTCCGTCAAAGCGCTCGTCCGCATGCAGCGGGAATGAACGTCTGAGTTCTTCCGCTAAGGACGTAAGATCATCTAAAACGGCTTTGATGCTTAAGACAAACTTCTTGCGTAGCCGGCCTTTAGAACCATATACAGCTAGGAGTTTGGTCAGCAATCGCGTATATGAGATGGATGTCGACCCACACACTCCTAGCTATTTCTGCATAGATACGTGCAAGCTTGATCTGCATGTCGAGGGCTGTCACTCTTCGAGCTGAGCCCTCAAAGTCTGGAAGCTGGCAAGTTATATCCTCATCTCGAATCGACTGAGGTAGTCCCATCAAAGATGTCATTTGGCGATCGAGGATATAAACCGTCCACCAGATCTTACGGCATCGCTGAACAAGAGGCTGGCCTAGATTTTCCACAGGCATATCGGTATGCATTCCTTCAATCATCGATATGCGCATGGCTTGACCAATCTAGCAATGTCAGTCAATGTCGACAAGATATCACTGACGCCGTACTGTTACATGTGCTGCATTTCGTGAGTCCAAGGCTTGCATAAATAGCGCTATGCAGCAAAGTATTTCGACTGCCATTAAGGGTTCGCGGCAAAGACGACTGGTATCAGGCAGAAGTTGAACAGCGTAGGTAAAGAAGTCGGCGCCTGGCGGCCGCGGCGTCTGACTCTTCCCTTGGATGAAGGTCTTTCCAAAAGCTAGGATGAGAAGGAAATGTATGTACCACAAGCTGTCTTTCCATGTATCTCTCTCATTATTCGAGTAAAAGGCATGCAAGTTTGTCATAAACTCGTCTTCGTCAAAGAGATGGACAAGCTGGGCGCAGTGAAACTTCACAGCATTGAACAGAAAGATGGCGTAATCGATACTAGGTATAATCGGAGAGTTGGAGTCTGGAAGGCTGCGTGTGCCATTCCAGAGATGTTCGTATGCCGAGCCATCAAATAGCAGTTCGGTGCTAGGTAGCGGTGACTTTCGGATGTGCTCATGCACCAAATTAAGGATTTGTCCGTGGAAAGACCAGTTCGAAGACGTGCCTAGATAAACTACGAAAGCTCTTAGTTGTGATTCATTAAGCGTATACCATGAGCTTACATGGCCGCCCAGAGGATGAAGACATAAACTTGGAGGACTCAATAAGCGGGTTCATCAGATTTGCTTCATCTGGGTCAGGTCTAGGTATGGGTGAATTATCCCTCGTCCCCTCAAAGCTCGATGGGTTCGCCGGTGGACGATCGTCATCCGCTGCTGGTGAGCTTCCATCCCTGGCCTGGGCCGTCCTATTGTTAGCCGTCGTTCGTGCTCGTGATGCACCCGGCTCGTATGTTGGATTCTGCTCCAACCGGGCTATCTTCGCCTGGAGATCTGAGAGATATCTGAGCAGCATAAGTATTTGTTCATCCAGATAGTAGTGCTCCTAAGCTACCCTTGAGTCACTAGGGTCTTGTTCTCTCTATCATCGAAGATGCAGGTAAGGCTTCGTCTGCCACAATTGGAGCACGGCTGCTGTCCCGAGCATTTGATCTTCTGCCTCCTGCATCGCGAACAACTGCCCGTAGTTGTCAATAGTGCACCACATCGGCACCACGCAAGCTGCGTACGCGTTTGATGATCGTTTAGTCACTCTTCGGTGGTCGTTGGAGGATGCCATCGTGCTTGCCGAGGCTATTCACAAATCGGATGGACACCTGGGCAGTTTAACGAGGTTGTCGGTAACGACGCGGAAGTAACGCTTGTAGGCTCGCATGCAGAAGCTCTGCAGTCATGAGCCAGAGACATCGACGGCCGATTCCGGCTAGATACCACCTGGGCACTAATGCGGGGACTGATAGGGAGCTGATGTCATCGCTTGGCACCTGCCATCGTGTGTGTGAGTGGGCATCTCTGGTCCTCACCAAAGTTGAGTTTTCTCACGCATACCTTCCGCAATCGCAACGTAGTCTGTGATGTGGCCGCGACTCTGAAATGACGCGTCGACGTAACGACGCCCTACGCGTTCCCCTGGATGATCAATCTAAGCGGCTGGGTTAGCGCCTCGCACACTGAGCCGTGCGTCGGGTGCGCTTCCGTCCCTCACACACAAGCGTTCTTCATCGAGCGTCCCAACCACCGCTTTACAGATTGACCCATCGGAGCTCTTAGCACCGTTGGGAAAGGATTTATGGTTGAGAATGGAGAGGCGATGTTATCTGGGTGTGAAGGTCTTGTCCGGTTCAGTGCCCTGGCCGCAATGCCACTTACGCGACCATATGTCGGGAGGCCTCCCGATCAATTTGCGCAGCGATGGCATGGCATTGTGAGCTTATCAGCCAACCACAAGTCGCCGTGCTGTTTGTCGCAAACGGGTATTCGCGGGCATGAGAGTCACAGCGATATCGCTAGGCATAGTGTGTGTCGTCGGAATGCATTGCCGTTGCGAAGTACTATCGTGGAGAGGCAGGTATAGAAGGTAGATCCACGACAGAGTGCTCATCATACCTCTCTCTGCCCCACCATGTCGACCACCCGAAGCCTCGCACGGCTCTCTGAGAACACAAGGCGGCCTCTGACCAATGTATCGAGATTCCGCCGCCCCCAATGCCAGCTACGTACAAAAGCCACAGTACCATTCCGGCTACCTGATGCACGCAACGAGCCAAATCCGACTTACGAGAGAGGCTCTCCGGAGCGCACCCAGCTGGAGGTGACCCTAAAGCGCATGAAGTCGCAGATTCCCCTTCAAAGCGAGATTCACTTCAATGGCAAATCGCAACAAGTTTCTAGATCTTGGGATCAGCCATTGCCCGCGGACCACCAGACTACCTTCACCAATTACCCACTCGCAAGCAAAGAGCAGGTCTCAATAGCCATCGAGTCGGCCCTCAAAGCTAAGAAGTCATGGGAGAATACGGCTTTTGTGGATCGAGCGGCAATCTTTCTCAAAGCCGCGGAGCTAGTAGCGACCAAGTACCGGTATGAGCTCATTGCGGCAACCATGCTTGGCCAAGGGAAGAACATTTGGCAAGGCGAAGTAGATGCCGCTGCTGAGCTGGCGGACTTCTTCCGGCTGAACTGTAACTACGCGGCGGAGATCATGGGAAAACAACCCGAGCGAGGTACAGACGGGATGTGGTCCCGCATGGACTACCGCCCAGTGGAAGGGTTCGTCTACGCTGTCTCGCCGTTCAACTTTACAGCTATCGGCGGTAACCTGATCTCGGGCCCTGCCATCATGGGAAATGTGGTACTCTGGAAGCCGTCGCCTTCGAATATCTACGCGAGCACCCTCGTGTACAAAGTTTTGCTTGAAGCTGGTCTGCCACCTGATGTCATTCAGTTCGTGCCCGGAGAGCCCGAAGAGATCAACGATGTCGTGTTTAACCACCGAGACTTCGCAGGGCTTAACTTCGTAGGTTCCTCAGACGTCTTTAGGTCTCTCTGTGCTCGTATCGGTCAGGGTATTGGGAACAACACGTATCGCGAATTTCCACGAATGGTAGGAGAGACAAGTGGCAAGAACTTCACTCTCCTTCATCCAACGGCGGATGTCCAATCTGCGGTGAAGCACGTCGTTCGCGCTTCGTTCGAGTACCAGGGTCAAAAGTGTTCGGCAACGTCTCGCCTGTACCTTCCAGAGTCTCGATCGAAGGAGTTCATCGACACGTTGGTCGATGATGTGAAGGGTATTACTCAGGGTAATCCACACGAAGATCTCGCCACCTTCATGGGCCCAGTCATTCACCGTCGTTCATTCGAAAAAATCAAGACTGTCATCGACGAAAGCAATCAGGATTCTTCGCTCAAACTCCTGGTTGGCGGTACCTATGATGACTCTGAAGGCTTTTACATCAAGCCAACCGTCTATCTCGCAGACTCGCCAGACCACAAGCTCTTCAACTATGAGATCTTCGGTCCTGTACTCGCAATATACGTCTACCCTGATGCGGAGTGGAACCACATTTTAGAGAAGGTTGATCAAGCTGGTGGTAATTTCGCGCTCACAGGTGCTGTTTTCGCCAACTCCCGTACCGCTATACGTGAGGCAGAAGACGCGCTCCGCTATTCTGCGGGCAACTTCTACATCAGTGAGTCTTACCGGAATGGCGATCAGCGCGGAAGCTAACGAGCCATCAGACTGCAAGACCACCGCCGCGCTCATCGGCCAGCAGAGCTTCGGCGGAAGTCGCGCAAGTGGAACCAACGATAAGGCAGGCTCTTCGAACCCAATGTTTCGCTTCGTTTCTCCACGGCAGATCAAGGAGGAGTTTTTCCCGGTCGTTGACTACCGTTATCCTTCAAATAACTGATTTGCATGCCGCTGGTGTCAGAAACTGTGACAAGGGTTTGCAGGCGGAGGTCTTCCATTGCCGGAAAGCATGCTTCCAGTAGGGTTTTTTGGCAGTTCAGGCGTGCGATTTCGAATGCGCTTTCTCTCATCGCGGGATAGACTTTCCATAGCAACACCGTACGTACCTTCCTTACACATCTTACAGTGAGGTGATGCTGCGACGCGTGCGCCTGGTGGCTGCGTGCTGAAGGCGCATGATGACTAAGCAGACCCACTTTGCGTTGGACGCGTAACGATCAGTCGCGCCGTAGCCAGCACTACAAACCTCAGTTTCAAAGCGATTTAGCGATCGATCATCCAGTTGCCATTACTCAATATTGTACACAGCTACGCGTACAGCGTCGACGAACGTTGGCCAGAGGACGACACGGTGCGACCGCAGTCATCCCGGAAAACGCGTTACTTCCTACACAACTTTGGTTTTTGCGACGCAAGACGCCCTTTCTTCACCATGTCTCTGCTTCAAAAGTCGGGCGCATTATCTGAGGTTGGGTCACAAGAGAACTGAGTCGCTTTGGCACAACATAGTACGTGTGAAAGACGGGCGTTCACGTCTGCTTGTTACCATGGAGATGTTCTAGTGGATACGATATCTCCTGACTAGGATAACTCATCTCGCTGTTGGGCGTAGTTTCGTTTGCGCGAATATAGTAAAATCCATCTACCACATCCCATCGCCATCTCGCCGCCCAAATGTCTCCCCTCTGTACGTCTTGACGATACTCACGGGCAGATGACGACCGAGCGCATGCTTACTTCTCACATTCTTCGTTACGAGAGAGTGGGAACCGCGAAGATGATCCTGTCAAGATTGAGGGCTGGATGTTGAGGAAGAAAGAGCCGCATATGGAGGAAACAGAGAACTTGTGAAAGTGTCACGGTAAAGGTGGCTGCAATAAGACATGTGTATGGTAGGATCAATCGATCCCGCTCTCTTCGATGAATGTATCGGGCTGTGCTTAGACGACCACGGGGCTGTAGTGAAATCCCACCCGTGAGCATTCGTTTGCTTTGCACAGCCCCTTCAGGTCCATAGCCCAAGAGCACCCTTTTCTAGTCTCCCCCCTTCCATAAAGCTCCAGAAACTCACCGCGGTTTCCATTCTCCATCTCAACCACACTCGTATTTGCTCAACCCGCTAGAGCAAACAACAATGGATACATCGTACGTATAAACCCCTCTGGCGCTCGAGAAATATGCTCATCACTTCAGTACCGCGTCTGTCGCCGCCGTCTTTACCGCCGCCTTCCCACTTCTCATCTCGCGTCTCATCATGACGCAACCAGTCAACATCAAGAACTGGAGTCCCTTCAAGATCGATGCGCTCGGTATCGTAACGCTTCTGGGCGCCGACGCGGTCCGCAAGTCCCTTGGCCGCCTCGTCTACTCACCTTTCGAATATCTTCCCCTCCTCGCTGGTCACATCTTCGCCGATAACTCAGTCATGGAACCAATTCCAGGCTTTGAACTATATAACATCACCGAAGGTATCAAGGCAACTGATTTAAGTGCTTGGTTCACGCGCTGGCTGTCGTGTCAGAAGCTGTCGTACAACTCTACGCGGCTTGAGATTCGACCTGTTGATCGCGCTTCTGGACCTCAGACTGAGCAGTGGTTTGTGATCGGTTTAGCTTTCGCATTGAAAGCTTTCTTGGTCATCTGGCCGATGATGATAGAAGACTGGTATGGTCTCGCTGCTTCACTTAGTCTCGTCGCTCTGGTTTTTGTTCGAGTCTGCATTCTCTCCGACTTCCGCGGTAGCATCGACGAAGCTATCAAGCAGTTGGACAATCAGGCGACAAAGAAGGGTGAGGTCAAGCTCTTCATCACCATGCCAAACGGTAATCGTCTGACTGTCATTACCACGACTGGCATCGCGCAAGATGTTCTGCTCACCGAAGCTCGCCCAGCCTCCGAGAAACTCCACCTGGCTAGCCGTGCTATCTGCTGGCTAGGTTTCGGTGTCCACGCTGTCACGCTAGGCATGGCCTGCCTTGCCGTCCAACTCTTGATCATCACAGTCACACTGGTTTCGTCTGTCGCGATGATACAGGGCTGGTTTTCGGAAGGGTCGAACAGCGATGAAACCTGCATTGGTAACCGTCTGTCCATTACCCAGAGCCATGACGGGAGCGTTGGTAGCAACGCTAGCCAGTATGTATGTCTTGAGATGACCGAAGCGGAGGAGCAGAACATGGTCGCGTGGTCTTTCTTCCCGACGCAGCACAACAAGCTTTGGCTACCGACGTATGAGAAGTTCAAGGAGGACTTCAAGGCGACACGTGATCCAGAGGTGTTGGGAACATGGCGTGAGCGTATGCAACTAGCGCATGCGAACGCCAATGCTGGGCAGCAAATACAGTAAGAGGCATGTTTCCTGCTTCATCTGAGCTGTAGGGTACGAGATGCGAAGGTGCATCCGATTTCGTGGTTGTTGTAGGTAGACGCTTGAGCGTGGCAGGTGTGATTAGCTTGGTGCGTCCCGTCGTACCTGCCTCATGATGAGACGCTCTCCCCACTGTCTCTAGAACTACAATACCAACACCAATGCTCCTATCACATGTTTTGATATATGATAGCTTGTTTATGCCTTTGCGCACAGTTAGAAACGAGTCACAGCGGCTAACAAGGTCGACGACTGCTTGCATGTCGCCGAACTGATCTCTGGGAAGGCCTGCAATTGCGGCGAGCTCTTTCAGCTGCAGTGACCGGAAGGCAAGCGTGATCGACCGAAATGCTTTTACAGTGCCCTGTATTCTCGGCATCTTGAGCCGCTATCTGCAGCATCATTCGCTCGTGGAGCGGGTTGAGTTCTGGCAGCAGTGTCCGCAGCAGCTTCTTATCTTCTCTATATTGCGGCGTAGTTCAGCACTGCGCATCCCTGAGATTGTTGCACTGTGGTTGGATTAAGCTTGACCTATTTAAGCTTTTGAATCCTGAATCAATGAAGTCAATTAAAACACTTGTGGGCATCTCTGGTGACGACCAACGCAACTACCCTACCTGTGTGACGGAAACCCTAGTAGGCCGAAAAGACCTGATATCAGATACAGCATCTCGCGGGAATCCTTACTGACCTTGTTCTCTTATTGGCTAGTTCCGCCCGACCGGGTTTTCCGCTACACGGGGAGGGAGGGTTAGCTTCTATCCAAGGGAGCAGAAGGTCGGTGTTTTGTGCCGCAACATCTCTGCTTGTGAGGCATGCTTCGAATATAAAAGGAGCCTGCTGGTTCTCTCGTTATTGTAGCCATCATCCCGTGCTTTTTGTCTGCAGCTCCTCATTCGTCCGGCTATAGTGTAGGCAACAGCATGCTCCTCCCCAACCTGACTGCCTTAGCAACTCTTCTCACAATCATCACTGCCACGCCTACCCCTCCAGAGAAGAAGAGCGCGGATAACGGAACCTTTGAAGCGCTTGTCAAATACGAAGTCACTTGCCGCAGCGGAGGTAACACCCTACCACGCTGCTACGAAGGAGGCTCGGCTGGCTGTCGCTGCACTAGCAAAAGAGTGTACGACTGCCAGAATGCAGAGTGTAGAGAATACTGCAAGTGCACCGAGTATGCGCTCCCAATCCTCCACACGCCCACTGCTGCTACCCATCAGAGCCACTCGTTGTCTTATCTTTTCGACCTCTGTAAACATAACTCTAACAGTAATTACAGGGTCTACTACCCCCAATGCCCCCACTGCCCCTAGGTTAGAATCGCCTCCGCCAGATACCACTCCGCATGAGGACTTCGACGTCGATATCATCTGGGAGAACGTGGATATTCGTAGCGATTTTAGATCGATGCGTAAGAGTTCGCGGGGACCGATTGGGCGCATTCTGGTCGACTTTGGAAAAGTGCTGGAGAGTGGGATGTTTGAGGTGATTAGTGTGAATGCGAGTAAGCATATGTTCTGTGCGGTGGTGGCCTGTCAGAAGAATAGAGATGAGGGAGTCGATGATCTATTGTGGACTGTGCTCTAGGGGCTGTTTGCGTGTTCTGATGTTCTGCTCTCTTGTGTTCGGTTATTGTGGCTCTCTCGCTCGTAGTCACAAATATGATCTGTTTACATGACGTATCTCCGATGTGTACGTGCTCGTCCTAACAACAACTACTACTTACGATATTCCTAGCGCACGCCGGAAGGCGCCCACTACGCTTCAGCTTTGCATATCGCTGCATCTTTTCGCAGCGCAAGCTTTGTGTATTTCCTTTATTCGGTGTGATGGTGTCGCTATCAGGTGCCTGTGCGCCCCTCGTGCAGGTACTGTCAAGCTGCTTGCTCAGTGTCAGCCAAACAAGGTAGCAGTGTATATCATACTGCACGTTCAAATCCATTTGGAGGACAACCGCAACGGCTGAGTTACCAACGACATCATGCAGCACATACCCTTACCCCACAACCCAACGATTGGCTACATCGAAGTGCCCTGCCTGACCGAGCAAGAGTATGACGGAGGAGATCTCGAAATGTTCCCCGCGCGACAAGGTTACGGTGATAGGACTGCTCTAGAATGGAAGAACCTATTCGATAATCCTACTCCCGAGTTTGTTGCGTTCATGCAGCTCTGGCAATACTTCGGATCACTATCCTGGGTCTTCG